>Ga0194126_10003515_pt1 | contig 24671 bp, 25 predicted proteins | sample TA2KigC150mmetaG_FD_148641 | JGI IMG/M metagenome (GOLD analysis project Ga0194126, IMG submission 148641) | Freshwater microbial communities from Lake Tanganyika, Tanzania - TA2015035 Kigoma Deep Cast 150m | ecosystem: Environmental > Aquatic > Freshwater > Lake | place: Tanzania: Lake... | reverse complement strand
CTGAACTGCCGCGCGCCTTGCAGATCGTCGAAGTTGAGCCGGGCCGAACGGTGCATGTCGGATGAAATGGTGACGATGCGCGCCGGCGCGCTGGTCTTGAGCGCCGGCGCGCTGGTCTTGAGCGCCGGCAGCAACAAATCCGTCAGCAGGCAGACGCCCAGGTAGTTGAGCGCCCAGGTCATCTCGATGCCATCCGCGCTGAGGCGGCGCCCCATGTAGAACGCGCCGACGTTGTTCACCAGCACGTCCAGCCGCGGATAGGTTGCGGTGAACGCGCCGGCCAAACGGCGCACCTCGGCCAGGCTGGCCAGGTCGGCGGTCAGGTACGTAACCGCGGGGGCGCCGGCCGCCTGTCTGAGCCGGGCCTGCACTTCGGCGCATTTCGCCGCATCGCGGCCCACGCCGATCACGGTCGCGCCCTGCCGGGCCAGCGCCGCAGCCGTCGCCAGCCCGATGCCCGCCGTCGCGCCAGTGATGAGGCACGTTTTGCCGGACATGAGGGTGTTGGTCATGGGGTGTCAGCTCCTTGTGCAGGCCGCGCATACCACTTGCGCAACAGCCACACCAGCCAGACGACAAAGAATGCCATATAGCCGCCGAACAACAGCCAGAAAGTGTCTTGCGGCCACGCCTGTCCTCCGGCGAGGTTGGCTTCGATTGTGAGTTGGGTGATGCCCACCAACAACGCCACCGTGGCCGCGGCCAGCCACTCCATCTGCTGCTGGAGCGTTTGGAGGGTTGCAGCCCGGCGTTCGGGCGCCAGCCAATAATCCTTGTGCGGCAGGCTGATCCACTCGATAGGAATTTTCGCCAACCAGGCGCTCAACCCCAGGAACAGCAGCGCCATCCCAACCGCGAACGCCAGGTTGAGCGCGAAGAAATCGCCTTTGGGCGACCAGCCGTCCGCCCGGCCCGCGGCGTCGAAGTGCGACGCGACCCGCTCCGGCAGCAACGGCGCGTAATGCACGGCCTGCCACAACGCCAACAGGATGCACAGGATGAGCAGAATACGTGACGGACGCATCGCTCGCTGCCCCCTAGCCGTCCGCCTGAATCCGCCCGCTGAGCCGCTGCGCCCCCAGCGCCTGGATCAGCACGGTGAGGACCGATGCGTACGCGATCACCTTTTGGCCCGTCGCCTGGATCAGCAGCCCTTGCGGGGTGCTCGCCTTTGGCCCGGTGGTGAGCAGGATGATGTAGCCCGCCAGCAAGAGCGCGAAGGCCACGAAGACCAGCGCCAGCCGCCGAGGATAGGCGGGGGCGAGCAGGGTGGCCGGGATGCAGAAAAGGACCGCTGCCAGGAACAGATAGAACGCCCAGCGCACGAACTCGCCGTGCAAGCTGCGATAGAGGTTCGCCGAAGTGAACGCGACGCCGACGAAGCAGACGCCCGAGGCCACGCCGAACAGCGCAGCGATGACCAACAGGCCCCGGCCGAGCTTCGACAGCCTCAGAAACCCGGCAAAGATGATGAAGAAGAAGGCGAGACCCAGGCCGGCGGATGTCAGCGCGACGGTGAACAGGAGCATCGCCGTCGTGTTCGGTTTCCCGGCCGGGGTCACGGTGCGGCCGAGATCGCTGAAAAAGTTCGTGAAGAAGGAATAGCTCGTGGTCGTCGGATCGTTGACCGTCCCGCCCGGATAGATGAGCATCGCCGGGATGGTCAATATCACGAACAGGGCGCAGAGGGCGACCACTGTGCGAAAGTGGTTTCGTTGTCGCAGCATAAGTAGCTCTTTCATCGCCAATTCAAGCCCAAACTACCGTTCGGCTTGCCACGCCTTCTCGAATGCGGCCATCTCTGCCTGGAGCGCGGCCATGCCGGGGAACGGCCGGCCCGCCGCGCGATACCAGTAATGAGAGTTCGACTCGTCCGGCTCGGCCATATGCACGATGCCGTGCAACCAGGAACCGGGCTGGCTCGCATCGGCCTGAGCGATGCGGTGCGCAGCATCCCACTGACCCTGTTGAAGCAGACGCAAACCATCGAAAAGTGTCATTGTGATCCTCCAAGAGCAGTCACAGGCAAATCCAGCCACTCGCGCAGCAACGCAGGCATGCTGATCCCGCGCTGACTGGCCCTCTGATAGAGGGCGGCCTTCATCGGCACGGTAACACTGACTGACAAATCAGCCAGCCAACCGGAAAGGTCGTTCACTTCCTCGAACAAGCCGGCATCGAACAGATAATCTTCACCGGTTTTATCCACTACGCGCAACATGCCGTGCGCCTCCGCCTTATCGGGAAGGAGGCGATAAAACTAGCCGGGCGTCAAAGAAAAGCTGTCACCCTGGTTGGTGAGACACTTGACGAAACGCTGTCTTGGGCTTTTTCATCATTGCCAACTCGATCTTACCACTTTGAGAAGGGTCAAAGCAAATGGAATCAAGACTGCTTGACCGCGCTCACCGAGAAGCATCAGTCCAAATCATACGAAGGGCCCTCTTCAAAGAGAGCAAGTTGTTGGGCAGGACCTTCGGGCAACTCATAAAACAGCCGCGGTGCCAGTGTTTCTTCTTGCAAGCCCCCCAAAGTCCTAATCGTTGTTTCAATCTGGGAAATACAGTACGTGCCTGCTGCTTCTCGTATCTGCTGCGTATTGAAGCGCAGAACGTGCCATCCCGCGGACGTCACCGCGTTGTTGCGCTCGTTATCCTGTCTGGTACGACTTTTGTGCCAGGTGTCTCCGTCCGTTTCCACATCAACCTTGCCCTCTCTGCACAAAAGAGCAAAATCCAAATAGTATCGCTTACCTCCCGCCTCAACCTCCCATTGGCGTTCAGCCGGAATCTGGCGCGCCTTCAGTTCCCCCCATAATTGATCTTCCAGTGGGCTTTCATCGAACAAATCGTTGATCCCCCCAGCTTCCATGAACTTGCACCAGGTTGTGGCGATGAAGGGATTGCGCCGGGGTTTTGCACTTACAATAGGGATGCGCAGACGCTCCAGCTGATGAAGATGAATCTGGTAGTATTCTCGATCGGATTTCAGGTTCGGCGTTTCGGCCGGAAAAATATCTCGACGCAAAGCACGCTCAATCCGCCTCACACGGCCGTAGTACTGCACAGTGTATCTGTCTGCGCCAAAAACGCTCGTATGATAGATAGCCAGCCAGTCCGGGGGCCAGGCTCGCGGTCGGCTTTTAACCGGGATTCGATACCAAAGCTCCTCCTGCAAAATCTCGAAGTCGGCCTTCCGGTTCATAATGCCGATCAGTACTTCGCCATGTCGACCGGTCGAGTCTGCGTCTTTCAAATCAGACTCCGCTCAACACCCGCTGCGCGATCACATCAATCGTCGCGATCTCCCCGGCGACCGCCTCCCGCGCCAGCCGCCGCGCCTGGACAACCCCGCCTTGGGGCTGGGACGCCGCGATGATGGCGTGCGCCAATGCTTCGCCGGTGGTGATGTCCAGTAGCAGCGCATCGCCGGCCGGCGCGCCGTCGGTCAACGCAGCGCAGGCCAGTAACTTTGCAAAGAGGAACAGGCCGCGACGGTAGTCGTGGTGGCGGTTCTCTACCCGCGCGGCGCGCGCGTTGGCAAGATAAGCGGGGAAGGCTTGGGCGAAAGCGGGTGGTGTGGGCATGAATCAGGTCAGCCTTTCCAATTCGTCGAGGATCGCCAGGATGGACATAGGATGTCCAGCAATGACATGCTCCTCGTTTTCGGCATGAACGTGGTGAGGGAACCCAGATAGCTCTGGGTGGTGCGGTGCGCCATCCCACCGACGGCGGAGCCGTGATTGTACGGCGTCCATCCACTGATGGCGGTAGTCCAGGACGACGATTTCGGAACGGCCGCGCTCAAACGCTTCAACCAACTCCAGGGAATCGCCGTTGACGAGGGTTGCCCTGACGCGCAGATAACCATCAGTACGCGTGGCTCGTTCTTTGACGATGCGGTATTCAGCTATGATCGGGCTTGCGATCAGGCGGAGCTTAATCGCATCCAGATAGGCTACCGGATCGTTCACGGCATCATCCTTGCAGCAAACTTAAGCGGTTTTGCACCTTGGTATACATCCGATACAGCGCATTCCACTCGACGAAATCGGCAGCGTCACCCACGCCACCTTGACGATATCGCTGCGCGAACTCATCGGATCGTATGCCATATCTCTGCTCCAACTCCGCCAGATCCGCTTGCAAAACGCGCAGCGAGATTTCGTCCTCGGAGCGCTGTTGTGCCATCAACTTGTCCAGCGCCCGGTCCATGAAGTCGTCGCCGAAGCCGCCGATATAGATACGTTCCAGGTTCTGGATTTTGGTCAGCGTAGCGTCCATACCTCACCCACCTCCGTACTTTTCAACTACTCGAATTCTACCACACCCCCAACCCAAACAAAAACCCTCCCGCCGGCTTGCGCCCACGGGAGGGTTCCTATCTACTTGTTTCCTTGTCTACCGGTCCACCGATTTACCAATCTACCTGTTACTTCTTCCCCGCGTGCTTGATCGCGGCCTGGGCCGCGGCCAACCGGGCCACCGGCACGCGGAACGGCGAGCAGCTCACGTAGTTGTTGCCGATCAGGTGACACCACTCGATCGAGCTGGGGTCGCCGCCGTGCTCGCCGCAAATCCCAACTTCCAGCGTCGGCCGGGCCGTGCGGCCCTCTTCCACGCAGATGTCCATCAGCCGACCCACGCCCTCGCGGTCAATCGTCTGGAACGGGTTGAAGGGCAGGATGCCGTCCTCGACGTACTTGAGCAAGAAGTTGCGCTCGGCGTCGTCGCGGCTGTAGCCAAAGGTCATCTGCGTCAAGTCGTTGGTGCCGAAGGAGAAGAATTCGGCCAGGCCCGCGATCTCGGCCGCGGTGACGGCCGCGCGCGGGATTTCGATCATGGTGCCGAACTTGTAGTCCACCTCGACGCCCTTTTCCTCCATGACGACCTTGGCGATGCGTTCCAGCTTGGGCTGGATCACCTTCAGCTCATTCACCGTACCGGTCAGCGGGATCATTACCTCGACGTGCGGCTCGAAACCGCGCCGCGCCACATCGCACGCGGCCTCGAAGATCGCGCGCACCTGCATCTCGACGATCTCGGGCATGACGATGCTGAGACGGATGCCTCGCAAACCCATCATCGGGTTAGATTCGTGCATCCCGCGGATGGCAGAAAGCAGGCTTTCCTTCTCGGCAAGGCCGGCAGTCTCGCCCTTCACGCGCATCTCGATGACTTCTTCCAGAAGCTTTTCCTCGTCGGGCATGAACTCGTGCAGCGGCGGGTCAATCAGGCGGATGATGACGGGCAGGCCGGTCATCGCCTCGAAGAGGCCGTCGAAGTCGCCGCGCTGGTAGGGCAGCAACTCATCCAGGGCTGCGGTGCGCTCCTCGCTGGTCTTCGAGAGGATCATGCGTTGGACGATGGGCAAACGTTCCTGCTCGAAGAACATGTGCTCGGTGCGGCACAGGCCAATGCCGCGCGCGCCGAAGCCGCGCGCCCGGCGGGCGTCGGCCGGATAGTCGGCGTTGGCCCAGACTTGCATGCCGCGGGTTGGGGAATTGTTCTTGCCCGCCGGCCGGCTGCCTGGTTCAGCCGCGATCTCATCGGCCCACTGAAGCAGGGTGATCAGATCACCCTGTTCTTCGAAGTTGGGCGCGACGGTAGGCATCTGGCCAACAAAGGCCTCGCCCGTGCCGCCGTCCACGCTGATCCAATCCCCTTCCTTCACCACCACATCGCCAACACTCATCCGCCGAGCAGCCAGGTCAATCTTGATGGCGCCGGCGCCCACAACGCATGGCTTGCCGAACTGGCGGGCGACCACAGCCGCATGGCTGGTGGCGCCGCCCTCGCTGGTCAGGATGCCCTTGGCCGCGATCATGCCGTGGACGTCATCGGGCTTGGTGAAGGGTCGGACCATGACCACAGGGCCCTCTTTCGCCTTAGCCTCGGCGGTGTCGGCATCGAAGTAGGCCCTGCCGACGGCCGCGCCGGGCGACGCATTCACACCCTTGGCCAGCAACTTGCCTTCAGCCGCAGCCTTCGCCTTGGCTTCCAGATTGAATTGGGGGTGCAACAGGGTGTTGACGTCTTCAGGGCGGACGCGCGTCAGCGCGGTGGTCTTGCTGATCAATCCCTCGTTCGCCATGTCCACCGCGATCTTGATCGCGGCGGCCGAGGTACGCTTGCCGGTGCGGGTTTGCAGCATCCACAGCTTGCTGTGCTCGACAGTGAACTCGACGTCCTGCATGTCCTTGTTGTGCTTTTCCAGGATGCCGCAGATCTCCACAAACTGCTGGTAGGCCTCGGGGAGGTCCTTGGCCATCACGTCCACCTTTTGCGGCGTGCGGATGCCTGCCACCACATCCTCGCCCTGAGCGTTGATCAGGTATTCGCCATAGATCTTCTTCTCGCCCGTGGCGGGGTTGCGCGTGAAGGCTACGCCGGTGCCCGATGTGCTGCCCATGTTACCGAAGACCATCGTCTGGATGTTGACGGCCGTGCCCAGCGTATCGGGAATGCCCTCGTGGCGCCGGTAATCCACCGCGCGCTTGCCGTTCCAGCTCTTGAAGACCGCCTCGGTGGCCATGCGAAGTTGATCGAGCGGATCCTGGGGGAAGTCACGGCCCGTATGCTTGCGAACGATCGCCTTGAACTCGGCCGCCAACGTCTTCAGGTGTTCGGCGGTCAAGTCCACATCCGCTTTAACGCCGACCTTCTCCTTCAGATGGTCGAGCGCATGCTCGAAAGCCTCGTCAGGGATGTCCAGGACGACCTTGCCGAAGCCCTCGATCAGACGCCGGTAGGCGTCCCAGGCAAACCGCGTGTTCTGGGTCAGCTCGGCCATGCCCGCGACCGTTACATCGGTAAGGCCGATGTTGAGGACGGTGTCCATCATGCCTGGCATGGAGAATTTGGCGCCAGAGCGGCAAGACACAAGCAAAGGATTCATGGAATCGCCGTACTTCTTGCCGGTGAGTTTTTCGACCTCAGACAGGGCCGCCAGCTCCTGCTCCCACATCCCCGCGGGGAACTTGCCGGTGTTCATATAGGCACTGCAGGCTTCGGTAGTGACGGTGAAGCCAGGCGACACCGGCAGACCGATGCGCGTCATCTCGAACAGACCCGAACCCTTGCCGCCGAGCAGTGCGCGCACATCGTCCCACTTGCCGCCGACGTACTTCTCAGCCTGCGCGACTTCCGTAAAGAGATAAACCCACTTCGTAGACATCGTATGAAAAACCTCCTGTTTGACTATTCAGTTTGTGGCGCTATTCCCCAGTATACCGCGAAAAGCACGTGTTTGGCAAAAAGAAGACGGTCTCACTGCGATCCGCGGAGCAAAACACGTGCCAGGCGCTTCGGAAGCGCCTGGCACGTAGTGAGTTTCATATGTCGCCACAGGGAGGCTGCGCGCCTGGCCTGCCAGGCGCAAGATAACATCTTGCACTACATCGTCAGGGATGACCTAGCTCCAACGCTCGTCGTCGTCCAGGTCTTCCTCTTCCTCTTCCTCTTCCTCCTCGTCTTCATCGTCGAGGTCGTCCCACTCTTCCTCGCCCAACTCCTCGATCTCCAGGTCCTCTTCCTCTTCCTCCTCCCAATTGAGATCCTCGACGTGGGCGGGCAGGTCAATCTCGTCAGCGGCCTCTTCGGGGATTTCCTCGTAGGTGGCGCAATAACCCTCGCGGTCAACGCGGATTTCCTCCGCGCCGCAGAGACCGTTGTCCCAATTGACGCAGTCGGCCAGCTTGCAGAACACTTTGACGGTCATGGCATCTCCCTCGGGCTCAGAAGGTTGTGTGTTGAAGGCTGAAAAGCCAGTTGCCGCAGGCAAACAGCGCCTCTCCTTCAACACGGGATCATGCACCGAAGCGCGCGTGGAGAATGCCACAACTTGGCTGCTTATGCAAGTTTGCGCGCGCGGGCAAAGGGGTCTGTGCTACGCGAACGGCAACCCATGGCGACGGCAGGCAGCCTGCAAGATGGCATCCAGCAGCTCCTCATACGTCCAACCCGCCGCCCTAGATTCCAGCACCAGATCGCTGACGGTGGGATTCAGGCCTGGCAGCGGATTGACTTCCAGGATGTACGGCTTGTCTCCATCGTCCGCATCCAGCCGGAAGTCCACGCGCGCCACATCCACGCAGCCGGTCACGCGAAAGACGGCCGCGGTCAGCCACTCAAGCTGCGCCACACAGTTCGCCGGCAACGGCGCCGGGCAGAGGAAATGGAAATCGTTCGCCCATTCGGTCTTGATGCGGTTAGTATAGACTCCGCCCTCGCTCTCGGGATAGGCGGCGAAATCCACTTCCAGCGGCGGGAAAAAGCGCAGCCCGCCGGTGACACGCGGAGCGTTCTCATCGGCCGGCACGCGCCGCGCCACAGGACCTGTCAGATTGCCCACGCAGCCGACCGTCACCTCGCGCCCACGAACGAAGCGTTCCACCAGGATCGGCTGGCGGTAGCGCGCCAATTGCTCACTCAACCGCTCGCGCAACTCCACCTCGTTGTGGACAATGGATTGCGCGCTGACGCCCATGCCCGTCCCCTCGCGGCTGGGCTTGACGAAAAGCGGGAAGACCAGATCGGGATCGCACGGCTCGTCATCGCACTCGAAAACCTGGAACGCGGGCGTGGGCAGATCATGAAACGCCAGCACGCGCTTCGTCATCGGCTTGTCGAGGGTCAGAGCCAGAGTCAGCACGCCGCTGCCCGTGTACGGGATGCGCAGCATCTCCAGAATAGCAGGAATGTGCGATTCGCGGCTATCGCCCCAATGCCCTTCACAGATGTTGAAGCAGATGTCCGGCCTCAGCCTGGGCAGGCTCTCCACAAGGGAAAGGTTGCCCTCCAGGAATGTGACGCGGTGTCCTCTTGACTCCAGGGCCGCGACAATGGCCTGAATGGTCGCCTCGGAATCGAGATCGGCCCAGGCGTCGACCGGCATATCGTCATAGTGGGATGCGTTCTTCTTCAGGTTCGCCAGGACGGCGACATGCAGGCCCATGACTACTTGCGCTCCTTGCCGTTGCCATTCCCATTCCGGTGCGCGATCGCCGCCAAAGCCAACTCGGGCTGAATCGGCTCCCAGGTAACTTCGCCCAACGCTGCGGGCTGCCGGCCCCGGCGGTGCACCTCATCGAAGCCCTGCGGCTTGATGCTGTGGGCTGCGCCCTCTAGCAAGCCCGCGATCCCCTCCTGGCCCACCTCCCGGTTAACCTGGGGGCGCTCAGGTCGGGCGACCGTGTGACCGGTGTAGTCATTCGGCTCGTGATAGGTGGTGATGAACCCCTCGAAATTCCGCAACACCACTTTGCCCGGCGCCTGGCTGAGCAGGTATTGCGGCATGACGGGGATCTTGCCGCCGCCGCCCGGCGCATCCACCACATAGGTGGGGATGGCGTAGCCGCTGGTATGACCGCGGAGCCCCTCGATGATCTCGATGCCCTTGCTGACAGTGGTGCGAAAATGGCCGGCGCCCTCCACCAAGTCGCACTGATAGAGATAGTAGGGCCGCACGCGTTGGCGCACCAGTCGCTGCACCAGCTCTTTCATGACCGCCACCGAGTCGTTGATCCCTGCCAACAGCACTGTCTGGCTGCCGAGTGGGATGCCGGCGTCGGCCAGCCGGGCCAGAGCGGTCGCCACCTCGGGCGTGATCTCCCGCGCATGATTGAAGTGCAAATTCATCCACAGCGGATGAAACTGGCGCAGCATGTTCACGAGCTCGGGCGTGATGCGCTGCGGCAAAAAGGCGGGCACGCGGCTGCCGATGCGGATGACCTCGACGTGCTCAATGGCGCGCAGCCGGCGTAGCAGATCCTCCAGAATCCGCTGCGGCAGGATGAGCGGGTCGCCGCCAGATAGCAGCACGTCGCGCACCTGCGGCGTCCGCGCGATGTAGTTGATTTGCGCGTCGTAATCGCTGCGGCTGAACTGCGCGGCCGAGTCGCCCACGATCCGGCTGCGCGTACAATAGCGGCAGTAACTCGCGCACTGGGTCGTCACCAGCATCAGCACGCGATCGGGATAGCGATGCACCAGGCCCGGCGCAGGGCTGTGGGCGTCTTCGCTCAATGAGTCTACGAACATGCCATCGTAGGCCGCCGACTCGTGGCCGGTGGGGATGACCTGGCGGCGGATGGGGCAATTCGGATCGTCGGGGTCAATCAGCGATGCGAAATAGGGGGTGACATCCACCCGGAAGTGGTGACTGCGCACCCCTGCGACTTCCTCGGGAGTCAAACGGATCAGTTGGCTCAACTCTTCCAGGCTGTTCAGCCGGTGGCTGAGCTGCCAACGCCAATCGTCCCACTGAGCATCGGGGACATGCGCCCACAGGGGCGCGCGACCCGGTGTGCTACGGTGGGGAGGTTCCTCCGCGGCGCTCTGTTGCGGAGGCTCTTCGCTCAGGGCCATCAGTTCAGACACGTTGTACATCTGGTTCATCTCCATTCAGATTCATTCAGGTTATGGAACAGTTGGACTATCGCTCGTCATCATCGTAATCGGCATCGAGATCGTCGAGACCTTCGTCGTCGAACGCGTCGTCATCTTCCTCGAAGAACTCGTCTTCGCCAGTATCCTGCGCGATCGAGTCATCATCCTCATAGGAAAAGAACTCCAACGCGCTCCCTGGCGCATCGCACTCTGGGCATTTGAGCGGCCGGCGCGCCTCCGCGCCCTCCTCGATGTAGCCGCATTCCATGCATTCCCACTCGCCCGTGACGGCCGGATTGGATTTGTACGGCGCCATGCTGTGCTCCTTTCATTTAAGACGCAGCCGCAGTGGGTCAGGTTGCATCCTGGGCGAATCATCTCATCAAATCGCATCCCTGCGACTTCGTCAGTGGGCCAATACCCAAAAAGCGCAAAACTCCAAGATCACATCTCAGGCGGAGTCACCGAAGCGCGCTCAGAGGTTGTGAAAATATCCCCTGGGCGCGGACGCCCCCTGAATGGCACACTGTCTGTAGTAGCTCGGTGGTATCACGGCCACTACAGGTAGTAGCCATGACGTCGCCCCCAACCTGTCGCCTGGATATTTTCACAGACTCTCAGTTCAGGGGTGTCCAGAACGAGGTTGGCATTGGGGTTATTGTAGCACCATGTACCCGATTGTCAATTCTGGCGCGCGAGTTGTGGGGGTAAAGCGACCGACTTCCGTTTTCCCCCTCCCCTGATGTATAATCTCCTCACGCCGCTCCTGGCAGACGCAACCTCGCCTTGTTCGGAAGGCGAGGCCTCTTTCCTTGCGCCGCCGGCCGGCCCTAGAAACGGACAGCTTTCGTGCCCCGCACCTTTGTCGCCCTGGACCTGGAAACCACCGGCCTGGAGCCCGACCGCGATGCGATCATCGAGATCGGCGCGGTCAAGTTTCGGGATGGCGAACCGATAGACGAGTACACCACGCTGGTGAATCCCGGCCGGCCCATCCCCTACGAGATCACCCAACTCACCGGCATCACGGACCGCGATCTGCTCGGCAAGCCGCGATTCGACCAGGCTGCCGGCCCGCTGACGCGCTTTGTCGGGCTGCTGCCCGTCGTCGGCCACAACGTGGGCTTCGACCTGGGCTTCTTGCACGCCCACGGCATCCTGACGGAGAACAGCGGGCTCGACACCTGGGAACTCTCCACGATCCTGCTGCCCAGTCTCTCCGGCTATAGTTTGGGCGCGCTGGCCGAGCATTTCGGGCTGGATCTGGCAGGACAGCATCGCGCACGCGGCGACGCCCTCCGCACGGGTCGGCTCTTTCTGCTGCTCGCGGAAAGGGCCGGCCGCCTGCCGCGGCCGACCCTGTTGGAGATCGTCCGGTTGGCGAAGGACAGCGGCTGGCCCCTGGCAGAGGTTTTCGCGGAGGCGCTGATCGCCGCGGGCGTGGTGCGCGGGCCGGCCAACCCCCTGCCGCTGGAAGTGCTGGCCGCCGAAAGCCCCCTGTTCCAGCCGCTGCGGGCCGGCGAACCGCTCTCGCCAACCGAGGACGAAGAGCTGGTGGACACAGATGAGCTGGTCGCCATGCTCAAGCCCGGCGGCGCAGTGGAACGAGCTTTCCCCGGCTACGAATACCGCCTGCCCCAGGTGGCCATGCTCGAGGCCGTGACCGCGGCGTTCAACCAGGGCCATCACCTGTTGGCCGAGGCCGGCACGGGCACGGGCAAATCATTAGCCTACCTGCTGCCTGCCATCGCCTATGCGGTCAAGAACGGTGCGCGCATCGTCGTCAGCACCAACACCATCAATCTGCAGGATCAGCTCTTCAAGAAGGACCTGCCCGACCTGCAGCGCATCCTGACAGGCGAGTGGGACGGAGACCCGCCGTTTCGGGCGGCGCTGCTCAAAGGCCGCGCCAACTACTTGTGCCCCCGGCGTTTCCTCGCGCTCAGGAATCGTCAGAACCTTGCGCGCGACGATCTGCGCATGATCGCGCGCATCTTGGTCTGGCTGCCGCTGACGCAGACCGGTGATCAGAGCGAGCTGTCGCTGCCCCTGACCGCCGACCGCCTGGTGTGGAGCCAGGTGTCGGCCGAAAACGAGGGGTGCACCCTGGAACGCTGCGGCCGCGAGCAGAAGGGGCGCTGCTTCTTCTATCGTGCGCGCAAGCAGGCCGAGGCAGCCCACATCGTCGTGGTGAACCATGCGCTGCTGCTGGCCGATGCCGCAACCGACAATCGTGTGCTGCCGGAATATCATCGCCTGATCGTGGATGAGGCGCACCATCTGGAGGGCGCGGTTACCGAGCAGCTCAGCTTTCGGGCTGACAGCTTCATCCTCAGCCAAACCTTCGGGGCGCTCTATCCCAGGGGCGGCGCCGCACAGGCGTCGGCGGCTGGCCGCGGCGGGTGGCGACGATCGCGGCCGGTCAGCGCACGCCAGACGGGCCGCGAGCCTGGCGTCGAAGTCCGCTTTGGGGGCGGAACGCCATCTGCTGCGCCGCGGCCGGCTCAACCCACTGGCCTCCTGGCGGAAATTCGGGAAGTCTTGCGGCCGCGCATCCCGGAAGAGATCTTCGCGCTGATCCACAACCAGATCATGCGCATCCAGGGCGACATCGAGGCGGTGCACATGCGTCTGGAGAACTTCTGGGAAGTCATTGACGAGGTGCTGAACACTCTACAGCCGCAGGCCGATGTCAGCGAATACGATGTGCGGATTCGCATCACGTCAGCCACCCGCAGTCAACCGATCTGGGTGGAAGTGGAGGTTTCGTGGGAGAACCTGGGCATCGCCTGGCAGACGGCGCTGAAGCAGTTGGAGATGTTGCGCGAAGGCTTGCAGGATCTACGCAAGGGTGGCTTCGAACTGGCCGATCTGGAGAGCCTGATCGAAGAGCTTGACGGCGCGCTCCGCCGGCTGGCCGAGCTGTACAGCCAGATGGAAGCCTGGGTGGTGAAGCCGGGCGCCAACGGCATCTATTGGATCGAGACGGCCGCCAACAGCGGCCGCGGTCGCCGCGTCGCGTTGCGCGCGGCGCCGCTGCATGTCGGTCCCCTGGTGCAGCAACATATCCTGTTCCATAACGACACGGTCGTGCTGACCTCGGCTACCCTGCGCACCGCCGGCAGCTTCGAATACATGCGCGACCGGCTGCAGGCGACCGAGGCAGACACCATCGCGGTCGGTTCGCCCTTCGACTACAAGAGCAGCACGCTGCTCTATCTGCCCAGCGATCTGCCGGAACCGACTGCGTCCGGCTACCAGACCGCGGTCGAGCAGGCGCTGATCGGTCTGACGCGCGCGCTCAGTGGCCGCACTCTGGCGCTCTTCACCTCGTATAACCAACTGCGTCGCACGGCCCAGGCCATCGTCCCCGCATTGACCGAGGCCGGCATCACGGTGCTCAGCCAGGGCAGCGGCGGCTCGCGCCACCAACTGCTGGAGACGTTCAAGGCCTCTGGCAAAACGATCCTGCTCGGCACGCGCAGCTTTTGGGAAGGGGTGGATGTGGTGGGACCGGCGCTCAGCGCGTTGGTACTGGTGCGTTTGCCCTTCGCCGTGCCCACCGATCCCATCGTGGCCGCGCGCAGCGAGACGTTCGACGATCCATTCTATCATTTCCAGGTCCCCGATGCGATCTTGCGCTTCCGCCAGGGCTTCGGTCGCCTCATCCGCAGCAAGACCGACCGGGGCGTGGTGGTCGTGCTGGACAGACGCATCGTGTCCAAGAGCTACGGTCAGCTCTTTCTGGAATCGTTGCCCGATTGCACCGTGCATCGCGGGCCGCTGATGAACCTGCCCGGCATGGCGCAGCGCTGGGTAGATGGCGCTCCGTCCTGAAAATCGCCCACCAAGCGCCGGCGCTTGGTGGGTTTCAAGACATTTCCACAAGGAGATATCCAATGACGCAAGCTGCTCCTCTCACCATGGGCCAGCAATTCGGCCGACGCTCGTGGGCCGAACCGTGGAAGATCAAGATGGTCGAACCGCTGCGGATGATCAGCCGGCAGGAACGCCAGGCCGCGCTGAGCGAGGCCGGCTACAACACCTTCCTGCTGCGGTCGGACGATGTCTACATTGACCTGTTGACCGACAGCGGCACCAGCGCGATGAGCGACCGCCAATGGGCCGGCATGATGCTCGGCGATGAAGCGTATGCGGGCAGCCGCAACTACTACAACCTGGAAAGCGCCATCCAGAGCTATTACGGCTACAAGTACATCGTGCCGACGCACCAGGGTCGCGGGGCCGAGCACCTGATCAGCCAGGCCGCCATCAAACCGGGCCAGTTCGTGCCCGGCAACATGTACTTCACCACCACCCGACTGCACCAGGAGCTGGCCGGCGGCGTTTTCGTGGATGTCATCATTGACGAGGCCCACGACTCGGCAAGCCTGCATCCCTTCAAGGGGGACATTGACCTGGACAAGTTGACGGCGCTCATCGAACGCGTTGGCGCGGACAAGATCGCCTACGTGAGCCTGGCCGGGACCGTGAACATGGCCGGCGGCCAGCCGGTGAGCATGGCGAACGTCAAGGCGTTGCGTGGGCTATGCGACCGCTACGGCATCAAGATTTACCTGGATGCGACCCGCATGGCCGAGAACGCGTTCTTCATCCAGGAGCAAGAAGACGGCTACGCGAGCACGCCGATCGCCGCCATTTTGCGGGAATTCTGCAGCTATACCGACGCGGCCTGGATGAGCGCGAAGAAGGACAGCCTGGTGAACATCGGCGGTTGGCTGGCCGTCAACGATTGGGACCTGTTCGAGGAGCTGCGCAACCTGGTCGTGGTATACGAGGGCTTGCACACCTATGGCGGGCTGGCCGGCCGCGACATGGAGGCCATGGCCATCGGCATCGCCGAATCGGTTCAGGACGACCACATCCATGCGCGCGTGGGACAGGTGCGCTATCTGGGCGCTCTGCTGACTGCCTGGGACATCCCCATCGTCCAGCCGGTCGGCGGCCACGCCATCTTCCTGGATGCCAGACGCTTCTACCCCCACATTCCGCAAGCCCAATTTCCAGCCCAGACCCTGGCGGCCGAGCTATACCTGGATTCGGGCATCCGCTCCATGGAACGGGGGGTTGTCAGCGCGGGCCGCAACAAAGAGACCGGCGACCACTACTACCCCAGGCTGGAGCTCACCCGGCTCACCATCCCGCGACGCGTCTATACCCAGGCGCACATGGACGTGGTCGCCGAGGCGGTCAAGACGGTCTACGATGCGCGCGAACGAACGCGCGGCTTGCGGATGGTGTACGAACCCAAATACTTGCGCTTCTTCCAGGCGCGGTTCGAGCGTTTGGAATGACCGTGCGGCGCGCACTCGCCAGATGCGAATTTGACAGCCCGCCCTCATCGCGCTATCATGAAGCGTGGACTTCCGAGGTCTCCAGGACTTCGGAAGTCTTATGCTGAGAGGAGAAGGGTGAACCATGATTGGCGTGCAAGACCTTCGTAAGGGAACGACCTACATCGAGGATGACGAGCTCTGGCGTGTGCTGGAGTACGCGCACATCAAGGGCGGCCGCGGCAACGCCACGATCCGCGTGCGCGTGCGCAACCTGCGCTCCAGCGCGACCACCGAGAAGACCTATCCATCAGGCACTCGCGTCAATGACATCCGGCTGGATCATGCGACGGTGCAATACCTGTACCACGACGGCGATCTCTACCACTTCATGAACACCGAGACCTACGAACAGCCGGCGCTCACCGCCAAGATGCTGGGCGATGCGATCAACTACCTGATAGATGGCACCACCCTGGAGATGGAAAGCTGGGATGGCGAACCGATCACCATCGAGATGCCGACGACGGTGGATCTGGAAGTGATCCAGACCGATCCTGGTTTTGCCGGCGACACTGCGACGAACGCCACCAAGCCCGCCATCGTCACCACCGGCTACCAGGTGCAGGTCCCGCTCTTCGTCGCCGCCGGCGACAAGATCCGGATTGACACGCGTACCGGGCAATACGTGACGCGGGTGTGAGCGCGGACGACCGGCTTTGTTTTGCCAAACCGGGCGCTTCCTGCTATAATACGAATAGGCCAGGCCGAACAGGCCTGGCCATCCGCCACCCTAGCTCAATCGGCAGAGCAAGCGCTTCGTAAGCGCTAGGTTGTCGGTTCAATTCCGACGGGTGGCTTTTTTTATTGGAATTGGAGGTGAGAAGGTGGCAGCGCGACGAGACCCCCTCGACAGCCTCTGGCATCTCAGCGCCGCTGCGAGCGTGACCGCCGGGCTGCTCGGACTCCTCGCGGCCACCTTGCTCGTCGCGATCATCTTCCCCCAAAAACCGATCGGGCTGGCCGGCGCGGCGGCCGAGCAGTGGCTGACGGCTGCGGCAAACGACTTTCGCGGCCCCGGCGCGTTGTTGCGCGGCCTCGGCGTGTTTTCTGTCCTGGATGGCCTCTGGTTGCGTCTGCTGCTCGCGGGGTTGGCATATCATCTATTGGTGCGCCTGGCCATCGAGATCCCCAAGGTCAGACGCTCTGTGGGACGTCTGCGCGGCGGCCCGGTCGGCATCGTCGTGACTTGCCTGGCCGTCCTGACCGCGCTGGTGGGACTGCTGATCAACGATGCGGGGGGCTGGCGCGCGGCCGGGATGGCGCTTACCCCAGGAGAAACGGTCCCCTTGCCCCAGGCGCCCGGGCTGCGCCTGCACCTGACAAGCCTCGCGGGCGCTGAGCCGCAGGTCGTATCGTCCGTCGTCATCAGCCGATCGGTCGGCAGCGCACACTCCCTGCAAGCGCAAAGCGGACGACCTGCCCGCAGCGGCAGCCTGTGGCTCATCCAGCGCGCGACCGATGTCGCGCTAAAGGTCAAAGCTCAAGATCGCCAGGGCCGGCCGCTCAGACTGCAATCATTGCTGACGGGCGGCGAGGCCGGCCCCGAGATCCACGTCCTCTTTCGACCAAACCAGCCCGAACAGGCATTCGCCGCCGCGTCGCGCAATCTCTCCTTCCGAGTCATCAGCTATCCGGCCCTGCCCGAACAGGGCATCAATCGGCCGTTGTTCCTGGCCGAGGCGTATCGCGGCGAGGAGACGACCCCCTTCATCAGTCAGCAATTCGAGGACCAGGCCGAGATGGTAGTGGATGGCGATCTCTTCACCCTCCGCCGAGACCGCTACGCGGTCCTGGAGGTCCTCCATCTGCCGGGCCTGGCGGTCTTGCTCGCCGGCGGCTTGCTGACGCTGATTGGGTTGGGGTCGCTGCTGGGCGACAGGTTATCCGTGAGGGCCGGATGAGACCGATCACCATTGGCGTCGCTGGCGGCACCGGCTCCGGCAAGACCACGGTCGCCCTGAAAATCTTGGAGCGGGTGGGGTTCGACCGCATCGCCTACGTGGCCCACGACGCCTACTATCGCGATGCCAGCAATCTCCCTCCCGTCGAACGCGGCCGGCTCAACTTCGATCACCCCGATTCGCTGGACAATGACCTGCTGATCGAACACCTGCGCCGGTTGCAGACAGGCCAGACCGTCGAGATTCCCGTGTACGACTTCAAGACCCACAGCCGGCTGCCTGAAACGCGCCGCGTGGAACCGCAGCCGGTCATCCTGGTGGAGGGCATCCTGATCTTCGCGGATCGGCGGCTGCGCGAGCTGATGGATATGAAGATCTTCGTGGACACCGATGCGGACATCCGCTTCATTCGCCGGTTGCAGCGCGACATGACCGAGCGCGGCCGGTCCGCCGAGTCGGTGATCAACCAATACCTGCGCACCGTGCGGCCGATGCACCTGGAGTTCGTGGAGCCGAGCAAACGCTACGCGGACGTGATCATTCCCGAAGGCGGCTTCAACGAAGTGGCCATCGAGATGGTGGCCGCGCGACTGCGCGCGCTGTATGATGAGGCGCGGGCAGCGGATTCACCCCCTGCCTGATGTTGGAAGGACTAGACAGAAAGCCCCCAGTTGTGCTAAGCTGAGGTCGGTTGTGAGCGGAAAGCCGGATGGGTTGGAGGTGAACCATGAGCCACGTTCAGACACTAACCGCATCAGGCGCAGAGATGCGCGTGCGATCTCAGCCTGGGCCGCCCCTGCTGGACGCGGAGCTGCGCCGATGGCTGGAGGAGCTGCTGCGCCGTTCGGCGGAACCTGACAAGATGACGTATGAGCAGTTCCTGGCCTGGGCCGACGAGGACACACACGCCGAGTGGGTAAATGGGGAGGTGGTTATGACCAGTCCAGCATCAATGCGCCATCAGGAAATATCACTCTTTCTGGCAACGGTTCTGGGTGACTATGTCTCAACTCGTGATCTGGGAACCGTTGTCCAGCCGCCCTTCCAGATGAAACTGGAACACGGCCGTGAACCCGATTTGCTGTTCGTTTCGAAGAGCAATCGAGAACGACTGCGGGAGACCTACCTGGATGGGCCGGCCGACCTGGTCGTCGAGATCGCCTCTCCCGAAAGCGGCGGCCGCGATCGCGGGGAGAAGTTCTATGAATACGCGCGCGGAGGCGTAGCCGAGTATTGGCTGATCGACCCCGACACGCGCTGGGCCGAGTTCTATCGCCTGGGCGAGGAAGGCCACTACCGCACTGCCTTCGCCGCCGCGGAAGGGGTCTACCATTCGGCCGTCATCCCCGGCTTCTGGCTGCGAGTCGAATGGTTGTGGCAGCAGCCCAAACCCCACCCCCTACAGGCGCTCGGCGAGATCGCTGGCGTGGACAGCGAGACGGTCGCACGCTTCATGCAGGCGCTGAGCGGAACAGGATAACGCATGATCCCTATCTCCAAACCCTTCATCGGCGAGGCTGAAAAGGCCGCGGTGCTGGAAGTCCTCGAATCGGGCATGTTGGCGCAAGGACCGCGCACCGCCAAACTGGAAGAAAAGTGGGCCGCAGCCTGCGGCGTGAAGTTCGCGATCGCGACCTCGTCGGGCACGACCGCGCTGCACATCGCGCTTCTGGCGCACGGCATCGGCCCGGGCGCCGAGGTGATCACCACGCCGTTCACCTTCGTGGCCTCGGTCAACACCATCCTCTACGTCGGCGCCCGGCCGGTCTTTGTGGACATCGAAGCGGAGACGTTCAACATCAACCCGGACCTGATCGAGGCTGCGATCACGCCGGCCACCGCGGCGATCATGCCGGTGCACCTGTACGGCTATCCGTGTGACATGGCCGCGATCCTGGCGATCGCGGCGCGGCGCAACTTGGTGGTGATCGAAGACGCAGCCCAGGCCATCGGCGCGGACTACCGGGGCAAGCGCGTCGGCGGGTTCGGTACGGGCTGCTTCAGCCTCTACGCCACCAAGAACGTCATGAGCGGCGAAGGCGGCATGATCACCACCGATGACGAGACGCTCGCCCGGCAGTGTCGGCTGTTGCGCAACCACGGCATGGAGCGCCGCTATTACCACGACATCCTGGGCTACAACTTCCGCATGACCGATCTGCACGCGGCGATCGGCCTGGCGCAGATCGCGCGGCTGGAGGAATTCACCGCCGCGCGCCGCGCCAACGCCGAATACCTCACTCACGGCATCGAGAGCGTCGTCACGCCGGCCGTGCGGCCTGGTTATGGGCACGTGTGGCATCAGTACACCGTGCGCATGGATGGGGGACGCGACCGCGACGCCGCGGTCAAGCAGCTCAACGCGGCCGGCGTCGGCGCGGGCATCTTCTATCCTGTGCCTGCCAACCGGCAGCGCCATTTGGTGGAGATGGGGCTGGGTGATGCGGACTTGCCTGTGGCCGAGCGGTTGGCGCAAGAGGTCATCTCGCTGCCGGTGCACCCCCAGCTCAGCCAGGCGGATTTGGAGACGATCGTAAACGAAGTCAATCGGCTGTAGGAGTGCTCCATGTGAAAGTCGTGATCTTGTGCGGCGGCCAGGGCACGCGGCTGCGCGAAGAGACCGAATATCGCCCAAAGCCGATGGTCGAGATCGGCGGCCGGCCGATCCTCTGGCATATCATGAAGCACTTCGCGCACCATGGGCTGCGTGAGTTCGTGCTCTGCCTGGGCTATCGTGGCAAGATGATCAAGGACTACTTCCTGAGCTACGAAGCCATGAACAGCGATTTCACCGTTTGCCTGGGCCAGCGGAACCGTATCGCCTATCATGGCGCGCATGAGGAGCAGGACTTCCAGGTGACGCTGGCCGAGACCGGCCTGGAGACGATGACCGGCGGCCGCGTCAAGCGCGTGGAACGCTATCTCGACGGCGAGACCTTCATGGTCACCTACGGCGACGGGCTGAGCGACCTGGACATCGGCCGCCTGCTGAGTTTTCACCGCAGCCACGGCCGGCTGGCGACCGTGACCGCAGTGCAGCCATTCTCGCGCTTCGGCGTGTTGGAGCTGGATACGCAGAGCCGCGTGGTGGACTTCGCCGAGAAACCGCAACTGAGCGGCTGGGCGAGCGCCGGGTTCTTCGTCTTCAACCGCGGGGCGCTGAACTACCTCGATGCCGACCCGCAGTGCGTCCTGGAGCGGGAGCCGCTGGAGCGCCTGGCTCGCGATGGCGAACTGCTCGCCTATCAGCACGACGGTTTCTTCTATGCGATGGACACCTATCGCGAGTATCTCTATCTGAACGATCTCTGGAACAGGAACGTCGCGCCCTGGGCGATTTGGAGGGGGCAGCATGGCGCAACAGGAACCGAGGGTTGACTTCTGGCGCGACCGGCCTACCTTTGTAACGGGCGCGACCGGGCTGGTGGGCGGGTGGCTTGTTCATCGGCTGATCGAGGCCGGAGCCGACGTGGCCTGCCTGGTGCGCGATTGGGCGCCGCACAGCGAGCTCGCCCGTTCCGGGTTGATCGAACGCGTCAAGGTGGTGCGCGGGGACATTTGCGACCAGGCGCTCATCGAACGCGTCCTCGGTGAGTACGAGATCGAAACGGTCTTCCACCTGGCCGCGCAGACCATCGTCGGCATCGCCAACCGCAACCCCATCTCCACCTTTCAGAGCAACATCGCCGGAACGTGGTCGCTGCTCGAGGCGTGCCGGCGCAGCCCCAAGGTGCAGCAGGTCGTCCTTGCATCGTCCGACAAAGCCTATGGCGATCAGACCAACCTGCCCTACGATGAATCCACCCCGCTGCAAGGGCGGCATCCGTATGATGTCAGCAAGTCGTGCGCCGACCTGATCGCCCAGACTTACGCCGCGACCTATGGCACGCCGGTGGTGATCACCCGTTGCGGCAATTTCTACGGCGGCGGCGACCTGAACTGGAACCGCATCGTGCCCGGCACGATCCGTTCGATCCTGCGCGGGCAGCGGCCGGTCATCCGCTCCGACGGCCAGTACGTGCGGGACTATTTCTATGTCGAGGATGGCGCCGCGGCGTATATGATGCTGGCCGAGGCGTTGGCGGCCCGGCCCGAACTGCGCGGCGAGGCGTTCAACTTCTCGAACGAGATCCAGGTCACGGTGCTCGACCTGGTGCAGCGCATCCTGCGGCTGATGGGGTCGGATTTGACGCCGGAGGTGCGCAACGAGGCATCCAACGAAATCCGCCGCCAATATCTCAGCGCGGAGAAGGCGCGGCGGGTGCTGGGCTGGGCGCCGCTCTTTACGCTGGCAGAGGGGCTAGAGCGGACGATCAAGTGGTACCGCGCATTTCTTCGCCAAGATTCGTGAAGGAAACGTCCGATGGAACAGGTGCAGTGAGTGCTACTGCGACGCTGCCGGTCACAGACCGGCTGGGAGCCTTTTTACACAGAGGCGCGTTGGAATGACGTGTTTCGGGTGAATACAGGTTCATGGCAAACGCAAATGATCTTCGAGACCAAATCCTGAGTCTGGTGCGCGATTACCATCAGGCAAAATTCGCGGGCCAGCAGTTCGATCCCGGCCGTGACCTGGTGCATTACGCGGGTCGCGTCTTCGACGCGTCCGAGCTGGTCAACCTGGTGGACGCCAGCCTGGACTTCTACCTGACCGCCAACCGCTACGCCGAGCAGTTCGAAGCCGAGTTCGCCGATTACTTCGGTCTGGCGAACGCACTGCTGGTCAACTCCGGCTCGTCGGCGAACCTGGTGGCGGCCACTGCGCTCACCTCGCCCAAGTTGGGCGACCGGCGGCTGATGCCCGGCGACGAGGTGATCACTGTGGCGGCCGGCTTCCCGACCACTGTCGCGCCGCTGGTGCAAAACCAGCTTACGCCGGTCTTTGTGGATGTCAACCTGGGCGATTACACGGCCATCCCTGAACGTCTGGCCGAAGCGGTCGGCCCCAAGACGCGGGCGATCATGATGGCGCACACGATGGGTGTCCCGTTCGATCTGGATGTGGCGACGCAGCTCGCCCGCAAGCATGATCTGTGGCTGATCGAGGATAACTGCGACGCGCTCGGCTCTCGCTGGCGCGGGCGGCTCACCGGCACGTTCGGCCACCTGGCGACCGTCTCGTTCTACCCCGCGCATCACATCACGATGGGCGAGGGTGGCTGCGTCATCACCGACGACGAGCTGCTGGCGCGCATCGGCCGCTCCGTGCGCGATTGGGGCCGCGATTGCTATTGCGCGGGCGGCGAGAACAACACCTGCGGGGTACGCTTCGGCCAGCAGTTCGGCAGCCTGCCGTTCGGCTACGATCATAAATACGTCTACAGCCATATCGGCTATAACCTGAAGGTGACGGACATGCAGGCGGCGGTCGGCTGCGCGCAACTGGCGAAGCTGGAAACCTTCATCGCCCGGCGCAAGGCCAACTTCAGCCGGCTGACCGCGCTGCTGCAGCCCTATGAGGATCGGCTGCTGCTGTCGCACGCCCCCGCGGCCGCCGACCCGTCGTGGTTCGGCTTCGTGCTCACCGTGCGAGAGGACGCCGGCTTCACCCGCAACGAGCTGACCCGCTTCCTGGAGGCGAACCGGATCGAGACGCGCAACCTGTTCAGCGGCAACCTGCTGCGCCATCCGGCCTATCGGGACATCCCGCATCGCGTGGTGGGCGATCTGGCGAATACCGACATCGTGATGCGCGATACCTTTTTCATCGGCGTCTATCCGGGGCTGGATGACGTGCAACTGGATTATGTAGGAGACGTCTTCGCTAGGTTTATGCGCGGTGAGCGCGTGAGGACCTGAAGCTATGGAAGAAATCCTGACCCTCAGACAGCACTTGGAAGAAGGACGCTACGATGATGCGCTGGCCCTGGCGATAGAGTTGGAAGAGATGAGCAGAGAAGACAAGATCAACAAGATTCGCAGTTACGTCAGGCTCCTCTTACTTCATCTGATCAAACAGGCCGCGGAGAAGCGCACGACGCGTTCTTGGGATGTCTCCATCCGTAATGCCGCGCGTGAAATCGCCTATGTCAATCAACGTCGTAGCTCCGGTGGAAGCTATCTCAGCGAGGCTGAACTGAGTGAGATCATTGCTGAGACCTATCAGTCCGCTTTAGAAAATGCTTCGTTGGAGGCTTACGGCGGCATCTATGACGATATCGCCTTGGGACAGATGGTCAATCAGGCTGAGATTGAGGCGCAGGCCTTGGACATCATTGTCGCCGGCTCTAGCAGTCATTGAGCAGATCATCCCATGCCGACTACCCAGAAGCTCCGCTGTCAAGTTGAGCGCATCGTTGACCACGGCGAACACGTCTACACCGTGGAGCTGCGGCCGGAGCGGTCCGCGCCGCGTTTCCGGCCCGGCCAATTCTTGCACCTGGCGCTCGATGACTACGATCCGAGCGGCTTCTGGCCCGAATCGCGCGTCTTCTCCATCGCCAGCACGCCGGCCCAGCGCGACCTGCTGCGCATCTCCTATTCAGTGCGCGGCCGCTTTACCGCGCGCATGGAGCGCGAACTGGTCGAGGGAAGGCAGGTCTGGGTCAAGCTGCCTTACGGCGAGTTCGTGATCGAGGACGCGAGCGATGTCGTGCTCTTTGCGGGCGGCACGGGCATTACCGCCTTCACGGCGTTCCTGGATGGCCTGACGCCCGAGCTCGGGTCTCGAGTTCGTCTCGCTCACGGAGCGCGCACTGCTTCGCTGTTGTTGTACCGAGAGATGCTGGAACGGCGCGCCGCCGATGTGCCGAGTTTGCAGCGGTTCTACTTCGTCGAGCGTCCGGATGACGAGAGTAGCCAGATTGGGGCTGTCCCGGGCCGCTTGTCGGTGGAGGCGATCTGGCCACATATCACCGCGCCGAGCCAGGTAACCTTCTACCTGTCCGGCCCGCCGGCCATGCTGAAGACGCTGGCCGCTGATCTGCGCCGCCGCGGCATCACCGCCGATGCTATTCGGATTGACGCGTGGGAGTGAGAAACTGGATGCGATGAGCAACCCACTGGCGCAAGATCTCGACCATGTG
>Ga0194126_10003512_pt1 | contig 24707 bp, 23 predicted proteins | sample TA2KigC150mmetaG_FD_148641 | JGI IMG/M metagenome (GOLD analysis project Ga0194126, IMG submission 148641) | Freshwater microbial communities from Lake Tanganyika, Tanzania - TA2015035 Kigoma Deep Cast 150m | ecosystem: Environmental > Aquatic > Freshwater > Lake | place: Tanzania: Lake... | reverse complement strand
TTATTAGGGCTTGTCAGGCGCTTTTTAGGCATTACATTTTGGCCTTCTGAAAAATCCGCCCTCTGTTATTTCAACTACTTAGGCCTTATCAAACGGCCAAAATGGCCTCTTGCTGTCGAAGATGAGTTTAATAGGCGTTAGATTAATGCAATCAATCACTAGGGGCAGGATCTCCCGGTCCCTGACCCCGCTTCGGCCCGGCAAGAAGCAGTGGAGAAAGACCCGGCGAATATTGGTCTCGATGAACGCCACCGGCTGGTTGAAGGCAAAGGCGGCCAGGGCCCAAACATCGGGGGAGGCCGGCGGCAGTATCGCCCACCCACAAGCTGTAACCAGTTACCCTGTGGGAGACCAGCCGCCGGAGGAAAGCGGCCTTGAGTCTCAAGGGGTCCGCACCCTCTAACCTTATTAAAGGGGACTCAAAATATATTGATAATTTCTGTAACCTTCTCCGCCGCGGCAGCGACTATAACAATGAGGTTGCTTGATACACGCGCCCAATTTGTCACCCCGTTAATTTTGACTGGAAAATAAACTAATCAAGGATCAGGACCTTAAGGGAGAGAACAGGATGAGCATCAAGATTCTCATTGCCGACGATCACCAACTCACCAGAGAAGGTGTTCGGAGTATGCTGGAACGCGAAGACGACATTAACGTTTTGGGTGAGGCCGAGGATGGCCGATCTGCAGTGAGACTGGCAAGGGAGTTAAGCCCGGATGTCATATTGATGGATGTGTGTATGCCCGATATGAACGGCATCGTGGCCACGAGCTTAATCGTTTCCGAGTTTCCCAAAATAAAGGTGCTGGCGCTCTCCGGGCTCGATGATAGGAGATTTGTCTATAATATGCTGCGGGCTGGTGCGTCAGGCTACCTGATGAAGGATTGTTCTTTCAAGGAGTTGGTCCGCGCCATTCGCATGGTGATTGCGAACAAAACTTACCTCAGCCCTGGAATAATGGATGTGGTGGTGAAAGACTACCTAAGGCCTCCGGCCCATGCCGATTCGCCCTATTCCACCAATTTAACTCTCCGGGAAAAGGAAGTGTTGCAACTAGTCGCCGAAGGGCATTCTACAGCTCAAATTGCCAGCAGTCTGTATGTGAGCGTAAAGACCGTAGAATCCCATCGGCAAAACCTTATGGGAAAAATAAATGCGAGAGGCATCGCGGGACTCACCAAATATGCCATTCGGGAGGGATTGACATCTGTATGAATTAATGCATGATGAGGAGAGAAAAATAGGGTTGGCACGAAACCAGACTCTTACTTGTAAACGAGAGTTCGGAACCTTCTTGTGGCCCGTCTTTTTTAAGTGGGGTCACAATCTTATTTTTTTCCCCGTCAAGATGAACTTCACAGACAATATTCCTGACGATGCTTCAGTTATCCGTGATATCCTGAAGGGGAATGTTAACTCTTTTGAAATTTTGATGGACCGATACCAGGACCATGTGTCTCGAATTGTCAGGAATCACGTAACCTGGGATAACGCGCCGGAAGTGACCCACGACACCTTTGTCCGGGCCTATCAATCTTTGGGAACTTTTAAAGGAACCAGCTCATTTAAGCACTGGCTTGCCAAAATCGCCACAAGGTGTTGCCATGATTTCTGGCGTGGCTATTATAAAAAACGGTTGAACCTGGTTGAGCCACTCCCCGATGATTGCCGCAACTGGGTTGACCACCTTTTATCGGATCAATCTCTGGAACAGGACATGGACCGGGTGGAGGCCAGGGATTTGCTGCAGTGGGCCTTGGGGCAATTGTCGGCGGCGGAAAGGACAGTGTTGACCCTGACCCACCTCAATGAATATTCGGTGGCCGAGGCAGCCGCACTTCTGGATTGGAGCGTCACCCGCGTAAAGGTCCAATCTCACCGGGCCCGGAAGAAGCTCCGGAAGATTCTTACGGAAATTCTCCCCCAGGGGATAGCATGAAGTCCTCCAAGGAAAACCTTGATAAAATCGAAAAAGCGCTGATTGCGGCTCACCGTGAGCCAAAGGAGTTCCAATTCCCTCCGGACTGGCGGCAACAAGTGATGCAGGATATACACTCGATGGCTGGGCCCACTGCTGTATCACCTGAACCGGCGATCAAGACCATATTCCCCTGGAGCACGCGCGCCTGGGCCGCGGTGGCCCTGGCCGGCATCGTGGGGTGGTTGATCCTGGCAAATCTGGATTGGCATGATCCCTGGATTACCTTGAAACCAAACCTCACCGCCCTCGAATCCCACCCCGCGTTCTGGCTGGAAGCCGGAGATCAAGATAGTGGATTGAGGCGCGTGAAGGTGACTGTCATCCAGAAGGAAGTGGAAATAGAGGTGCTGTCCAAAAACCTTGAAACGCCGGGGGGGTTCTGGGGTACCCAAGGTGATGCGATTAAAAAAGTGGATTTTCCTTTGGAGCTCGATGCCCAAACCTTGGGGCTGCAAGAAGGTATGGCCACACTCACAGTTACGGCAAGTGACTTATCCTGGAGAAACGGGTTTAAAGGACGGATCACCACCGTTAAAAAAGAAATGGTTATTTATTATAAAAAATCCCCCTGAAATCACACGGACTCACGTGTAAAACCCGTCTAACCGTTATTTCTCGCCTTCCCCCTGCCACAATGTTCCATCTCTTTCCGGGGAGCCCGTTTGGTCGTCGCATTGGCATGGACCGTGCTTGTGGACGAGTTTGTTGAGCCTGGCGCAAAACAGGGCTGCAAAGGTTCGGCAGGACCCGGCCCCGTCAACCGCATCAGCCTGAGGAAATGAGGCATGTTCACAAGATAGGTCACACCACTGCATGGATTCTTCTCCTGCCGCCCCTTAATTTAGCCGCATCACCGGCAAAAAATCAAGCCCCCCAGGCAGCCGGGTTGCAACAACTGTTCCGCGCCCCCGATCCGGAGCTTTTCTCGAGAATTTCCCGAAAATTTTCTCTCCCAGGTTGTGTAATGGCCCCGAGCCGGGTACAATGCTGGGGAAATTAACCGGGTAGGGGCTCTGATAACCGGCTTCCAAACCACCGCCGACCGCCAAGCTTGCCATGACGATGTTGCAGCCTGACCGCCCCAATCGCTCGGTGCTCTTGCGCCTGATCAACACCGTCGGCCGCGGGCTGGGGAAAAATGGGTTCTCTTTCATGCGGCTGGATGAAAAGACCCTCCTGGACAAGGCCTGTCAACAAACCGGCCTGGACGACTTTGGGGATGACTCGTTTCGTGCAGCCTTGAGAGTCCTGCTCCGGGCCTTTGAAACCGAAGCCGAACTCAGCTTCGTTGGACGTATCTGCGTGCACGGGGACTCGGTGCGGTTGCTGAACAACCGGCTCCGGCTGGTGGCGGATCGCCGGCGCCACCCGGACATCGCCGCGGAGGTCATCCGCCGCCCGCTATTCATCACCGGACTGCCTCGCAGCGGCACGACGTTCTTGCATGCCCTGCTGGCCCAGGACCCGGCCCATCGGGCCCCTCAGGTTTGGGAAGTGATGCATCCTTCCCCCCCGCCCGAGAAGGCTTCCTACGCCTACGACCCCCGCATCACCACCACGGCCAGGCAACTGAAGTGGCTCGACCTCCTGATGCCGGATTTCGAGACGGTGCATATGATCGACGCCCGGCTGCCCCAAGAGTGTATTGCCATTACCAGCCACGACTTCCGCAGTTACACCTGGGAAACCATGTATGCGGTGCCTTCCTACCGGGCCTGGCATGATCGCCAGGATAAGCGGCCCGTATACGAGTTCCACCGTCACTTTCTGCAACATCTGCAGTGGCGCTGCCCCAGCCAAAGATGGGTGCTCAAGGCGCCCAGTCACTTGCTGGCCCTGGAGGCCCTGTTGCAGGTCTATCCTGATGCGGGTATCATCCTGACGCATCGCGACCCCCTCAAGGTCCTGGCTTCGTGCGCCAGCTTTACCGAGGTGTTGCGCCGGGGGTTCAGCGACCACATCGATAAGGCGTCGCTGGCCCAGGAAGTCGGGCAACGCTGGGTAGAAGGGGCCAGGCTGGCGGTGAATCACCGGCAGGCCCAGGGGAATTTGTCGCAACAACTGTTTGATGTCCACTATGTGGAATTGCTGCGATCCCCCATGTCCATGGTGCGGCGGATTTATACGCACTTCGACCTGGAGCTGAGCGCCCCGGCGGAGACGGCCATGGAGCGGTTCTTGCTGGCCAACCCCAAAAACAAGGGCGGCGTGCACCGCTATTCCCTGGAGGAGTTCGGGTTAAACCCCGAGGCGGAGAGACGCCGCTTTCAATTCTACCTGGATTTTTTTGGCATCGAGCCGGAAGGGTGATGACCTAACGGGCCGGCTGGACCCTTCCCGAAAATGTCCGGGATCCGGCCGCCGGCGGTGGTCGGGGGGAAGGCGGCAGCCGGGTGAGCCACCGGCGGATTTATGGCGCGTCGTGAATCAGACAAGAAAAAAGCGGCCCGGCGGCCGCTGTTCCTGGTCAGTCCGGCAGGGATGTGCTGGCCGGGAGGTTTTCTCCAACAAACTCGGTTTCGGCCAGGCCATCCACTCCTTCCTCAGACGCCCCCGGCATTTCCTCCTCCGACAGCGTGGTGATTTTGCCCTGGCGACGTTTCATTTTGTCGTCGTTCTTCTGTTTTCGGGCTATTTCTTTGGCGCGCTTTTGCCAGCCATAACGGTTTCGGGCCAAATTTCCCCTCCCTGGATCTCAAAATGCCAGAACTCCGGAAGTCCGGAGACCGCCGGAGTTCTGGCCCTCAGGCTTTGCGACCTAAAGTTTTACCACGTTTTGGGCCTGAGCCCCCTTGGGACCCTGAACCACCTCAAACTCCACTTCCTGGTCTTCCGCCAGGGAGCGGAAGCCGTCGCCCTGAATGGCGCTGTGATGCACAAAGACATCCGGACCGCTCTCCCGGGTGATAAAGCCAAAGCCCTTGGAGTCGTTGAACCATTTTACCTTGCCAGTTTCCTTCATTGCTGAAAAACCTCCTACAGATGGTACCGCGAATAACCCGCTAAAAAAGCAGGGAGCCAGCAGTCAGGCAAAAAAAATCAGCCGGGGAATTAGCATCCCCGTCCGATGGTTGTCCAGGACTTTTGGCCCTGCCTTCAGTCTGACATGCTAAACTTTTATAGATATTACCAGTAATTTGATCGATGTCAAGCTAAATCAGCAGCCGGCCCGCAAAATCCTGTGCTATCCTTTTCGCCTTGGCGGTTGCGGGCCTTCTGATGAGGCCGGGCTTGGCCATGGAGGCGCCGCCGCACACTACTCCGGCGGGCGGATGGGGCCGGAAAAACTCCACCGGCGAAGGAGTTTGCCGACCTAAAAGAAGCGGCCTACTGCGAGACCAAGATAGCCTCAAAAAATCTCGACTTGAGGCGGCCCCGGTTTTCTCGGACCCGGAATCAGGAGAAAATCAGTGATCCAGGCGGGCCGGTGGATGCAGACAGGGCGGGAAAAGCGCTTATGAACATACCAAAAATTTCCCCGGCCCTCCCCTCAAAACCCTGGTTCAGAGGTCTTAACCCATTTCTACCAGCCACTGCCGCCGCCGCCCCCGCCACCCCCGCCGGAGGACCCGCCCCCGCCGCTCCCCGAGGACGAGCCCGGGGGTGATGAAGACGAGGAAATGGCGCCGGCAAAGGAACTGCCCAGGCTGTCGGTGAAGCGGGAGGTGTGGGAGCTGTCCCAGGAACTGCCGGCATACCAGATGGGAGAGTATGGCTGGGTCTCGGTCCCAGCCCGGGCCAGCACCTCGGCGAACTGCTCGCTCCAGGCATTCTCCACATCCAGGGCCAGGGCGTAGGGCAGGTATTTTTCGAAGAGCGCCGGCGTCTTTTCCGGGGGATTGAGGAGGTTGAGGCGCTCTTGTTCAGCCACCGACAGGTAGAGCTTGAAGCCCTCCACCTGGTCCATGATCTTGCGGCCTGACAGGGTAGGGGCCTTGAGCAGGTGATAGAACAGGGCGTTGAGGAAGGCCATGGCGGCAAGGGTTGCAGCCGCGGGAATCGACACAGCCGTGCTTAAAAAGAAGACCCCGAAGATCTCCCCCGCAAAAAAGGGCAGGGCAAACAGGCTGGCGCCCAGAGCGCCCAGCAGTTTCATCAGGCCGCCGCCTCGGACCGCCTTCCACTTCTTATAGACCGCGACCGCCAGAAAGTAGCAGGCCGCCGTCCAGATGGTGAGCCACAGGGAACCAAAGCCCGCCGCAAATTTGTCCTGGGACGTCAGGACCACAAAGGCCACGCCCAGAAGGGTGATGGCAATCCCGGGCCCCAGATAGCCGGAATTGGCGACGAAGTAGATTTTTTCAAATTCCGTCTTCAGATTTTTCTTCAAGGCATCGATGGCGCCTTTGATTATGGTGTGGTTGGTGTCTGCCAATTTAACCGACTGGCCCCGGGAGAAAAGTTGGGCGGTGACGAGCTGCTCGTCCCGGGACAGGGCTCCCATGGCGGCGTCCCGGCGCACCAGGGTGTAATCGCCGCCCTCTTCTTTGATCAGCACCGCCCCTTTTACCGCCATGCCCACCACTGCGGCGGCGAAGGCCTTGTCGTCATATCCCATGCGGCTGAGGAAACGCACGCCGGCGGGCGAAAATCCGGAGGGCGGGGCGTACAGGGGGATGATGGTGCCTTTGGCCGGGTCCCGGCCCACCCGGTACCAGGCCCAGAGATAGAACGACAGGAGCACGGCCAGCCAGATGAGGCCGATGGCCGTGGCGACGTTGTCCCGGAAGAAGAAGCCCAACCGCTCCTGGCTGGAGGGCTCGTGCACCACGCCCTTGGGCCAGGACACCGCCACGGTCAGGCCCTCTTTGGGGGCCAGCCGCCGGGTGGTCTTGAACACGATGTCGTGGGCCCCGGATTGCACAGTAAAATCGTGGCCCCGGTCCCCCTGATAACCGGTGTAGGCCGCGGAGTTCAGGATTTTGGCCCCGGCCGGCAGCGCGATATAAGCTTCGGCCCGGTCGATGGCAAAGGTCCAGCCGTTGCCGGTGACGTTCCAGTAGAGTTCGTCAAAGTCCTTGAAGAACCCCAGCTCCCGGTCGACCCGGTACCGGATGGTGTAGGTGTAGACCCCGGCCTTGAGAAACACGTCTTTCTGGCCGATTTTGATCTTGACCCCGTTGGATACGTTCTCGGTATGGTAGGGCTCGGGACGGCCGTCCCGCAGGACCTCCTCCACCTTGAAGCCCACCGTGACCGTGTTGCCCAGCCGGTCCCGGTAGGTGGTGGGAAAATCCCGGATGATGCCCCGCTTGATCTCTTGCCCGTAGGCCTGCACCGAGATGTCCTCGGTGACGGTCATAGCGGCGACGGGATGGACTTTGATGAAGCTCTTGAAATTGAGGATGCGCTCGGATTGGGCCGAGACCGCACTGGCCCCGGCCAAAAGGGCCAGGACCATGAAGGCCGTGAGGGTCAGGAACAGGGCGCCGCGCTGCATGGGTGTGTATCCGTCCACTTATTAAGAGAAGCGTTAAAGAAATTTCATCTTTATTCCCTCTTCCCCAATGGGCTAACCTTGAACCGCAAGTATATTCGTGTGCGGAGTTTCGACTTTTCTCCCTCTCCCCCCGCTTTTGGGGGGAGAGGGCTGGGGTGAGGGGGGTGTAATCTTTTTTCCGCTCTGATTTAAGGAAAGGCAACCTTGGGCACGGCCCGCTCGGCGGCGTCCTCAATCTCGAAGTATTCCACCGTGGTGAAATTGAAGGCGGAGGCCATCAGGTTGCTGGGAAAAGACTGGATCAGGATGTTGAAATTCCGGGCGGTCCCGTTGTAATAGCGCCGGGCCAGCTGGACCTGGTCCTCGATGTCGGCCAGGGATTTTTGTAAGTCCATAAAATTCTGGCTGGCCTTCAAATCGGGATAATTTTCCGCCACCGCGAAAAGATTCGCCAACGCCGCGCCCATGGCCCCCTCCACCCTGGCCTTGTCGCCCACGCCCTGGGCCGCCTGGCTCTTGGTCCGGAGTTCCGTGACCTGGTCCAGGACCCCCCGCTCGTGGCCCATGTAGCCCTTGACCGTCTCGATCAGGTTGGGGATGAGGTCATTCCTCCGCTTCAACTGGACATCAATGCCGCTCCAGCCCTCGGCCACCATATTCTTGTTGGCCACCAGCTTGTTGTAAATCGTCACCGCCCCTAAAAGCAGAACCACCACCACGCCCAGGAGAATGTAAAGTGTCATGTTTTCACCTCAGTTGAACTTGGGCATTCACCGCGAGTATCGCAACGAACCCGCTCGATCTCAGAAACCGCTTGTTCAAAGGGAATTATTTCGCCACCATAGGCCTTGGCTGTATCATAGGCACGGACAGATTCCATTTCCTCTACCCAGAATGCAATAGCTTCTTTTACCCGGAGTATGAGCTCTTCCATGGTTCCTTGCCTGGGTACAGTGTAGGGCGGGCATTGCCCGCCGTCGTTTTCCGGTGGGCGGTACCCACCCTAAATTACCGTTAAAGTGGCACAGGCGTTTCGCCTGTGCGCCGCTGACACTCAAAAATCCGCAACTTTAGGCGCCCTCAATTCTTGAATAGTGAGTTCTCCAAACCACTTGCGGGGATTGCCGCAGCAAGGACCGGAACAGGGTTGCCGCACCTTGCGAAAATATCCGATGCATCCCACGTGGATAAAATCGGTAGGTTTCTACAAATTCTTAACTTCTTTATAGTAGGTATTCCAAAGGCGGCGGGCAATGCGGTTGGCCTTGGATAAGCGGGTACCTCGCATTTCAGATAGATTTCCTTTTTCACAGTTAGTTTGTGGTCTGCGGTGCGCGCCCTAAATTACTATTTTAATTGCCAAGAAAGTTTTTCCTGAAAGACCCAGAATATAAAGTCCTCCAAAATCTAAAGGCAAATTAATTACATCAGATTTCATAAATTCATTCAAGGCCTCAAGGTCTTTTTGGTTATCATATCTTGGAGCAATATGGTCATCTATTGTTATGACTAAAACATGGTTTTTACCATAGTTCTTAGGTTTGCATTTTTGTTCTGCTCTACTCTTAATTATAGCAAAAGTTTTTTTCAATGAATCATTGTGCAAAACCGCTTCAGTTTCTACATTAATTTTGTGGCCGGTCTTCTCAGTTCCGGTATATGTGAGAGGCCCAGTTAGGGAAACATGACCATGCTCAACAAAGTATTTCATCCTTAATTGATCATCATGGCCATCAATTGCCAGCGTAAATTCTATTTTTTGTTCAGAAGGCGGGGAGTGGGAATAATCCCGAATAATCGCGTCAAAATTATCATTTCCTAAATTTGGGATGCAGCCGATGTCGGATCGGCCTGCATATAAAATATTAGCAAATAATTTCAACGGGTTGATTTCATCATAGAATTCTTTAGTGAGCCCTTTCTTCAGCAGGGCATATTGGCGACCTTCTGGAGAACTGTCGAATTCTCGATTTTTTTCCTCCCACCAAAGAGAAAGTTTCTCCGGAGTTCTTTCTTTCTCTATATCCTCCTTGCTGAGTATAAATGACGGATCAATTATCATACCTTACTCACAATGCGAGGTAGGCAATACCACCTTATATTAATATATTAATTAATATGAAGCGCAAGCAATAATGAAATTAATTTACAATTAGCTAATATTTGTCATGATCCGCATTAAACTCCACAATCAACTCCACCGTCTTGTTTGCCCAAGATTCAAATATCCACACTATAACTTGAATTTTTTCCACGGAGTTCATCTTGGTCCCTTTTGTGCCTAGCCCCATATCGATACCCTTTTCCTTCTCCACGTAGAGTGACATCGTTGATAGGTAATGAGGAAGCCCGACATCCATTCTTCCAAATGACATACTCATAAACGCAGCCAGGGGATTTATGAAGTCGAGTCGGCTTGCGTTTTTCTTCAGAGCCTCATTGGCTTTGCTGTGGAGCCGCAAGATGTCGGCTACCCATTTAGCGGACACAGCTGCCCACGGGGCACCCGTATTTGTTGTTCGAATGCTTGCATACTCCATGTAATCATCGAACCTCGCGTCTCCTCCTCCTCGCCACCATTTGTCTAAAGACCTTTTAAGTTCTCCCCTTGATTGCGGTTTTGAAAGGATGTTTCGAACATGTGCAGCTACCCCTGTCAGTGCGATAGTTAGAAGACGATCCCATTCCTCCATCAAGTTCGACTCCAAAATTGGCTCGTACTGTGGGAAGTTTTTGACGAACGGGATAAGGGAAACCTTTGCGAGCGTGTTTGTTTCCCATACGAGATGGTCAAATTTCTCTTTTTTGGGACAATGCGATGCAACCCTCTTGAATGGCCAAAATATCATGTATTTACCATAAATTACGCTCAATTCTCAAAATTATAAGCCACGTAGTGTGCGCAGTACGCACCCTACATTTTACCCCTTCGCCTTCTTGGCGACCACCTCGTAGACCTGCTCCAGGGCCTTGGCGAGTTTGTCTTTGTCCGGGCCGCCGGCCTGGGCCATGTAGGTAGACGAATTAAAGCAGTTTTAAAAGGTCCTCCTTTGATAAGCCACATTGCTTCAAAATAGCCAGGAGCGTCCCACGGGAAAGCTCATCGTGCAGCGGCACTACGGTTCGGTAAGGGCCCTTCTCCAAACTTATATGGCTTCCTCTTTGGCGGACGAAGCGAAACCCGGCTTTCTTCAGGGCCTTAATCAAATCATCGCCGGATAAACCTGGGATTTTAGCCACCTACGGCCACCTCAAAGGGATACAACATCATTTCCCCGGTGCTTTCTGGGAGGTCTTCCTCTCCGAAGCTTTCCAGGTAAAGTTCGACGGCTTCCTTGAGATTGACCTGGGCTTCTTCAATCGTTTTTCCCTGGCTTACTACCCCCAACTCTACGCAATGGGCCACATACCAGTTTTCTTCTCGGGTGATTACCGCAGTGAATTTTTTGGTCATAAGGCACCTGGCAGTTATTTTAATTCACTGGTGCGCAAGGCGCACCCTACATCTACCCCTTCGCCTTTTGGGCCACGACCTCGTACACCTGTTCCAGGGCCGCCGGGAGTTTATCCTTATCCGGGCCGCCGGCCTGGGCCATGTCGGGGCGGCCGCCGCCGCTGCCGCCGACGGTGGGGGCGATGGCTTTGATGATCTCCCCGGCGGGGAAGCGTTTTACTAGATCTTTGCTCACCAGGGCGATGAGCATGGCCTTGTCGCCCGCGGCGCTGCCCAGGACCACGATGCCGCTTTTTAATTTATCCTGGAATTTGACCGCAAAATCCCTGAGGCTCTTGGGGTCCGCGGCGTCCACCTTGAGGGCCAGGACGGCGACGCCCTCCACCCGGCGCGCCTGGTCCAGGAGGTCCTTGGCCTGGGTCGAGGCCAGGCGCCCCTTGAGGGCCTCCAGGTCTTTCTCCAGCTTCTTCTGTAGGGCCAGCAGCTTTTCCAGGCGGGCCACCAGGTCCCCCCGGCCGCCTTTCACCAGACCGGCGGCCCGGTCCAGTTCCCGGGCCAGATCCTGGGTGAGTTTCACCGCTTCGACGCCGCACACCGCCTCGATGCGCCGGATGCCCGCGGCGATGGAGGTCTCGGTGGTGATTTTACACAGGCCCAAATCCCCGGTGCGCTCCACGTGGGTGCCGCCGCAGAGCTCCTGGCTGACCTCGGGGATGGCCACCACCCGCACGGCCTCGCCGTATTTTTCCTCGAACAGGGCGGTGGCCCCGGCCTCCAGGGCCTGGTCCATGGACATCCGGTCGGTGTGCACCGGCAGGTTGGCCGCCACCGCCTGGTTCAGGTCCAGTTCGATGGCCTCCAGCTCCTTCGGGGTGATGGCCTGGTAATGGATGAAGTCGAAGCGCAGGCGATCCGGGTCCACCAGGGAGCCGGACTGCTTGACGTGATCGCCCAGGCGGCGCCGCAGGACCGCCTGGAGGAGGTGGGTGGCGGTGTGGTGGGCCATGATGCGCCGGCGGCGCGGCGCGTCCACTTCGAGATGCACCGGGTCGTTCACGCGGACCACGCCGGCCTCCACCTTCCCCTGGTGCACGATGAGGTCGTTGGGGAGCTTCTGGGTATTGGACACCCGGATGCGCCAGCCGTCGCCGGAAATGAGGCCCGCGTCTCCCACCTGGCCGCCGGACTCGCCGTAGAAGGGGGTGGCCCCGGTGACCACCTCCACCTCCTCGCCGGCCTCGGCCTGGGCGTTGTGCCCGGACGCGACGATGAGGGCCAGGACGTCGCTGTCGCCTTCCAGGGTGTCGTAGCCCAGGAATTGGGTGGCCGGCCACTCCGCCAGCTCCTGGTAGACGAGGGGGAGGTCCTCCCCCGGGCCGCCTTTCCAGGACTGCCGGGAGGCCTCCCGTTGCGCCCGCATGTGCGTTTCAAAGCCTTCCAGGTCCAACGCCAGGCCCTCCTCCCGCAGGGCGTCCTGAACCAGGTCCAGGGGAAAGCCGTAAGTGTCGTAGAGCTTGAAGGCCACCTCTCCCGGCAGGATCTTCCGGCTGTGGGTCTTGAGGCAGCCCAGTTCTTCGCCCAACAGCTTCAGGCCGTGGTCCAGGGTGTCGGCGAACCGCTCTTCCTCGCCGGTTACCACCTGGGTCATGATATGGCGGGCGCTAACCAGTTCGGGATAAAACTCGCCCATGAGCTCCACCACCCGGTCGCAGACCCGGGAGAGGAACGGGGTCGGCAGGTTCAGGCGCCGCCCGAACCGGATGGCCCGGCGCATGATGCGCCGGAGCACGTAGCCCCGGCCTTCGTTGGACGGCAGCACCCCGTCGGCGATCAGAAAGGCGGTGGCCCGGGAATGATCCGCGATGACCCGGAAGGGCACGTTCTGGGTTTCGCTGGCGCCGTAGGCCTGTCCGGCCAGGGCTTCGATCCCGGCGATCACCGGCCGCAGCAGGTCGCAGTCGAAATTGCTCTTGACTCCCTGAACGACGGCGCAGAGGCGCTCCAGTCCCATGCCGGTGTCGATGCTGGGCTTGGGCAGCGGGTGGAGGACGCCGTCCGCGGTGCGGTTGAACTGCATGAAGACGTTGTTCCAAATCTCCAGATACCGGTCGCACTCGCACTTGCCGATGCCGCAGTCCGGGCCGCAGGACATGGCCTCGCCCTGGTCGATGAGGATCTCGGAGCAGGGGCCGCAGGGCCCGGTGTCGCCCATGGCCCAAAAATTGTCTTTTTCGCCCAGGCCGATGATGCGGGAAGGCGGCAGCCCGGCGATCTTCTCCCAGAGGCGGGCCGCTTCTTCGTCTTCGTGGAACACGGTGGCCCACAATTTATCCGCCGGCAGTTTATAGTGCCGGGTCAGGAGCTCCCAGGCCATCTCGATGGCGCCTTCCTTAAAATAATCGCCGAAGGAGAAGTTCCCCAGCATTTCAAAGAAGGTGTGGTGCCGGGCGGTGAAGCCCACGTTCTCCAGGTCGTTGTGCTTGCCGCCGGCCCGGACGCACTTCTGGGAACTGGCGGCCCGGGTGTAGGGCCGGGGGTCTTCTCCCAGGAACACCTTCTTAAACTGCACCATCCCGGCATTGGTGAACAGCAGGGTGGGGTCCCCGGCGGGCACCAGAGAGGAACTGGCCACCCTGGTGTGCCCCTGGGATTCGAAGAAGCGCAAAAAGGTCTCCCGGATCTCGCGGCTGGTCATGTTCTACTCCTGTGGCGAGGCTTTCGCCCCTTCGGGCGGCATGCCGTGGAAAGCCCGGATTTGTTTCTCCAGGTCGTTGGCCAGTTCCTGGTGCTCCTTGAGATAGGTCTTGGCATTTTCCCGTCCCTGGGCGATGCGCTCGGAACCGTGGCTGTACCAGGCGCCGCTCTTGGCGATGAGGCCCTGGGCCGTGGCCAGATCCAGGAGGTCGCCTTCCCGGGAGATGCCCTGGCCGTAGATGATGTCGAATTCCGCCTCTCTGAAGGGCGGGGCCAGCTTGTTTTTCACCACCTTGACCCGGGCGTGGACCCCGATAACTTCGTCGGCCAGCTTGATGGCGGCCATCTTGCGGATGTCCAGGCGCATGGAGGCGTAGAACTTCAGGGCGTTCCCTCCGGTGGTGGTCTCGGGGTTGCCGAACATCACCCCGATCTTGTGGCGGATCTGGTTGATGAAGATCACCGTGGTCATGGACTTGCTGATGGCTGAGGTGAGTTTGCGCAGGGCCTGGGACATGAGGCGGGCCTGGGAGCCCATCTGGGCGTCCCCCATATCGCCTTCGATCTCGGAGCGGGGCACCAGCGCGGCCACCGAATCCACCACCACCGCGTCGATGGCGTTGCTGCGCACCAGGATCTCGGCGATTTCCATGGCCTGCTCCCCGGAATCGGGCTGGGAGATGAGGAGGTCCTCGGTCCGGACCCCCAGCTTCCGGGCGTAGGTCACGTCCAGGGCGTGTTCGGCGTCGATGAAGGCCGCCACCCCGCCTTTGCGCTGGGCCTCGGCGATTATGTGCAGGGCCAGGGTGGTTTTCCCCGAGGATTCCGGGCCGTAGATTTCGACCACGCGCCCCCGGGGCACGCCGCCGATCCCCAGGGCCAGGTCCAGGGACAGGCAGCCGGTGGGAATCACCGCCACGTCTATTTTTTCATCGGCCCCCAGGCGCATAATGGCGCCCTTGCCGTAACTCTTTTCAATCTGACCCAACGCCTGTTCCAGGGCCTTAGTGCGGTCCGCGGTTTGGTCGGTCATAGTTATATTCCTTTTTAATTAGGTATTATTGGAATTTGTAGCCGCAGACTTTAGCCTGCGTTATTCATTAATCTTTAATTATTTTGGGAAATTTAATTACTTTGCAATCAATGTCTCGAAGATTTTTTTGGTAATTCTCGAAAACTGGGACAGAAACATCCCATATGTTCTGAAAATGCTTGTAATGTTCTGAAAGTTGAGCCTTTCTATCTTGTAAAAAACACATAGAACAAATTGCATTCAGCGGAAAAAATGCGGCGAGCCATACACCCAACCATTTAAACACTGCGCTATCTGGTATTTGCAATAAAACATATTTTTCATTCTTCATAGTTTTTATGGGTTTCATGCAGCCAGTGCGCAAACTATGAGAATGAACCCCAAAGGTTGAACTAAGATCATATAGCTTATGGATATAATTTTCAAGTTTATTAGAATCGTCGAATTTAAAATATTTTTTTATACTGTTTCTTAATTGTTGTATTATTAATTTTATTTAGCCATATATGCAATTTGGTCTCATCATTGCCAATCCTAGCAATATCTCTTGCAATTTCGCTGGCCATACGGAGAGATGCTAGAGCTATTTCAAGTTGTCTGTTTATGTTAAGAAAAAGACTTTCCATTTGGTAATCTAACATCGTCCACCACATCATTATTCTATGAGTTTCAATTGTAGTAAGGTCTGGCAAAACCACAATGCTTCTGATTAATCCAGATGAAACTAAATATGCAGTATTAATAAAGTGCCATAGTTCCTCTTGATTTTGGCGGAATTCTTGTAAATTATTAAATTTTGCTTCTACTATTCCATCAAGCATTCCGTAAAGTTCTTGGATATCCATCTGCATTTCTTCAAAGGCGCAAGATAAAGCCTGCGACTACCATGCGCCGATTATTTCCACAACGGAATCACCTCAAGCGGCGTATATTTCGACCCCTGGGCCGACAATACGCTCTCGCCTCGTTCCCAAGCTCCGGCTTGGGAACGTTTCCTGCCCCGAAGCTCCCGCTTCGCAATACAGGCCCCGTAGGGCGGGAAAGCGGAGCGCATCCCGCCGTCAAATGCTATTCCATCCGGCAGTTATTCCTCTTAGAGCGCCCAGTAGCCGGGAATTAATCCCTGGATATCACAATGGTGCGTAAAACGCACTATGACTGTTACTTGAGAATAAGCTAACGGGGGGGAAGCTACGGTTTCCCGCCCCAGGCGCTTCGGGTTTATTTCACCGGGGTTATCCCCAGGTCCTGGCAAATTTTCCTTGCGAGTGAATCCTTAATTTCGCCATGTCTCGGCACGGCTGAGCGTTTATTGAGTTGGGGATTATGCCACCAGGAATGGCGGCTCCCTTCTCTGAGCATTTTACAGCCTTGAGAGCGCAGGTAATGAAGAAACTCCCGGCGCTTCATACCGCGATTTTTTCTTCTCGAAACTCGGTGCCGGCAGCAGCAAGGGCCTCCTGCCGGTTGAACTCCAAAGCCTCCTGCAAGGTGAGTCGCAGGGTTTCCCGCAGTTCTTCCAGGCTGCGTTCCTGGCAATTCACCCCCGGCACTTCTTCAATCCAGCCAATCCACCAATCGCCTTCCTGTTTGATAACCGCGGTATATTCCTGCTTCATCTATTTTTCTCCAATGCCGCCGAGGCCCATACGCAGGCCGTCAGTTCTTCCCAGAAGGCTCTGGGGGACAGAATCCTTACCTTGCCGACTTTCTTGAGGCTTTGCAGTTCGTGATCGCCGGTGACCAGAACCTGCGCCCCGGCGGCGATGGCCGCGGCCACGATGGCCGCGTCATCCCGGTCCTGGATGGGGAGGTCCGGCAGGTCTTCAGGCTCGGCCACGATGGCATCTTGGCCGATAAGTTCAAGGTATTCGGCGATTAACTGTTCCGGTACGTCGAACTTCATACCCAAAATTCGCCGGACCTCCTGAAGAACCTTGGCACAGGTGACGAGTTCATGGGCCGCCAGCACGGCGCGAAAGACGTCGGCGCACAGCCCTCGGGTCGTAACCGCGCTGACGATGACGTTGGTGTCCAGGAGAACCCTCACGAAACTTCCCGGAACACGTCCTCATCGGCGAGATATCCCCGCGCCTCTGCGAAAGGCATAATCTTCCGGCGGAGGGCTTCGAACTGACTGACCCGGAGTTGGCGGCGCAGCGCCTCACGGGCAATCTCACTCCGATTCTTTCCCGATTGCTTCGCCGCCTTCGTCAGAAGCTTATCCAACTCCTCGTCCAGCCTTATGGTCAATGTATTAGTCTTCATGTCATACAATGTAAGACATTAACCGGTTTTGGTCAAGTCTTTTCAGGCCTAATAAAAATTAACTTGGGTTTCCGGGCGGCCTTTAATGGTGCGTAAGACGCACCCTACTTTTCCGTCCCGCCTAGTTTAATAACTTCCAACGGCGTATATTTCGACCCCTGGGGCGACAAGACGCTCTGAAACAGAATCAACTCCTTCACCTCAAACGGCGGCCAGTCCACCGGCGGCAGTTTGGCCAGCAGCCGGGCCAGTTTATCCCGGTTGGCCGGGGATTTCACCCGGCCCAGGGTGAGGTGCGGATTGAAGGCCCGGCCTTCCGGCGGATAGCCCAGGGCTGCAAAGCCTTTTTCCAGCCGGTAGAAAAGCTGCGTCAAGGGGACCACGTCCCCCCCCAGCCCCAGCCACACCACCCGGGGGGCGTTGGGGGACGGAAAGGCCCCGGCAACCGTCACCTGAAGCTGCAACGGGGCGGTTTCGGCTGCGGCTTCCCGGGCCGCGGCGGCCAGCGCCGCGATCTCGTCATCCGGGACGTTCCCGAAGAATTTCAAGGTCAGGTGAATGTTTACCGGCGCCACCCAGCGCACGTCGGCCCGGCTCCGTTTCAATTCCTCCTGGACCTGGGCTAGGCCGGCGCGGAGATCGTCGGGCAGTTCAATGGCCAGGAAGGCGCGAATCATTTTATTGCTCTCAGCTTTCAGCGGTCAGCTTTCAGCTTTTCAAGGGTGCGTCTTACGCACCACCGGCAAGCAGGACGCCCGCCCTCCTTGCTTCAGATGATCCCCCACTTCTTGGCCCGCGCTTCATAAGCTGGCGGAAAGCTGGGGGAGAAGTTCTGGTAAAAGGTGATGGGGTAGCGGGCCCCGATCTTTTTGCCGGCGTCTTTCAGCCCCACCAGGAGCCCTGCCAGGAACTTGCCGGGGAAGGCCACCACCATCTCGTCGTCCTGGGTCATGGAAAAGATGCGGTCGCCCATGCCGGGGATGGCCACCTTGAACTCACCGGTGCGGTAAGGGGCGATGAGATAGGAGCTGCATTCCACCTTGCCGCTGAATTCGCCGCTGACCCGCTCCCCCAGGCTGAAGGTGGCCGCCTGAATGAGGCGCATGAGCTGGGCCGGGTTGCCGTAAACCGCCACCACTTCCGGGTCCAGGGTGAGGCGTTCCAGGGGGCAGAGGTAGATGGCCCCAATCTCCTGGGGCCCGAAGCGGGGCAGGGATTCCACCTCTTTGAGGGCCGGGCCCAGGTCCGAGTGAAACCCCACTTCGCAGAAGAGCTGCCCCAGTTCCATGATGGGGTCGGTGGCCGGCGTGAAGCCGAACACCAACATGCCGGGGATGCAGATGAGATCGTCCTGGGTCAGACCCACGGGCCAGCCATACACCCGGGCCAGGGTGACCCCCTGGCAGATGGTCACTTTCTTGCCGAAGACCTTGGAGGGCTGCCGGGTCTTGGCCGGCAGTCCGGCAGCGTCTTTCAAGAAGGCGACCCCGAAGGGATCGGTCCTGAGGCGCAGGGCCTCTTTCAACTGGGCGGCCGCCGCTTTATAATTCATGGTTACTCCTTAGGCTGGCTGATGGAGGCAGGCTTTTTCCTGCGTCGTATGTTGTTTCATAGTAAATCCTCACCGGACAAGATGCAAGCCTGGTTCGCCTTTTCCATTGGCCCCGGCAATGGTCTGGGGTAAAATACAACCTTGACCGGTAGGGGAATTCAGGAATGTAGCGATTTTACGCATAATAAACTGGCGCGTGAGACGCGCCCTACTGCTTGTATGTCCTTCAAGAGGATAACAGATTCTTTGCCGTAACGAGAAAGGTCGATTATGCCCACGGAACCCATCCATTTCCATACCCTCACGCCGGAGGCGGTCTTTGAGAGGCTGGACACCAGCCCCCAGGGACTGAGCGACGCCGAGGCCCAGGAGCGCCTGGAGCGCTACGGCCCCAACGAACTGGCCGCGGGCAAAAAAATTTCTGCCTGGGGCATCCTGCTGCGGCAGTTTACCAACCTCCTGATCCTTATTCTTCTGGCGGCCACGGTGATCTCCTTTTTCTTGGGGGAAAGCCTGGATGCGTGGGTCATTCTGGCCATTGTGCTGGCCTGCGTGGTGCTGGGTTTTGTCCAGGAATACCGGGCGGAAAAGACCGCGGCGGCCTTGCAGAAACTGGCGGCGCCGGTGGCCACCATAGTCCGGGAAGGCAAAGAGCGGGCCATCCCCGCCCGGGAAGTGGCGCCGGGAGACGTGCTGGTGTTGCACACCGGCGACCGGGTGGCCGCGGATGCCCGCTTGCTGGAGGAGATCAATCTGAAGGCGGACGAGGCCCTCCTTACCGGGGAGTCCACCGCCTCGGGCAAGAATATGGCGCCGGTGGCCGACCCCGACATGGCCGTGGCCGACCGGAAGTGCATGGTGTTCGGGGGCACCGTGATCACCTACGGCCGGGGCCGGGCCGTGGTCACCGCCACCGGCATGGACACGGAGTTCGGCAAGATCGCCCGGATGTTGCAGGACGTAACCGAGGATAAAACCCCCCTGGAAGCCCGCATGGCCTCCATTGGCCGGGTCTTGGCCGTTGTCTGCCTGACGGTGGCCGTGGGGGCCTCACTGCTGGGCGTCTGGCGCGGCCACTCCTGGCTGGAGATGCTGATCTGGGGCATCAGCCTGCTGGTGGCCGCAGTGCCCGAGGCACTTCCGGCGGTAATCACCGGTACCCTGGCCATCGGGACCACTCGCATGGCCCGGAAAAACGCCATCGTTAAGCGCCTGTCCGCAGTGGAGACCATGGGCTGCACCACGGTGATCTGCACCGACAAGACCGGCACCCTGACGAAAAACGAGATGACGGTGCGCCAACTCTATCTGGACGGCAAGGTCATCGAGGTCAGCGGCTCAGGGTATGAACCCGCAGGATCGTTTCAGGTGGGGGAAGACGAAGTCAGCCCTGGCGACCAGCCGGTGCTGGCCTGGGCCGCGCGTATTGCCATGTTGTGCAATGACGCCGCCCTGGAAGAGAGCGACGGCAACTGGACGGTGCGGGGCGACCCCACGGAGGGGGCGCTCCTGGTGTTGGGCCGGAAGGCGGGGTTGGAACCCGAGGCGCTCCATCGAGAATTTCCCCGGCTGGCGGAGATCCCCTTTTCCTCGGACGTCAAGCGTATGAGCACCTTTCATCAGGGGCCGGATGGGGTGTTGATGTGCGTCAAGGGGGCGCCGGAACGCCTGCTGCCCCGGGCGGGGCTGATGCTGACCGCCCAGGGCGAGCGGACCATGAGCGCCCAGGATCGCGAGGCCGTCCACGACCAGGCGGCCGCAATGGCCCAGGAGGCTCTCAGGGTTATGGGACTGGCCTACCGGCGTCTGCCTGAAGTCCCAGATCTGGAGTCTGGTGAGGCTGACCCGGAACTGGTCTGGGTAGGGCTGGTGGGGATGATCGACCCGCCCCGGCCGGAGGCCCGCCAGGCCGTGAGTCAGTGCCGCCAGGCGGGCATTCGGGTCATCATGATCACCGGCGACCACCCGGTCACCGCCCAGGCCGTCACCCGGGAGGTGGGCCTGGTTTCCCAGGGCCAGGAATCCCACGCGGTCATAACGGGTCCTGAGCTCAATAAACTGAGTGATCCGGAGCTCAAAGAGGCCCTCCGGGAGGTCCGGGTGTTCGCCCGGGTGGCCCCGGAACATAAGCTCCGCCTGGTGGATATCCTCAAGGAGCAAGGAGAGGTGGTGGCCATGACCGGGGACGGGGTCAACGATGCCCCGGCCCTGAAGCGGGCGGATATCGGCGTGGCCATGGGGATCACCGGCACCGAAGTCACCAAGGAGACCGCGGTTATGATCCTGGCGGACGACAACTTTGCCACCCTGGTATCGGCAATTGAAGAAGGACGGGCTAGTTATGACAACATCAAAAAATACCTGATTTATTCCTTAAGCTGCAATATCAGTATGATTTTAGTACTCACCGGGTCTTTAATCTCGGGTATGCCCCTGGTGTTGACCGCCATTCAGATTTTATGGGTGAATCTGGTTACCGACGGCTTGCCGGGTCTGGCTTTAGGGGTGGACCCCAAAGCTCCGGACGTCATGTCCCGGCCGCCCCGCCCCTCGCAAGAGGGGGTGTTTAACCGCAGGTTCAACGAGCTGATAGGGGTCGTCTCCGTCTATCTCACACTTATCCTCCTGCCGCTGTTTTACTATTATTATTACCACGGGGGCTGGGCGATCTCTGTAAATCCGGACCTGTCGCTGCCCCGGGCCCAGACCATGGTTTTCGTCACCTTGGTGCTGGCCAAGCTGGTAAACGGCTTTAACTGCCGGTCCGAGTACCTGTCGGTGTTCAAGGTGGGGGTTTTTAAGAACCGGTTCCTGGTCCTGTCCGTGCTGGCCTCTCTGGCGATGATGGTGGCGGTGATAGAATGGGACCCGTTGTCCCGTCTCTTCCACACCACGCCGCTCCGGTGGCAGGACTGGCTGGTGGCGGCCGGCCTTAGCCTCACCCTGGTCCCCGTCGTGGAACTGACCAAGTGGCTTGTCCGCCGAAGGGGTCGGTCCCGGCAGCAAACGGCCCTGGCGGGATAATCAAAAGAACCCGGGGACCGAACAATTTGATAACGGTGGACATGCCCGACCGATTCTGGCGCTGACCCCGTAAGCATTGGTCATGCCAGCAAATTAGTGCACTTAAGGTGCACGTTGACTGAAAAAAGAAAAGGCAAGTTCAGGTTATAGCCTGTAACTTGCCTTATTTATTATTAAATTTTGGTGGAGCTGAGGGGATTTGAACCCCTGACCCCTTGAATGCCATTCAAGTGCTCTTCCAGCTGAGCTACAGCCCCACGTGCAGCTATTTAGTTAACAAAACCGTGGCGGCCTGTCAAGTCCTGACGCCGCAAAATTGTCAAGGGCATATTCAGATATCCGGTTTTCATAGCCATAAGATATCCGGTAGATTTTTATGGTCCATCATTATACGCTAAAGAGGTCTCGGGGGAGGATAGGGCCGCGCTGGCAAGGGACCGGAGCGCCTGCGGGACAGCCGGGGAAGAAGCGGAGCCCCCGGGCTTTACCTGCGATAACCCCCGGGGGGTTGGGGCTGGCTCCCGGGTTGATGGCTGTGGCTCTGGACAGGCCGGGGGCATTAAGATACAATGCGCGGGGTTGTGGGCCAGGGCCGGGGGGTCAGCCTTGCCGTTTCCTGAGCCGCCGCCATGAACGGGAGCCTTGACCAGGAATTTATGGGGTCCGCCGCCAGCCGAGCCGTGCCACGTCATCCGGGCCGGGTTGTCCTCATGGGGGCCGGGCCGCAGGGGTTGAACCCCGGAGCCGTCTCATGATTCCCATCCGCGGGGCGCGGGCCAAACACCGGTGGCCCTGGGTCACCCTGGGTCTGATCGCCGTCAATCTGGCGATCTTTCTCTATCAACTCCACATCGGACCCGATGCGTCCACGGACCTTTTTTATAAGAAGGGGGCGAAGGCCTCCGAGTTGAGCCGCCTCAATATCTTGAGCCTCAGGCAATCCGTGGGGCTGCTGCCCACCATGTTCAGCTCCCTCTTCCTCCACGCCGGGTGGGTGCATCTCATCGGCAATCTGTGGTTCCTCTGGGTCTTTGGCGAAGCCCTGGAGGATGACCTGGGACCCTTACGGTTTCTGGGGTTTTATCTGTTTTGCGGCTTTTTTGCCTGCATCTTCCACGTCCTGGCGGCCTCCAGTCTGGCCGTGCCGATGATCGGCGCCAGCGGCGCTATTGCCGGGGTGCTGGGGGGGTACCTGATCCGGCTGCCCAAGTCGTCCATCTTGACCGTCGTCTTCTGGAAGCTGCGCCCGGAGACGGTGTACATTCCCGCCGTTGTCTGGCTGGGGCTGTGGCTGGCGCTGCAGTTCTACGGCCTCAGGAACGGTGGCCCCGTGGCCTGGATGGCCCACCTGGGGGGCTTCTTTATCGGTCTGCTCACGGTCAACCTGTTTACGCCCCTGACCCCAGGTTCGGCTCCGGTTTACGGCAAAGCCGCCCCCAAAAAGAAAGCGGTCATCAAGGCCAAGAAGAAGTGAGGGGTGAGGGCAAGGTTCAAGGCTGATGAGAGATGAGATCCTTTATCGGGGCGGACTTGCGGGTCCGCCCGCATCACGGGCCGACACCAAAACCGGCCCCTAACAAAATGGCTTTCATCTCAAGGGAGACAGTATGCATTACACTGAAGGCCGGATGGGGCGGGTCTTTGTCTTGAGACTGGAGGACGGGGAGCGCCTTAACGATACCCTGGAAGCCTTTGCCCGGGACCACAATCTGGCGCACGCCCTGGCCTTTTACCTGGGCGGCTCCGCCACGGGGAGCCAGGTGGTGGTGGGCCCGGATGCCCGGCGCGTTGATGCGGTCGTGCCCCTGGTCCACCTGCTCAGCGGCTCTCAGGAGGTCCTGGCCCTGGGGACCCTGATCCCCGACGAGGCGGGGGCGCCGGTGCTCCACATGCACGCCGCCGCCGGCCGGGAAGGCCGGGCCACCGTGGGCTGCACCCGGGCCGGGGTGGACGTCTGGCTGGTGGGCGAGGTGGTGCTGCTGGAAATCCTGGGGACCGCGGCCCGGCGCCGGAAGGACCCGGAGACCGGGTTTCAACTCCTGACGGTGGGTTCCTGAAAAGCCGGTTTTTGTGCGCACTGCGCACCATCCCCCAATTTATTTTAATCGCCATGAACCTGCCTGGGAGGCAAGGATCAAACCCATGCCGGATAAAATCGCCCAGATCGGGCGGCAAGCCGCCCTGGCTGCGGGCGCGGTGATGCGCCAGAATTACCCGAAGCCCCATCAGATCACCATGAAAGGGGCCATCGACCCGGTGACCGAGACCGACTACGAGTGCCAGGAAATTATCCTGGCGATGCTCCGCCAGGCCTTCCCGGACCACGGCTTTCTGGCGGAGGAGAGGGGAGGGGAGGGGGTTGTAGGGCCGCCGCCCCCGGCTGCCCGGGAACCCGCTCTCCCCGGCCTGGCCTGGGAGGGCGACCCCTTAAGTCCAGCCTGCCGGTGGATCATCGACCCCCTGGACGGCACCGTCAACTTCGCCCACGGGTTTCCCATGTTCTGCGTGTCCATCGCGTGCGAGGCGGACGGCGCCCTCGAATACGGAGTGATCTACGACCCCTTGCGGGATGAGCTCTTCGAGGCGAGCCGGGGAGGGGGGGCCAGCCTCAACGGCCGGCCCATCCGGGTTTCCCAAACGGCGCGGCTGGACCAAGCCCTCATCGCCACGGGCTTTCCCTATGACATCAGGGCACGGGTGCCCGAGACCCTGGCCCGCCTGGGGCGCCTGCTGGGAATTGTCCAGGGGTTGCGCCGGGGCGGTTCCGCCGCCCTAGACCTGGCCTACCTCGCCTGCGGCCGCCTGGACGGCTTCTATGAGGAAAACCTCAAACCCTGGGACACCGCCGCCGGCCTCCTCATCGTCACCGAGGCGGGGGGGAAGATCACCACTTTCGACGGCCGCGATTACGACCTGGACGCCCCCAATATTCTGGCCAGTAATGGGGTTCTACATGGGAAAATATTGAACCTGCTAGTGTAAAGCCTATATTGCTAAATCAAATGGAAGATCACTAATATCGCGTAACCGTCTCCCACCGATCATTATGTATAGCATTTCATGTTGGTCAATGTTATTGATTTCATTAATTGTTTCGCATAATTCATTTAATGCAAAATGATATACACAATCATTTCTGTCCGGCTAGGCCCAAGCCAAGGTTAACTGATTATTAACATTCATATTATCCGGAACCGGGCCTGGCGGATTAAAAAGTTCCTGCAAGGAGCAGGTACGAAACAGGTTGAGCTGCAAGA
>Ga0194126_10003510_pt1 | contig 24710 bp, 28 predicted proteins | sample TA2KigC150mmetaG_FD_148641 | JGI IMG/M metagenome (GOLD analysis project Ga0194126, IMG submission 148641) | Freshwater microbial communities from Lake Tanganyika, Tanzania - TA2015035 Kigoma Deep Cast 150m | ecosystem: Environmental > Aquatic > Freshwater > Lake | place: Tanzania: Lake... | reverse complement strand
CTTGCAACTTGGAACTTGCAACTGATAACTCGTTTTCTATCGTCCTCCAAATCGCCTCCGATGTTCTTCGGGAGACATGCCACCGTATCGCGGACCGCGGCTATCCATGTCTCTTCCGTGTGGGCGGTCTCCTCCTGCGGGCGCCGACGTTGGGTGCACACCTTTTCGCGTTGCATAGTCAGGGTCTGCTTGGCGCAGTGATAGACGGAGTTTATTCGGATCATCAGACTCTTTAACGACGACCGGAATCACATCACCCTCTTTCACGACATCAGCGACATTTGCGATACGAAACGGTGCGAGTTCTGATACGTGCACCAATCCTTCCGTGAATGCATTGATTTTTACCAATGCCCCAAACTCAAAGAGTTTAATGACCGTCCCTTCAAAACGTTCACCGGGAAGATATTCGCGGGTCATATCGTGGATGATTTGTTGTGCTTTTTCTGCTGTGCCGTTTTTACCAGTGATAAAGATTGTGCCATCATCTTCAATATCGATTTCTTCTACACCGCTATCAAGTCGTATTTTCTTTATCGTTTTCCCTGATGGTCCAATAACTTGACCAATCTGATCTTCAAGGATGCGCATGCGGATAATACTTGGCGCAGACGCAGGAAGTGTAGCCCGTGGCGCGGGAATTGCATCCGTAATGACCTTGAGAATATGAAGCCTCGCGTCTTTTGCGCGCGCCAGTGCTTCTGTGAGTATTGCGACAGGGATACCGTCAACCTTTACGTCCATTTGAATCGCGGTAACACCCTCTGTGGTACCTGCAACCTTAAAGTCCATATCACCATGATGGTCTTCAGGGCCTTGAATATCGGTGAGCACTTTATAACGAGACATATCGGATGGGTCAGACATAAGTCCAATGGCGATGCCCGCGACAGGTCTTTTGATGGGGACACCCGCATCCATGAGCGCAAGTGTTGAACCACAGACTGATGCCATGGAAGTAGAACCGTTGGATGCAAGAGACTCAGAGACGATGCGAATCGTATACGGGAATGTATCTGTGTCGGGGATGACGTATGAGAGTGCTTTTTCTGCAAGTGCGCCGTGTCCAATCATACGGCGATTCGTGCCGCCCATGCGTCCTGTTTCGCCACTTGAGAATGGTGGAAAGTTGTAGTGATGCATGAAGCGCTTGCTTCCCTCTTGTTCCTCCATAGTATCTACAAGTTGCGCATCTTTGGGACCACCCAAGGTAAGCGCGGAAAGCACATGGGTGCCTCCCCGATAAAAGATACCTGTGCCGTGAATGGAAGGAGCAAACCCTCCTGCTTGCGCAAAAAGTGGACGTACTTCATCAAATGCACGATTATCGGGACGCTTATTATCTTCAAGAGCACCGCGATGAAGTTCTTTGTCCGTTGCGTCTTCATAGTATGCGTCCGCGAGCGCACGAGGTTCATCGGGGAGATGTTCAGCAACAATTGCCATCCACTCATCTTTGAGTGTATAAATACCATCCTTCCCTGCCTTGCCAGTAAAGACTGCGGAATAAAGTTTTGGCGCAATACGTTCAGTAAAAAGTGTTTTTCCTGCTTCGGATAATGAGGTAAGAGAAAGAACTGCTTTTTCTTTGCCGATTGTTGCAATGATATCTGTTTGAAATGCTTGAAGATGCTCAATTTCCTCTGTCGCGCGTGTGAGCGCAGAAGCAACAATATCTTCATGTACTTCTGCTCCCCCTGCTTCAATCATATTGATATTGCCGTTTTTCCCACACACGGTAAGTTCAAAGAATGCGTCTGTGCGATCGGTGTATGACGGGTTAACGAGGATATTACCCTCTACATTTTTTTGAACAAGACGTACGGCAGATACGGGACCATGCCACGGAATACGTGAAGTCGCGAGAGCAAGTGATGCAGCGTTTACTGCGAGAATGTCAGGGTCAGTATCACCAAGTGAAAGTGTCGTGATGACAACTTGCACTTCATTGCGGATACGTTGGTCAAACAGCGGACGAATGGTGCGATCCACGATACGTCCCGAGAGAATGGCATTGTCAGAAGGTTTTCCTTCACGGCGCATAAAACGGCTTCCCAAGATTTCTCCTGCCGCGTAAAAACGTTCTTCATAATCAACAGTGAGTGGAAAGAAATCACCATCGCGGACGTTACTGGACATAACGGCGGTCGCAAGGACAACAGTGTTACCATAACGCAAGATAACAGAACCATCAGTTTGGTCGGCGAGATCAGAGAACTCAGCAATGAGTTTTTTCCCACCGATTTCTGTTTCAAATGTACGTGTGTGCATAGCATATGTCCTCTCGTCGCCACATGACGGCGTTGAAAGATTTCAATGTCGAGCATGTGGCGACGAGAGAGAAAATAGTAAATGATAAACGATAGACTTTTAAGGATTAATGATACATGACAATCGTTAAACAAGTGAATGTTGATAACACATGTTTGAGCGCGGCGCTTCGCGCCGCGCCACCATATACAACACCCCAAGTATACCCCGCCAAAGCAGTACTATGAAAGCCCTTGATTTTAATGATTTTATATGCTATAATATATATGTAAAAGTTCTATAAAATAACGAGATTGTGGTATTTATGGAGTTTCGTAATTCACAGAAATAAACTACCCCGCAGCTTGCTGCGGGGTAGTTTATTTCTCTTGCACGGTATTCCTTTTTCGTATATTCTCTTCAGGAGGTGTTTTTTGATGATAATAATAAAAAAGAATACACATGAAAAGATACGCATATATGTATTTGTCCCCTGAGAAATTGCCTGATGGAGCAAGTACAGTGAGGGGGTGTGTAAATATGAAAAGATACACACGCTTTCGTGATTTCACGGAGTGTTATGTTTATCAGAGAGATGAAAATAGACGGACAAACTTTGTCTGTCCGAGCTCGGAATGTACCATAAAAAGAAAGACGAATCCGTATTTTTGTAACCGCATCCTTTCCCTCTGGCGTCCGATTACTGGGGGAGAAGGGTTCGTTGCGATGATGTGTCAGAACTGCGGCATGATCGTTCAATGGAAACGATCCACGGTGATTGAGACGGTGGAAACATTTATCCCCAAAGGGAAAAAGACGTTTCGCCTTCCGCCCCTTTGAAGGAAATAATATAAACGGCCTCGCGCCGTTTTTTGTTGAGAGAGACAATCATATTGTATGAAAAAATAAAAGGGCACGTGAACGCCCTTTTATTTTTTCCGCAGTTGCTCGTATCTTTCGGGTGATATATCAATATCCTTTAGTATTTTCCGCAGGAGTCCGCGGCTGATTTCTTTTGCATGTATGGGAATAACAGTTGTCCTCCCATCGCTGTGTTTAAAAAATACATGTGACCCTTGCGCGTCACGTTTTACAAAACCAATATTGAGAAGTATATCCGTCAGTTCTTTTGGTGTGATAAGAGTGAGTTTCGGCATGTTTTTTAGATGTGCGCGACAGTCAATTCTTTTATTCCTACAAAATGAGTGGGAGAGATTTGTTTTTCGTCACTATTGCGTAAACATAACAATAATACTTCTTCAAGATTTGCGAGAAGTTTTTCTTCTGTTTCTCCCTGTGTATGACATCCTGGCACAGATGGAACAGAGCCGACAAACATGCCGTCTTCATCTTGTTCAATATATGCAATGTATGAATGAGTATCCATGAATATACTGTAGGGCACATACATGAGTAAGTCAAGTAAAATGAAAAGAAGAAAGGGCGCGCAAGCGCCCTTTAGTATTGTTCTGAGTACAATACATTTGATTGGTGTATGGCAGACTACGAACGTATCTCACCTTTTTCTTGTTCCGATGAGATACTTTTTTGGTTCTTTGTCCATGTCAAGAAAATCATCCGCTACCTCTTTCAGTTTCCCTGATGCCGAGCGGCCAAATGCCGCAACCTCCACTTGGCAATTGTTTTTAAGATATTCAACAAGCGGCACAAAGTCGCCATCGCCTGAGACGAGAACGATAGCATCAAGTTTTGGCGCAAGACGAATAGCGTCTACGGCAATGCCGACATCCCAGTCCCCTTTTTTTGCCCCACCATAAAAGATTTGTAAATCTTTGGTACGAGCTTCAATACCGAGTTTGACAAGAGCATCAAGAAACGTTTTTTCTTCCCCCGATTCTGTGGTGATAGCGTACGCAATGGCACGCACAATTTGACGTCCGCCGACAATTTCGCGCATGAGCGCTTCAAAGTTTACATTTGCTTTATACAAATGCTTGGCACTGTGATAGAGGTTTTGTGCGTCAATGAAAATACCGACGCGCTGTTGTCTGTGTTTGATGATAGACATAATGATAGGAGGTTAGTATGTTAGGAGATTAGTATACGAGAAAGTTACGAGGTTAGTATAGAAAGTTACAAAGACCTGGCGTGCGATAACTTGCGCACGGTAGAGAAAAAATAAATCAAGAAAAGAAACGTGAAAAAAGTAAAAATAAAAAGTGGGTACCCTTTTACAACTATATGTTGCTTTCAATGAACGTATATACAGTATATCATCTTTTTGGTGTCTTCTTGTGCACACCCCGAATGCAAATGCAAACAACGCCTTGCGGCGTCGATGCAGAATTGAGGCGATATCGCTTATTCGGACTTGAGACCGAGTTCTTTGACAACCTTCGCGTACTGTTTTGCGTCACTCTTTTTGAGATATTTAAGGTGTACACGACGATCAGCAACCATCTGAAGGAGACCCCTGCGAGAATGATTGTCCTTTTGGTTTTTCTTGAGGTGAGTAGCAAGTTCATCAATACGCTTGCTCAAAATGCCAATTTGGACCCCCGCGGAACCGGTGTCTTTGTCATGGATTTGGGTTTTGGCGATAATATTGGCCTTTTTCTTTACTGTTAGCATAGAAAGAGCATACCATAGACGGACGATATGTGCAAGCGCACGTGGTTTTAGGAAATAGGTTAGGGGTGAGAGGTTAGAAATATGAAAAACGGAATACAGAAAGACAAATATAATGAGAAAATGACAAACGCTTTATCTTTTAGACATGTTGACGTATCATCAAAGTAGATTGTTTTCCGTAATAATTTTTTATGGAGGAATTATCATGTCAGCTGAGAAAAGAGAAAAACCTAGGTCAGGTGTCTCCAGAATTTTTCGAGTAAAAGAAGGTGTTCCTCATGTTGCATGTATGGGATGTGGGGCAATAATGCTTGTGCACACGGACAATATACCATCTGGTATCGCGAACCATATTCCTGTTGATGAATGTGCGGATGTTCTTGTTAAGATAAAGATTCCGTTTAGTCCCAATATCATGCAGACGTATGCTTATCAAGGATTTGTTTCTGAGTGCCCGTTTTGTGTGTTTCAACATGATGAGCATATTCGGAACATGCTGAGCGCTCTTGGTATTGTGATGATGTGAGAAACTTGCCCCGTGAGGGGCTTTTTTGTCATTGTTTGTTATACAGAATATAGATGGTAAACTTTTTCTACGAACTACGAACTACGAACTACGAACTCATGTCCGACACATAGCAGGCTGAAAAATCTATTTTTGTTGAGAAGAGAAAAGAGTTTTATGGTAATATATTTGTATGTCGCACAATATTGACGAACAGGTTACGCGCTTTCTTGAGTATATAGAGATTGAGCGTGGACGGAGTTTAAAAACGGTTGCCAACTATGACCGCTATCTCCGTCGCTTTGTCGCATTCTCTGGCATTTCTTCTCCCGCAGATATCACTGATGAAACAGTGCGTCGTTTTCGTTTATGGCTTAATAAACAGGAGGTGCATGACGGTGGTACAATGAAAAAGAAAACTCAGAATTATTATCTCATCGCGCTCCGGAGTTTTCTCAAGTATTTGGCGAAACAAGGAATTGATTCGCTTGCACCTGAACGTATCGAACTTGCGTCTGTTGGCGCACGTGATCTTGACCTTATTTCATCGCAAGAACTTGAGCGATTACTTACTGCTCCCGAGGGAGATTCTCTCACTGCACTCCGTGACCGTGCCATTCTTGAACTCTTTTTTTCAACAGGGCTTCGTGTGTCAGAACTTGCGTCATTGTCGCGAGATATTGATATTGAAAAAGACGAATTTTCCGTGCGTGGAAAGGGAGAGAAAATTCGTGTTGTTTTCGTCTCCCCTTCTGCCCGTAGTGCGGTAAAGCAATATCTCAAAGCGCGCAAAGATATGGATGACGCACTCTTTATCCAACTTGGTCCTCGTGCAAGAAACGCGGACGAGATGCGTCTTACTCCACGGAGTATTGAACGCATCGTGAAACAGTATGCCATCAAGGCGGGTATCTCGCGCAAGGTTACACCGCACATTATTCGACACTCTTTTGCGACAGATCTGCTCCGCAATGGCGCAGACCTTCGCAGTGTGCAAGCGATGCTTGGTCATGCAAATATTCAAACAACACAGGTGTATACGCATGTTACAGATAAACAATTACGAGAAATACATAAAGCATTTCACGGAACTACGCGGAAGAAACGCTGAATAGACGTGTCCATGCATCACGTAGGGTGCACGGTGGAAACGTTGGAGAACTTTGAAGACTCATGTTGTTTCTTGTTCACAAGAGATATGCGTTGACAATAAGTAGTGGTATGTATATGCTGACAAAAAGTTCCTGAAACATTAAAGAGAAAACGTATGCCTATCTTAACATTGGAAAAAGATGGAAGTATCCAGGAACATGGTCTGGGTACAATGGGCGGTATTGTAATGCCTAAAAGACCAACTCTTGAGGATGCGCGATTTTTCTGTCCTCACGTTGATACTGTTGAATGTGCAGTGTACGTTATGATGAGTTCGCTTGAGGTGGTGATATTGAAAGGGGGCTATGTAATCCCGTTTCTCCCCATCCTTAACAGAAAGTTTCCGGGGTGGAAACTCAAAGCGGCATGATGTCGCTTTTTTTATTGACATACAGGACATCTCCGTGTATGGTGATATTCGAAATCGTATCCAAAAACCTTAAGACGATACACATATGCAACTTGTCTTTTATGTCAAACAATCGGGAGAAGTCGCGTACGTTCCGTGTGTGATGAAAAACATGGACACTGGTGAAGTCTCTTGTGCTACCGATGTTGTGGAAGACCTTGAGCATTCACAAGGCGTTCTCGTGCTTTCAGGGTGTATGAACATGAAGACTTGTGAAGTGGCACTTCTTCGAGGTGAAATCTTGTTGTTTAAAAATGTTCTTCAAGAACATTTTCCAGTATGGGCGAGAGTTCTCTTTCCCGAACATATGTGTGTATGAGCGACTCCGTCGCTCATTTTTGTTACAATAACTGTATGAAACTCATTTCATGGAATGTGAACGGCATTCGCGCAATGGAACGCAAAGGATTATTGCGTCCTTTCTTTGCGACACACAATGCGGATATCGTATGTTTTCAAGAGACCAAAGCGCGACCAGAGCAAATCATGGATGAGGTTGGAGTGATTGACGGATATTATGCGTATTTCAATGCACCACGTGAAAAGAATGGATATAGTGGCGTTGCAGTGTATACAAGACATGAACCGGTGTCCGTGTGGTATGGCATGGGCGATGACCGCTATGACACGGAGGGTCGTCTTATCGGCGCGGATTTCGGTGATTTCATATTGTTCAACGTATATTTCCCAAACGGTGGTGGTGGCCCAGAACGACTTGCGTATAAACTCGCGTTTTATGATGCTTTTCTCTCACACGTGGAAATGTGGCGCAAGAAAAATCCCCGCATTATCATTTGTGGAGACATAAATACCGCACATGAAGCAATTGACCTTGCGCGACCAAAAGAAAATGAAAAGAACACAGGCTTTCTTCCAGAAGAACGCGCATGGATTGATGAACTTATGAGTGCTGGGTATATAGACACGTTTCGTCATCTAAATGCGAGCAAAACAGGAGCGTATACTTATTGGGACATGAAGACACGCGCCCGTGACCGTAATGTTGGCTGGCGACTAGACTATTTTTTTGTGTCTCTCGCTTTTTTACCAGCACTTCGTCGAGCATGGATGCTTTCTGATGTGTTTGGTTCTGACCACTGCCCCATTGCCATTGAGCTTGATATTCGTTAGGATTAAATTATCAGTGTGTGAGTATTTTTTAAACAACATGAACATAGAGCATATTGATTAGGTATACGATATCTTATTCATATCATTTCATAATGTTATGGAACATTGGAAAGGTCCACATGAATATCCTCCACTTGATACGGCGATTGACGCACGTACGGAGCGTTTTACATTGTTGTATGGAACATTGCGCGAACTTCTTTCCGGGCCAGAACTTGGACAGGGAGCAGTATCGTTTGGTAGAGATATGGATAGATTGGAATGGGAAGCAGACGCGACTATCGAGGACGTGTTGAATGCTGTAGAAGATATGTATGCTCCCAAAGACCCAAAAGGAGTCGCGCTTAAAATTGAGCTTCTGCGTACCTTTGTGGATGAATTAAAAACACGATACGAAGATGACCACACTGATGTACGTGCCTATACTATTTTGGGGCGAGCGCGGGCATTTCTTTCGGGATATATATCACTTGAATATGAAGGAGAAGATGCCCGACAAAGAAAAACAGATGAGCGAGCGGTTTCGCAAGAAGTAAAAGACATCGTGTATGGTTTGCGAGAAGCAGTGAAGAGTGTTCCTGAAGGAGTAGAGCTTGGTGAATTGGGCATTTCTCCTGTCGCATTTGAAGTTATGTTGGGAAAAGAATTAGAAGAACTGTATGAAAAAGGAACAATTCACGATTCCACTATGAAGGAAGCGTTGGGAATGTTTATGACTGAAGCAAAAGAACTTGGAAGTGATGAGAACACTGATCCAGATGGGAGATGGGCAAGTGCTTTTATTGCCGTAGAACATTTTTGCGAAACGCATTTTCCAGGAATGATTGTTGATGATGATAACGAGGATGCTTACGAATAACGAATACGTACGAATCTACGAATACGACTCTTTTCTTTTATCGTCTCCGTCTTCATATTTCATATTTCTATTTTCTTATTTCATTGTCTATAGTTTTTTCTTTTTATAGTTTATCGTTTCTTCGTCATTCGTATATTCCCCAGCACCACGTAGGGTGCGGGGCAGGCGTACATATTCGTTATTCGTATGCTCATATTTCTTAATCCCCGTCCCGTTTCGTATTCTTGATTCATGCTTCGTGATTCTTGCTTCGAGTGTCCACCCCTATAACCTATCTCCCAATTCCTATCCTTAAACTACACCGTGGCGTTTTCGTATTTGTTTGAGTTCCTTTTCTTCTTCCTCTTCCCTCTTTTCTTTTCCTTGTTCTCCCCGTATACGAAGTTCGTCGTCAGAGAGTATAGCAAGTTCATGTGTACGTGCATCAAGATATAGTTCTGTATTTTTGTCCGGGTCATCGAGCACGTCCTCCAGAAGCGCGTGAAGTATCCATCCCAGTCGCGGTCCCGCAGCTTCTTTGGTAAGTGTCATGATGCGATTGCCGTTGGTTTTGAGCATACTGACTGACACTGGTGCGCGCATGGCTTCTTCAACCATTGCTTCGTATTTGCGGAGACGATACGGGCGCTCCTTTGGGCGACCCATGCCAATTCGATCACATGTGCGCAAATCCATAAGGTCGCGCACCAACTCAGGTCCGACATTGTGCACAATACGACGCACTGCCGAAAGTGTAATCTGTTCAATGTCAGAAAAGAACATGTGATAACGGACAAGCTTACGGACATTTTCTATCGTCTCGCGTGGGTATTTAAGACATTCAAGGACATGTTTTGCTGTACGGGCACCCACAACCTCATGTCCGTAAAAGGTCGCATGTCCTTTAGAAGTATCATCGCGCCGTGTCGCCGGCTTTGCCACATCGTGTAATAGTGCAGCAAGACGAATATGAAGGGGAAATCCTTTGTCTGCGGCATGTTGGAGCGTCCGCAAACTATGTTCCCACACGGGATAGATATGGTCGCCGTTCTGTGTAACGTTTATTCCCTCTTCAAGCTCAGGTATTATATACTTTAGAAGCCCTGCGTCATGGGCTATTTGTATACCAGCCATAGGTTGCGCGGACATAATCAACCGTGAAAACTCGTCACGGATACGTTCCTTAGAAACATGAGAGAGGAGTTCCGCATGCTTCATGATAGCTTCTTGGGTCTTCGGGGCTATTGTGAAACCAAGTTCTGCGGAAAGTCGTATGGCACGAACCATGCGAAGTGCATCTTCAGTAAAACGCTCAGATGGGTCACCAACAGTAACGAGACGCATGTCCTTTATGTCCTTTTGTCCTTTATAAAGGTCAATCAAATGTCCTTTAGACGGATCATAGGCAATGGCATTGACCGTGAAGTCACGGCGTTTCAAATCATCTTCCAAATGTTCACCAAAGTGTACTTCATCGGGACGACGTTTGTCGCTATATGTTCCTTCAAGACGATAGGGTGTTACTTCAACGACACGAAGTGTTTGGTCTTCTGTCTCATTCACCACACCGACAGTCCCATACTCGTTTTCGTAGAACGTTTCGGGGAAAAGAGACTGAATGACATCTGGCGTGGCATTAGTGGTAATATCCCAATCTTTTGGTACTGCTCCGCGAAGCATATCGCGTACACACCCACCAACAAGATATGCCTCATATCCAGCCTTTTGAAGGGTTTCGGTTACCGAAAGTATTTCTTTTGGAACAGAGAGTTTCATGCAGTAATCATACGTTATTTTTTGCTTTTTCTCCACTAACGCAGACATTATGCGGATCTGATGCGGAATATGCGTAAAAATTATGAGGTGGCTGGGCAGTTCACCATATCCAAAAGTAAGACAGGGAGTTGCTTCACTGCGTGGGGCACCGCTTCTCAGGCGCTTACACTGTGATACAAAACAACACTTCCTTAAGGAAGTGTTGTTTTGCGAATCAGTGCCCCCGCCAGGATTCGAACCCAGAACGACGGTTCCGAAGACCGGCGTGATATCCATTTCACCACGGGGGCAGTGGTTTCATCATACATGGAGCAACGAGAAAAAGCAAAATAACCGCCTTTTGCGGTTATGAGTTTTTGATTAACAGAAGATATGAATGACAATCTGTTTTTCGCCATATGAATTCGGATTCTTCTTGTTGTAGTTTATCTCCGAATGACATATTGCGCATATACCCTGCTTCCCTTTTCCACCAGAGGTATACACCGTTGTCATGTTCATGATATCCAAGTGTCATGGAAGTGAAATCATACAGGATCCCCCCTATGATACAGTAGGATTTTTTTGGCTGTTGTGCAGTGCAAGAGCATCGCACAATGTTTGAAAACATTTGGTGTTCGAGAAAGATTTGCATCTCCGTATGGTTGGCAATACGCCATCCAGACATTGGAGAAACAGCGTCGATGATAATAGTCCCCACGGGGATACGATAGAGCATTGCCACACGATCAGGAATACCAAGTGCTTCATCACTGAGAAGAAACGGTGTTCCAGGGATTATCTCTGGAATGTTTGGACGTGTTATAAACATACCTTCTTATTTTTTATATAGGTTATGAAAAAAGAACTTGAGATGTTGTATCATAAAAATAAGAAAAACAAAACCCCGGGACTATGCCCGGGGTAGAGGTGAACATTTTTTGAAAAGAATTTGCGACATCTCACGCAATCTTCCCCGTGCGGATTTATGTCGCACAATGAGTGCCCACACATCTGCTGGCACGTTTTCCCTTGGATACGTAACAATACGGTAGTCCTTGGAAGAAACGAAGACGGTCTTATTTTCTATCGCAAGAAAAGGAAAACAGGAAACACCTTTTTCTTTTTTCAAAGAAACGACTGCTTCAATATGGTCTTTTTTTGCGATTGACCATCCCAACTGCCTTCTTTTTTTAAGGACGTCAGATATGCTGCCACCTTCCATGGGGACAATCGCGTACTCAAAAAGATCGTTGATAATTTTACCAGTTGAGGCGTCCTTTCTGGGGACAGAAATCCATCTGTCGCTATTTATTCCTTTTGTGCACATGTTTGTGTATTTTTTGTATTTGAGATGAACATCCTCTATCCTTATACCACCATTTTAAAGAATTGCAAACTTTTTGTTTTTGTGTACAATGTTGAGTACGGTTGAAATGACACACGCGGGTATAGTTTAGTGGTAGAACGCGACCTTGCCATGGTTGAGACGGGAGTTCGATTCTCCCTACCCGCACAGCCAAAACGAACCGCCCCTGAAAGGGGGCGGTTCTCGTTTTGAGCTGTGCGGGTAGAGCGATGCAACTGCTTGCATCGCATGGAGAATCGAACGGCGGAGCATGTTTCGTGCTTGCACGAAACAGCGAGCCGCGTCCAGCGGTACTTATGAGATGACCGAGCGCCACTTTTATAAAAGTGGTGCTCGAGAAGCGAATTAGTAACCGCGGGACGATTCTCCCTACCCGCACCACTTCGCAAAAAGCACTTTCAAACGAAAGTGCTTTTTGTTATGGGGCGCATGATTCTACCGATTCCCCTTTGCATGATTGTGTGTCTTGCAGAGCATTTGGCAATTTTCTGCCTTCGTCGCACCACCCTTACTCCACGCCGCGACATGGTCCGCATCCATATCCGCAAGTTTCCATATCTTACCCTTATTGGCATCGTGCCCCACGGCACACAACGGACAATTTGATATACCTTTTTTCTCCGCCACAGCGGTTTGTTCCGCGTATACCGCTTTCTTGGTCGCTTCATCAAATACACGCACCTCCAGCAATCTTGTATCGCTTTTGCCACCGAGAATATACTCAAACACGCCGTTACGCTTTTTCACATACGGGTCAGCGTAGAGTGCCTGCACATCCGCCGACACTTTCTTCGGGTCATAGGCATTTTTGTGATATGCCTCATACATGCGCCCCCACTCCAATCCACGCATTTCGCTTTCCACATCCGTAAATACCCCCGACACCCAATCAATCACCGTATTAAAATATGTTTTCACCTCGGCAATATCACCATCACGACGGTGCTTGCTCATATACTCGCCAATTTCTCCCTTGCTCACCCACTCAAGCGCGCGGTGCCAAAAGTCCTGTCGATTTGCGCTTCCCGCAACATATGCGCTCCATTTTTGGATATTGGCATTGCCACTGTTGCTAAACTCTTCTTTACCTCGCGTAACAAATGGACCAGAATACACCGCATTCAAAAGCTCCTGTTCGTTGAGGGGTACACCCGCAATATTGATGGTCTTGAACCATTCTTTGATCTCACTTTCCTCTCCCTCGCATTCATACACAAGAAGTGTCGTCTCCAAAATCTTTTTCTGTTTGTCCGCCGCAATACCGTCAAAATATTGCTCCATGCCATGTTCATCTTTCACGGCAAATTTATTCGTCACATACCGCCCGATACTTGTGATGCGCTGCTGTCCGTCAAGCACTTCAAACGCGTCTCTGTTCACGGTATTGAAATAAATAAGCCCGAGCGGATACCCTTTGAGAATAGACTCAATCACCGCCACATCCCGTTTACCGTCTGCATAAATATAGTTGCGCTGGTACTCAGGCTGAATAGTCAATTTGCCGGACAAACCAAAGAGCCCCTTGCCCTCCAGTTCGTTATACACAAAGCCGTCGCAAATATCCGCAACGGTTATATCGGTTTTGAGTGTGGTGTTCATATGATCAAATAAAAATAATAATTAATCAGTATCCCCCTCTCTTTCTTTCTTTTTTTTCTCCAACGACTTCATGCTTTCCAAATATTCTTTTTCAACGGGAGAAAGCGTCTTTGCTTGATATTTACGATATTCCCTTTCTGCTTTTTCCATGACATCTGTATGCGCCACTTTCCCCGCGCCGTTCAACACCCCCTTACCATACTCGGAAAGCAAGGCGTCCAAAGAAGATATGTAGTCTTCCATACGCATAGCGTGTTGATTCATGGCACGCAACTCCGCCAATTCAAAATATGCCGAAACAAGTCTGTTTAATGTTTCCAACTCGATGGCGGTTAAATAATTTTTTGCAATTCTCACCTCTTCAAGCACTGGCAAATCTCCCGCAAAAACAGTCAGCCCCATAAACTCTTTGTCGCTATCGGCGCGATGATAGATAATCTCCGAAGCAGTCTGCTCATGCACAGCATAATGCAATTTGTTTTGCACAATTTTGAAAAACTCAATGGAGTGAAGCGATTTCGGATCATAATCCACACTGGTAGCATACAAATCAAGAACCTGCCGATACAACATCTTCTCACTAGAACGAATGTCGCGGATACGAGCCAAGAGCTTCTTCCAATATGCCCCACCTCCGTTGTTTTTCAAAAACTCGTCGTTCATGGTAAATCCTTGGGTCAGGTATTCTCGAAGCCTCTCGGTCGCCCACTGACGAAAATGCAGAGCAACGTCTGATGTTATTCTATACCCCAAGGAAATAATCATGTCCAGACTATAGTGCTCAACATTGTAGGTTTTCCCATCAGTGGCAGTTGTTCGGAATTTCCGAACAACTGAAACGCTGTCCAGTTCACCCTCATCAAATATATGTTTGATATGTTCACTCACATTCGCCTTACTCGACTGGAAGAGCTCAACCAATTGAGCTTGCGAAAGCCACACCGTTTTACCCTCCATCCGCACATCAATCTTCACCTCCCCGTCGGCAGAATGATAGATAACGATGTTGTTGTTTGGTTGGGCGTTCATTGTGTATAGTGATTAAATAATATCCGGCAAATATTTCAGTTTTGTGTCGTTATACACAAAGCCGTCGCAAATATCCGCAACGGTTATATCGGTTTTGAGTGTGGTGTTCATATTATGTCAATTTTTTAACTGATTTTTTAGGTGGTAAATAATTATCCCCGGTTACAACCGATTTCCCCGTTCTTTGTTCAAGTGCTTTCCGCGCATCCTTGGCAATCCGTCCACCTTTTATCGCGGGAGCTTTGTTTTCTTCCAGTCCATGCGTCCCATCGGTTTCTGCTATTTTTCTCGTGGAAAGTTCGGCAAGTGCGGTAAAAAGTAATTCTTCCTCGCTCATGTGGTCGCGCAAATTGTGTGTCTTTAATCCCTTGAGTCGTTTGTGCTCTTTGACAGACAAGCCACTCCATTCCTGATGAATGATATTTGTGAGTATGGCGAACTCATCACCTTTCTTTACACCACTGTCCGCCCAATAATCAGTCAGCTTGTTGCGTGTCTCTTGCCCACGCATTCTCTGCTCTATCCATTTTGCACTTCTCCTCTGCTTTTGCCAATACTCTCGAGAACGATTGAGTGCTTTCTCCGGATCCGTCATTTCTTGCATCCGTTCATACCCAACTCTTGCCAACCATTGCTTAATCGGCTCTGCCTTTTTACTTGGCACTGTCTGAATAATGCGTAAAAGCGTCTCTACATTAGCAACGTCGGTTTCGCGCATCTTGCCGTCCTGTGCCACCATTTTCAACCGGTGACATTTTGTCACCGCTTCAAAACCCTCTTTTTTCAGTCTCTCGGCCAATTTGTTCCAATACTTACGACCGGCTTGATAGTCATCCTGCTCCGTCAAAGCAGCAACAATATCAATCACAGAAAAATACCACGTTTCTGTCTTCTCGTCGAAATGACGGCGAATTTTATGTGTCTCAAAAATGGCAAGAGATTGATCGGGGGTCATGTTATAACGTCATTGAATAATATCTGGCAAATCTTTCAATTTTGTCCCGTTGTATTCAAAATACGCCGCGCCTTGATACGCTCCGCTCGCCGTCAATTTCCCGCATTCTTCGTACAGTTTATACGTAAGGGGCGACAATTTCCATACCTGTCCGCCATATTCCACCTCGCGCTCGCCACATACCGTCGCCACCACGTTGTTATCATCGCGAAACACCACCTTGTCGCCGTCTTTCAAGCCCTTTCGATAAAAACTAAAACGCTCGTTTTGCTTTCTTGTCTTTGAAATTTTATCAAGTTCTTTTCCTTTATCTTTTGTTTCGGGATATATCACTGTTCCTTCGAATGACAAGAGTAATTGACGGACAAGATCATGGTCCAAGGCAAAAAGTTCACTGTTCCCCACCTGATGTTTGGCAAATATTTCTTTGAGCAAACTCTCTTTCTCAATATATTCTTCAAGTTCCATAGCAAACACACGTCTCAGTCCTGCGACATTATAGTATCCATTCGCCTCCAAATTGCGCATGCGCTCTTGATAATTACCCGTCCCCGTCTGTCCGATTTTAATCAAACCGGACACCGCAGTGGTCATGATGTAGATAATGCCTTTCATATTAATTCTTTTTATAAGAATTATTGATTAAATCTATTGTTTTCTGAGTCAGATTCTGTTCCTCCCATAAAACCTCATTAATTTGTATCAAAGTATTAAAAACCGAATAGAAGTCTTTTTCAAAATCAGGAAAGGATTCTTTTAAGTGCTTGTTGTTATATTCAAAATATGAATTCGAAAAAGAATGCGCCAATTGATTTCGAAATTGTCTTATTTTATCAATTGCGGTCTTTTCTTTCTTTTTTATCAGCCCCCAAGAATGTAGAAGTTTTATTTTCTGATGAAAGGAAAAATTATCCAGAGAATCGTTCCATTTCTTCACTTTCTCATAATCAAAGAAAATTATCTCACCGTTTAATAATTTTAATAATACAATTTGCGAAAGGAGATGTTCAATAAGCAATATATCTCCCAATAACTTACCACGGTCAAAAAAGTGTTGGCTAGACCTTAAGATGTTGAACCGATGATAAGAGAGCCCAACATTTTTAATATTTTTATCTGAATCAGAGTATACAAGAGAATCGCCATCGGTTGTCAAAAATCTTTGAGGAAACAGTTGGCTTTCTTGTATCAAGTCTAGAAGTATTTTTTTGGAAGAGTCAGTACTCATTTCCGTTTATGCCTGATAAAAATTCGCTTATATCGTTTTTCTCCCTCTATGTATGGCTCATTGTGTTTTTTGAAATGTGGTAATTTATACTTCTCATCTACAACGCCGTTATCACTTGCGCCGATAATCTCAAACTGTTCGGGCGAATACTTATCCAAAAAACTAATCGGCACGCCCATGACGCCATCATAATCGCTCGGGATGGCGTCGGTATACGGCACTTCTATCGCATCGTAGTTGTCGTAGCGGTCGTATGCCTCTTTGCCTTGAAGTTTCTTGTTGAATTTCAGATTGTCTTCCGTAGTCATGAGCGGGAGTGGTTGATGACGTCGCCCATGGTCAAGATTGGTAAACCAGCACGAGTTTCCTAACCGTGTGTAATCGCCAACATAGCCGAGTCGAGCCGCCTTTTGTCTGTCGCTTTCAGCAATTTCTGCTCCATTCGGTACGGCAAACACCATATCGCTCCCATTCCCTGTCGCACCAAGCCACATTTTGTTTTCTTTAATCTGGGGAAACACTTCCTTGTACGTGATTGCATTCATGTTGCCGATAATCACAAACTTCTTGTTGTAATCAAATAACTGCTTCACATATTCACGAAACAGAGAAAACGGCGGATTCGTTACTACAATATCGGCTTGTTTCAACAATTCCACGCACTCATCACTACGAAAGTCGCCATCCCCCTCCAGCGGTGCCCATTCATTATGGTTATTTGCTTTCAGTTGTTCGGCGATGTCTTTTAAATTGAACTCACCATTTCCATCAATATCATGGGTATCGCTTATGATAAACTTATTCGCGGTTATCTTTGGTCTGCCTTTTGATACGACAAGGGTCTTGTCATCACCAAAAAGCCCGAGTTGCGTATTGGCAACAGGTGACGGCTTATAACTGGTCGTAATGAGCTGTTTCAAACCAAGCTTGTTGAAATTGAGGACGAAGTAGCGGAAAAAATTGCTTTCAAAAGGATCGTCGCAATTGGAATACACTGTCTTGCCTCGGAAGACGTTGGGGTCAAAGTCCAGATACGCTTCAATCTCCTTTTGGATATCGTTATATTGCGTATAAAACTCGTCGTTTTTGGCTCGTTTGGCGCTGGTGAGATTGGTATTTGCCATAAGAATAGTTTTTTTAAGTATATCATGTATAAAATACGTTTCATATGTAAAAAGAAAAATGTGTATAAGATTTTTTATATGCAGATGATATAGTATAGTTGCAAATTCAATTACTGAGAAAACGAATGATTTGGGTTAATATTCATGTATAAAGGACATGGGAATTGTGGAAACAGTGTTGCGATACAAGGATATTTTTGTGGAAAACTGTGGATAAGTTAGTGGATATGTGCATAAAAGACATGGAAAAATGAACGTCCTTTAGAAAAAAGACGAAAAGAGACAGTGTATTTTACGTTGTTATATAAGGATATTTGACCTTTTTACAGTTATCATGGTGTTGTTTGCTTGATTTTTTGTAAATAGTTTCACGTGAAACGTATTTTATGTGATGTGGAATGTTTCATATGAAACTAAACGCTGGTGGAAATCGGTTTTGTTTGGTAATGTTCAGTCTGTCATTCTGGGCTTGAAGCAGAATCCGCAGAAAAATATCCATTTTCTAGGTTCCGTGTCATGCCCTGAATGACCAATATAGTTCATTGTTTATCATACACATGTTATTCTTACTTCGTGATTCTTGATTCTCTTTTGTCTCATTATTCATAATTCACATCTCAGTTACCATGAAAACAACAAAACGCGCCTTTGGCGATATCGGCGAGGATCTTGCAGAAAAGTTTCTCATGAAACATGGTTTTGAGATTATAGACCGAAATTATAATAGAAAATGGGGAGAATTGGATATTGTTGCACGTGAAACATTGAAAAACGGCTTTAAGTATAGGTTTATTGAAGTAAAAAGTGTTTCATGTGAAAACGTGGCAAATATTTCACATGAAACATTGCAAAAAGACACGCGACCAGAAGAACAAGTGCATATATGGAAACAAAAACGCCTAGGAAAAGCAATACAAACATATATTGAAGAAAAAAAGATTTCACATGAAACACAGTGGCAGTTTGATATTGTTGCTGTTTTCATTGATAAAACGAATAAACAGGCGAAAATACGGTTTGTGGAGGGATTGGTGTTAGGTTAGAGTTTTAGGCAGTAACTTATAAGTACAGACAGGTAGTAAGAGTGAATGATAAACCGAGGAGATTAAACATTAGGAGATTAAAAACGCTCTGTCATTCTGGGTCAAGCCCAGAATGACAGACTGAAATTGATAAACGAAATACTTCAGATGATTTTTATCTATTGAGAATGATTTTACTTTAGGAGATTTGTATAGTTTTCGCGTCTAGTCCGCACCGTGTCCGCGTGTATTCCGCATATGTTTTATAAAGGACACTAAAGGACATCCACAAGGTAGTTGTCTTTTATAACGGACATGTGCTATACTATAAACAACGGGGCATAGTGTAACGGCTAACATGCCTGCTTTGGGAGCAGGTGACTCCCGGTTCGAATCCGGGTGCCCCGAACGAACGAAGTGAGAGAGTGACACCCGGATTCGAACGCGAAGGGGGTCGGGGTGAGAAAGCGAACACTTGAAGCTTTCGCAAGACCTTTTGAGATGTATTGGAGGACTTGTCCGAACAACGCATCCAAAAGGTGTACTGCTCCTGTAAGGAGACGTTGGTTCCCCGTGTCGGAAGTCTGCGAAACCGAGGGTTTCGCAAGCGCACCCAGCTCTACTTTCATGTATTACGCATATACACGTATAATTTTTTGCCAGTGTATACGGTTGTTATATGTACGATTGCCCGTGATGAAAGTAGGGCTGGGGAGCAGTGAGCATTCCGGGTGCCCCGAAAGAGCGACTAAAGAAGTAAGGCAAGATGTATCTTTGTTACTAGCACTGCTTCAAAAATAAGCACAACATAACTATGTTGAATAAAGATACGATATTCTGAGCATGTATTTTTTATCTTATGTCTCCTGAATCACCTATTAGACCAGTATTTGATGACCCGTCATATACTCCTTTAAAAGAGGCCGCTTCTTTATTTGAGGAACATCCTAAAGAGGAAAAAACATATACCGACCCTTCTCAGTTTGAAAAAAGACAATGGCATGAACTGAAAATTGCTGTAGAAATGATGGCGCAAGATGTGAATGGATACTTGAAAGAAAAGACGGGTTTAGAGAAACCTGTGATTGATGCGTATGGGCGTATTTCTCCTGATGCGTATGCAGGAGCATTTAATTTTCCTCAGAAAAAGATTGACACGGACAATACATACGTAGCGGAAAGGGAAGAAGAGTTTATGTGGCAGGCAGCATCGCATAAAGCTGGGTCAGCAAGAGAGCCGGTATATAATGCAATGACGGAATCTGACAAAGAAAAAATCGCGTATCATTATGCGACGACATATGGTGTGTCTACAACAAAAGATATGCTTGATATGTGGAGAAAAGAACGCTCACAAGGACTTGCTGAAGGATGGGAGATGCTTTCCACAACTCTTTTTCATAAAGCATTTGGTGATAGAATGATTGTGGCGCGCGCGGCGGCATTTGATGATATTGCAAACGGAGTTGATACAGTGATTATTGATAAGGAAAGGGGTGATATCATTTGCGCGTTTGATGAATTGCATGAAGTGCAGGGTGCTGTACTATCAGAAAAACGGAGAGAAATGAAAAGAGTTGCTATGCAACAAAAAAATAATGCAGGTGGCATAACCCTTTCCTATGGGTTTAAAAAAACACCTACTGGGTTTACTCCTACGTCTATGCCCCATATTCCCGTACTGTGTCTTTCTGTCGAGACAGAACATCTAAAGCGCATCTTGTATGGATTTTCTGCTGAAGGGAGTCTTTCTGATGAGGAACGAGCGTTTGTGTCTGATATGCTGGAGCAACTTCTTGCTGAGGCAGAACATGCCGATGACGCACTTGTAGAAGAAGGCGAACGGAGACGTGAAAGGCGAAATGTGGTTATTGAAGAACGGAAACGCCTACAGTCTGCACATGGGGAACGAAACTTCACAAAAGAACGCATACTTCTTGCGGAAGAACATGCACTGACCATTCCTATTGATGAAGCTCCTGTAACACAGCGTGTACGGAGAGCGATACATATGTTGCATGTACTACACGAAGAGTTGCGTACACATGAATAATGTATCTAAGTTCATACAAAAAACCGCACGCATGTCGTATTGTGTGGTTTTTATTTTTGCTTATATCCTTTAACCTTCTTTCTATAATATATCGCATCAAGAAGTTATGATTATTTTATTTGGGGATAATAATTAGTGTTGCACGCTTTTTATGAGGGCGGTATGATGATACCTATGATTTCTTTCTCTTCTCTTGTGAATACTTTTCACACATTTTTTGATACGCCATTTTGGGCGCATGAGTTTTTCGGTAACACATTAGGAGAGTATGCATTCGCGTTTCTTTGGGGTGTTGTGTTCTGGGTGGTACTTGTTTTTTTGCACTGGACACTTGTCAGTATCGTGCGACTTTTTTCAAGACATACAAGAACCGTCGCTGATGACGCATTTGTCGGTGTGGCAGGAACACTTAATAAATGGTTTTACGCATTTTTGGCACTGTATGCCACGATACACATACTTGACGTACCAGACATGCAGATGTCTTGGTTTAAAACGATATTGATTATCTGGACAGGGTATCAGGTTGTTCTTGGTTTTCTTGTCGTTGTTGATAAGATACTTGAAGCATTTTTTGAAAAAAATATGGATGGTGATGAAGATGGAAAGGGGGAAAGCACACGCACATTCATCGGTATGATTGTACGCGCTGTTGTATGGGTCGCGGCGTCTCTCTTTGTGTTGGAACTTGTAGGTTTCAATGTCGGCGCTCTTGCCACAGGGCTTGGGGTTGGAGGTATTATTATTGCATTTGCACTTCAAAGCGTGTTGTCAGATTTGTTTAGTACATTTGTTATTCATGCGGAAAAGCCGTTTAAACCAGGTGATTTTATTGTTGTGGGTGAACACCGTGGGACAGTGAAGTCAATTGGTATCAAAACGACGCGTATTCAAGCGCTTCAAGGTGAAGAAATTGTTATTTCTAATCAAGAGATGACATCTGCACGCGTGCAAAACTTCAAGATGATGGAGGAGCGACGGGTGCTTGCGACATTTAGTATTGTGTATGATACCCCGATTGAAAAAATTCGCGCCATTCCTGACATGATACGTCATATTGTTGAAGAACGTTCGGACGTACGGTTTGGGCGTGCGCATTTTCGTTCGTTTGGAAACTCCGCACTTGAGATAGAATTGGTGTATTTTATTTTGTCGAATGATTATGATATGTATATGGACGCACAACAGGCGATTAACTTTGCAATTATGGAAGCATTTGCCCGTGAGCGTATTGAGTTTGCGTTTCCGACGCAGATGGTGTATGTGAGGAAAGAGTAGAAATGTTGTAAAAAAATATAGGGGGGAGATATCTTTGATTTATGCTGGTTTGCAATTGGTTCTGAAAGGCGCGTGCAACATTTGTGGTCTGCAAATAATAAACGGGGGCGGGCTTTAAAAGCCCGCCCCCGCCTTGTCTGTACAGTTATTTTTTAATTATCGTCTCAATTCCGCAAGGAGCATATCAAGAAGATGTTCCCATTCTGTTTCTGCGAAATACCCCACTTGTGTCTTTGGGTCTGCGAGAAATTGTGACAGTGTAAGTCCCGTATCCTGTATAAGCGTGCTGTTGATGTGTCCAAAAGTGATTGCGTTTAGTTGTCTATCAGCGGTAGTTGATCCGTCTGTACTTGTCGCAATAACACCAATGAGTTTTCCTGTTGTGCTCTCAAAGATACCACCCCCTGAAGAGCCATGCTGTGAAGCGATACTTCCTTGTATGGAAATGAGATCAGCCGATCCAGTTTGAAACGTGAATGTTTCAAGAAGTGAAGAAGGCGCTGTAACAGGCCAGAGGTCGCTTTGTGTCGTAGCACCACCAATGTATTCTGCGGGATAACTAGCGACGAGAACATCTGTGTCTGGGGCATAGGATTCGTGTATCGTATAATTGACGAAAGGAAACGAAGAGGGAAGTGGAGTTGTTGTTTTTGATGATGTTATCAAAAGGAGAGCAACGTCGTATTCTCCTGTCCCCGTTGGATTATCTTCTACGATAGTAGCAGCATTTTCTTCAATCCATGATGACGACACAAAAAGAGGTGCCGCGTCATACATAACACGTGCTGGACCCCCTGTCCGTATCACGCAGTCAATAAGTGAGCCCTGTCTGTAACGCTCAAGGAGGAAATATTCCCCAATGTGTGCATTCGTAACGATGATGCCACGGGGGTCAATAATCATACCACTACCAGAAATGGGATTGAGCGCGCCACCTTGTGTGGTGATGCACATGATATTGACCAATGCTGCTCGTGCTGACGCATTGAGTTCTTCAGCAGAAATGGATGGTGTTTGTGGCGCAGGTTCTTCTGTGGGGAGAGAGACACTTTGTTCTTGGGGTACGGAGAGAGAGTTGTTGGGTGAAAAGAGTTCTTCCACCGAAGAGAAAAGGCTCTCAAGAGAGAAAGAGGACGTTGTCGTGGTAGCATCTGACATATAGGATGTCTCTTGCTCGCTTTCTTCTTGTGTTGCTGGTTCTGTTGTGAGCGATGCTTCTTGTTGTGGAGGAGAAACAGAAAAATCTTGTTCTGTAGGTATGGCTGGAAGAACACCAAGAGCAACAAGAAATTGTGTGTACACAAATACGATTCCCGTAACAAGTGTCGCCAGTCCATTGAAGAATAGTTCAAACATAAGGATAGTATACAATGATACGCATACTTGCGGGACATGTTTCGTGGATAAGGAGTAGGGGAGGAAACGTTTTTGAGGCGAGACTGACGCAATATTTTATTTAAAGGTTACCTCTGGCGGATATTGTGTTTTTTTGATAGGATAGGGGACAGAACGAGTTTCAAGTTTTTAGTTTCAAGTTTCAAGCGGTATATACGCGGGTATAGTTTAGTGGTAGAACCTCTGCCTTCCAAGCAGATGACGGGAGTTCGATTCTCCCTACCCGCACATACACACAAAGCCGCGACCCTTAAGGGTCGCGGCTTTGTGTGTATTATATCGCGGGTAGAGAAAGTGCATTTATGCACTTTCGTGGAGAATCGAAGCGCCGGAATATATCCTGCGCTTGCGCAGGATTTGAGGCGCCGTCCAAGAGTACTTAGCGAAATACAAGCTTTAGCGCAGTATTTCGGTTAGTAACTCTGGGACGATTCTCCCTACCCGCACCCAGCCCTACTTTCATAAAAAACACATGTACACCACATGTGTTTTTTATGTGACTATCAGATATCTATGTTCTCGGGTGTTTCATGAAAGTAGGGCTGGGTGCGGGTAGAGGAAATACACTGCTGCATTTCCGTGGAGAATCGAAAGCCGCAGCCATATCGGAGCGGTTTACCGCGACAATGGCGAGGCCGGGCAGGAGCCACACAATATATGCGGAGGCCTTGCTTGCAAGGGCGAACGCATATATTGATGTGAGCTGCGCCGATTCTCCCTACAATTGTTTGCATCGTGTGGAGAATCGAACGGCGGACCCAACTCCAGTTTCATAATGTTCTCTATGCGTATACAGATTTAATACTTGTATCATTGTTTATTGTTGAATATTAATAGACATGAAACTGGGGCTGGGGAGCCGCGTCCAGCAGCATCCAGCTCCACTTTCATAATAAACAGGCTTAAGACTAAATTTGGGAGGATGAAATTAGTTGTTTTTTTCTTTTTTACGCAAAATTTCCGAAATAATTTTATACCGCCCTTCAGGCGTTTTTCCTCGATGAAGACTCACGGATCCTTTTAAGT
>Ga0194126_10003506_pt1 | contig 24723 bp, 24 predicted proteins | sample TA2KigC150mmetaG_FD_148641 | JGI IMG/M metagenome (GOLD analysis project Ga0194126, IMG submission 148641) | Freshwater microbial communities from Lake Tanganyika, Tanzania - TA2015035 Kigoma Deep Cast 150m | ecosystem: Environmental > Aquatic > Freshwater > Lake | place: Tanzania: Lake... | reverse complement strand
AACTTCACTTCAACGTGCATCTATTTTATCGAACGAGAAATATCGTGGTATTCGTATGATGATTGCAAATAATAATTTAAAGCTCATGAGCACAAATACAGAACAAGAAGAAGCGGAAGAAGAGCTGGAAATTCAATATCAACAAGATCCTATTGATATTGGTTTTAATGTGACATACTTAATTGATGTGCTTATAAATATACAAGATGAAAAAGTTAACTTAGCTTTTCTAGACACAAATAGTAGTTGTTTGTTTACGGTACCCAATAACAATAATTACAAATATGTAGTGATGCCAATGCGCATTTAATTCAATTAAGAAAAAAGAGAAACTCATGGCTCAAAAGATAGATAATCAAGAATATAACTCAGACAGTATTAAAATTTTAAAGGGATTAGATGCAGTTCGAAAAAGACCGGGCATGTATATCGGAGACACATCTGATGGCAGCGGTCTTCATCATATGGTTTTCGAAGTCCTTGATAATGCCATTGATGAATCCTTAGCGGGCCATTGTGATGATATTAAAATTATTATTCATCCAGATAACTCCGTTAGCATCTCTGATAATGGTCGGGGTATTCCGACGGATATTAAAGAAGATGACGAATTTAAACGTTCTGCTGCAGAAATTGTTATGACTGAATTACATGCAGGTGGGAAGTTTGATCAAAACTCTTACAAAGTATCGGGCGGTTTACATGGTGTGGGCGTTTCTGTAGTGAATGCCTTATCAGAATGGTTACGTTTAAAAATATGTCGTAATGGCCAGGTTTACCAAATGGAGTTTAAACGCGGTGAACGTGTGGCACCATTAACAGAGATGGGTACGACTGATCGTCGTGGAACAGAAGTTCACTTTTTTCCATCAGCTGAAACATTTGCCAATATTGATTTTCATTATGAGATTTTAGCAAAACGCATACGTGAACTATCGTTCCTTAATAATGGCGTTAAAATGGAATTGATAGATCAAAGAACAAATAAATCAGAAAACTTCGCATACTCAGGCGGTGTAAAAGGCTTCGTCGAGTATATGAATCGATCTAAATCTGTACTTCATAAAAAAGCATTCCATGCATTTGGTGAAAAGGACGGTATCAGCGTTGAAGTCTCTATGCAATGGAATGACTCATATGGTGAAAATGTTCAATGTTTTACAAACAATATTCCTCAAAGAGATGGCGGCACACACCTAACAGGCCTTCGTACAGCAATGACTCGAACCCTAAACAATTTTATTGAGCAAAATGATCTTGCTAAAAAAGCAAAAGTAGAAACAACTGGTGACGATATGCGAGAAGGGCTCAGCTGTATTTTGTCAGTGAAAGTACCAGAGCCTAAATTTTCCTCGCAGACGAAAGATAAATTGGTATCAAGTGAAGTACAACCCGTAGTATCTGATGTAGTTGCATCTAAACTTGCTGATTTCTTAGCTGAGAGCCCAGCAGATGCAAAAGTTATATGTAATAAAATTATTGATGCTGCTCGAGCACGCGAAGCAGCAAGAAAAGCGCGCGATATGACGCGTCGCAAAGGCGCTATGGATTCTATGGGTCTTCCAGGAAAACTAGCAGACTGCCAAGAAAAAGATTCCTCCTTATGTGAAATTTATTTGGTCGAAGGGGATTCCGCAGGAGGCTCTGCAAAGCAAGGACGTGATCGCAAGAATCAAGCAATCCTTCCGCTAAAAGGAAAAATTTTAAATGTAGAAAAAGCCCGCTTCGATAAATTATTATCTTCACAAGAAATAGCAACACTCATAACAGCTTTGGGTACCGGTATAGGTAAAGATGATTTTAATGCTGAGAAGTTACGTTATCACCGTATCATTATCATGACCGACGCGGACGTCGATGGCGCACATATTCGGACATTACTTTTAACATTCTTCTATCGTCAAATGCCGGAGCTTGTCGAACGAGGCCATATTTATATTGCTCAACCCCCACTTTTCAAGGTGAAGCAAGGTAAGCATGAACAATATCTAAAAGACGAACAAGAACTTGATCAATATTTACTTGAGTCCGCTATTAAAGATGCAACTTTGTTAACTAAAAAAAGTGGCACTCTTTTAACTGGGGATGGATTAGCTGAGATTGCAAGACAAATGGTATTAACAGAAGCAGTGATTCGCCGTATTGCCCCTTACTATGATGAGGCTGTTCTACGAGCAATTCTTCATGTAGGCGCTATAGATTTATCAAGTGAAACTAAAGCCGAAAAAATTGCACAAGCCATTAGAGAGCGCCTTATTAATAAGAGCACTGAAAAATCAGAAGTGATTGTGTCCTTTGATGAAGAAACTAAATCTTATAAATTGGCGGTAAATAAATTTGTACATGGTAATTTAGAAAGTTGTGCCATCGACGCATTGTTTTTATCAAGTGGCGATTATCAACAATTAATAAAAACATCACAAATATTAGATGGTCTTGTGGCTGAAGGTGCTGAGATTCAACGCGGTGAAAAATCACAATCAATTTCAAATTTTAAAGAAGCGCTTGACTGGTTGCTAGATGAAGCTAAACATAATTTAAATATACAGCGTTATAAAGGGTTAGGTGAAATGAATCCTGAACAGCTTTGGGAAACAACCATGGACCCCAATGTGCGAAGATTACTTAAAGTTCAAATTGAAGATGCAATTTCAGCTGATGAAATATTTTCAACGCTCATGGGCGACCAAGTAGAGCCTAGACGAGCGTTTATTGAAAACAATGCGTTAGGAGCAAGTAATCTCGATATTTAGTTTACTTAATTTATGACTCTAAGTGAACTAAGATTTGTGGTGGCTGTAGCTAAAGAAAAAAACTTTAGACGCGCAGCAAGTAAATGTTTTGTGAGTCAGCCAGCATTAAGTTTGGCTATTAAAAAATTAGAAGAAGAACTTAATGTTTCATTATTTGAAAGAAATCGGACCGAAGTTACTATTACGGAAATTGGCGAAAGAATTATTGCTCAAGCCAATATCATTTTAGACGAAGTTGAAAAAATAAAATCATTCGCCAAATCTGGCGGAGACCCTTTAGATGGATCAATTAAAGTAGGTATGATTCATTCAGTCGGACCTTACTTATTACCCCAAATTATTCCTATTTTAAGAAAACTAGCACCAAAAATGCCGTTAGAAGTCGAAGAAAATATCACTGCAAGCTTTGAATTACAATTAAAGAGCGGACAAATTGATGCAGCAATTGTAGCTCTGCCATTTAATATTGCAGGTATACAAGTCACGCCTCTTTATAAAGAAGAGTTTGTAGTTGCTGTGCCGAACAATCACCCTTGGGCAGCTAGAAAAAATATTGACCCGAAAGAATTAAGTGATGAAAAAGTATTACTTTTAAATAGTGGGCATTGTTTTAGCCTACAGGTAGTGGAGGCGTGTCCAGATTTATCTAAAAAAGGTGAAGTGCTTCAAGGCAATTCACTTGAAACAATTCGTAATATGGTAGCATCTAATCTTGGTATTACCGTATTACCAAAAAGCGCAACATCAGATCGCTATCAAAATCATTTAATAAAGGTGATCCCTTTTATTAAACCTATTCCCTCAAGAACCATTGCAGTAGCTTATCGCAAAAGCTTTGTTCGAAAGAAGGCTTTGGATACTATCTCAGAGTCGATACGGTTGATTAAAACAGATACGATAGAAATGATTTAAGAAAGAAGCGTTATTGATAGATAACGCTTCTTAATATGGATAAGCGATTAACGTGCTGCGCGTCTTCTTTTTGGAGCCGCTTTACGTTTAGCAGCTGGTTTTTTAGCAGCCGCTTTACGAGCTGGTTTACGTTTAGCTGGTTTTCTTGCCGCAGTGGATCTTGCAGGTGCTTTATTAGAACCAAGACCTAAAACAGATTTGACAGGACATGAAGTTAAAACACCAGAGCCTAATAAATATATGCCGACGATTTCATCAACCATGCCATATTCAAAAACAGAGTAACCACCAATTGCTTGGCCTAATACAGCAGCACCAACAGCAATACGAACTACTCTTTCTAAACCTTTAACGTTCTTCTTCATTTACTAATCCTTTTTGTTAAGAGGAGTTTGCATCATAAACGAATTAAAAAATTTAGGAAATACTTTTTTTCGTACCTGACAAGAGGACCCAGCCTTCGCGTTCAATTGGTTTGTTTAAATTAAACCATACACTATATATTTCAGTCAGCATTTCAACTTGTTCTTTTAATATACCAGATAGCGCAATTTTTCCTTGAGGCCTGCAAGACTTGACTATGACGGGTGCTAAGACCGAGAGTGTGCTAGATAAAATATTTGCAACAACAATGTCAGCTTCAAATTTTAATGATGATTTTGAATTATAAAATTGAATACTGACATGATTTTCTTCTGCATTATTCGTACTTGAAATAATTGCTTGTGGATCAATATCTACACCTACGACTTCTTTTGCACCACATTTCTTTGCTGCAATCGATAAAATACCTGATCCACATCCGTAATCTAAGACACAATCGTTGATCTTTACTTCTTTAACAAGCCACTCTAAACATAAATGTGTTGTAGGGTGACTTCCTGAACCAAATGCTAATCCAGGATCTAAAATAATATTGATAGCGCATGGATTAGGTGTTGTATGCCAGCTCGGTACGATCCAAAGTTTATTTAAAATGCTAATTGGTTCAAATTGTGATTGTGTTAATGTGACCCAATTTTGATCTTCCACTGACTCAAGCGTGTAATCAATATTAGATAAACCCGTCATAGTTTTAAGTTCATCTATCACAGTGTCAATAGATATAGAGTCATCAAAAAGGGATTCAATGTTGTTGTGTTGCCAGATCGTATTGCCAGGTATGTTGGGTTCGCCAAAAATAGCCTCTTCATTTTCGCTATTGAGATACAAGTCTTCGATAGATGATGAAAGTGCGCCGAGTTCGATTAAAGAATCACTAATGATGTGTGCATATTCTGCACTTGCTCGGATTTTAAGATTAATCCAAGCGGCCATTTATTTTTTTTGTATACCGAGTTTTTTTTCTAAATAATGGATGCTGACACCACCATTGTTGAACGCGAAATCAGCCATGAGTTCTGAGTGTAAGGGAATATTTGTTTTAATACCTTCCACAACCATTTCTGATAAAGCCACACGCATTCTTGCTAGAGCTTGATCTCGTGTATCACCATAAGCAATTAATTTGCCAATCATAGAGTCGTAATTGGAAGGCACAGTATAGCCTGCGTAAGTATGTGTATCTATGCGAATACCAGGACCGCCAGGCATATGGAATGTAGTTACTTTACCAGGTGAAGGAACAAAGTTATAAGGATCCTCAGCATTAATACGACATTCAATCGCGTGACCCTTAAATACAATATTTTCTTGTTTATAGGGTAATTTTTCACCCGCAGCAATTTTGATTTGCTGTTGAACAATATCAATACCGGTTATAAATTCTGTGACTGGATGTTCAACTTGCAAACGCGTATTCATTTCAATGAAATAAAATTCATTATTTTCATATAAAAATTCAAATGTACCAGCACCTTGATAATTAATTTTGCGACAGGCTTCGGCACAGCGTTCGCCAATTTTCTTTCTAAGTTTTGCAGATAAACCAGGAGCCGGTGCTTCCTCGACAATTTTTTGATGGCGACGCTGAAGGGAGCAATCGCGTTCACCAAGATATACTGCATTACTGTGTTGGTCTGAGAGGACTTGAAATTCGATATGCCGAGGTTTTTCTAAAAACTTTTCCATGTAAACTGTTGGATTGCCAAACGCTGTTTGTGCTTCTTGTTTGGTCATATTCACCGAGGTAATAAGAGCACCTTCAGTGTGGACCACGCGCATGCCTCGCCCACCTCCACCACCAGCAGCTTTAACGATTACCGGGTAACCAATTTTTTTAGCGATAGTAATTATTTCTTTAGGGTCTTCAGGAAGTGCCCCATCCGAGCCTGGTACACAGGGTACACCAGCTTTCTTCATTGCATTTTTCGCACTGACTTTATCACCCATTAGGCGAATAGTTTCTGGACGAGGACCAATAAATACGAAGCCACTTTGCTGAACGCGCTCAGCAAAATCTGCATTTTCAGATAGAAAGCCATAGCCAGGATGAATTGCTTCTGCATCTGTTACTTGGGCAGCACTAATTACGGCTGGAATATTTAAATAGCTTTGTGTGGAAGGCGCTGGGCCAATACATACAGATTCATCAGACAGTTTGACATATTTTGCATCGCGGTCTGCTTCAGAATGCACAGTGACTGTTTTAATGCCAAGCTCACGACATGCACGCAATATCCTGAGCGCAATTTCGCCACGATTGGCGATTAGTATTTTTTCAAACATAAAGTTAGTTAGTCAATAATAAAGAGAGGTTCGCCGTATTCAACGGGCTGGCCGTTCTCAACCAAGATTTTTTTAATCGTACCAGTTGCATCTGCTTCAATTTCGTTGAGTAATTTCATAGCTTCAATAATGCAAAGCGTGTCACCTTTAGTAACTCTAGAACCGACATCAACAAAAGCTCTAGCATCAGGCGAGGGTGAGCGATAGAAAGTTCCTACCATAGGCGAATTAACCGCATGACCTTCTATTTTTTCTGCAACAGGTTTAGTTTCTGGAACGCTTATGTCTGATGGAGCCGTCATTTGAGGCTTAGGCGTTTGAATATAATGCATCATAGGCGCGCTTTGATTCATAAGTTGACGACTAATTTTGACTTTTTCTTCACCTTCGGTGAGTTCAAGTTCAGCGATACCAGACTCTTCAACCAAGTCGATTAATTTTTTAAGTTTTCGTAAATCCATAATGACCTCTTTTTAAAACTTTAAGCGTTAATTGCAAAATTAAGGGCTGCTATATAACCATCCGCACCTAAGCCGCTAATCACAGCAACAGCGATATCAGAAAAATAGGAGTGATGCCTAAAAGGCTCCCTTGCATATACATTAGATAAATGAACTTCTATAAATGGTACTTTCACAGCTGATAATGCATCGCGCATCGCCACAGAGGTGTGTGTATAAGCTGCCGGATTAATAATTAGAAAATCAATGTTATCTTTGTGAAGCGATTGAATTTTGTTTACTAAGTCCCCTTCACTATTGCTTTGCATGACTTCAAGTTTAATGGCCTTTGCTGATGCCATGGTTTTTAAGACTTGATTGATGTCTTCTAAGGTTTGTTTGCCATAATGCTCTGGCTCGCGCTCGCCCAGGAGGTTTAGGTTGGGCCCATGCAAAACTAAGATTGATTTTGTTGACATGCGTTTTTTTCTTAAGGCTATGGGAATTAATTTTGCCGAAAATAACGTATTTTGTCTACAAATTAGACGAAATTAAGGAAAATTAAAGACTTTTAGAGGGTTGCAATAAAGGTTTGAGTATGGCATTCAATTGGTCTTGATGAATACGACCAGGAATGGTTTTTTGAATGATCCCTTGCGCATCTATGATTACAGTATAAGGCAAAATACCTTCATTGTTTCCTAAATTTTTACCCAGAACCACTCCTTTATCCTCATCTACAAGAATAGGGTATGTTACTTTTGTGCTTTTAAGATAAGACCTCACGGCCTTTTCTTCATCAATTGCAATCCCTACTACCACAACGTTTTTAGGTTGATTCTCAACATAGATGTTAGATAATTCAGGCATTTCTTCGCGACATGGCTCGCACCAAGTTGCCCAAAAATTAAGCACAATGATTTTATGCTGAAATTGTTTGAGGTTTTGAGGCTTGCCATAAGGATCATTTATGACCGATGCAAATAGAGGGGCAGACGAGAGATTGTTTTTTTCTGCAGGCTTTAAAAAAATGCGAGAAAAGGAAAATCCTAAAAAAATAATGGTAACCACATAGATGGTCACATGAAGTTTAGTTTTATTGATTTTCATGTTGGAGCGTTTTGAGGTGATCTAGCATTTGTGATGGATTCTTAAAGCCTACAATTCTAAAATTACGTAATTCCTTATGTTGTTTATCGAAAAATAATATGGCTGGCGGACCATAAAGATTGAAATTTTTTAAAAAAGCTTTATGTTCTGTATTATTTTGAGTGACATCAACCTGAAGCAAGCTATATTCTTTGAGGCGTTCTTTGACCTTTGAGTTATTGAAAGTAAGTTTTTCGTATTCTTTACAAGATACACACCAATCTGCATAAAAATCTAGCATGATTATTTTGTTGTCGCGCTGATTTAGTTCTCTAGATAAATCATCAAGACTTTGAATTTGTTTAAATGGTAAAACAGAGACGTGATTAGACTTCGTGGCAATAGAAATATTTTCATTAGCAGATAAATCTATTTTTTGAAGTGTTAGCCCAAAAAGTAAGACGGAAGCGATGAGTGTCACAAAAGCCAGCAGATGCACCCAAGATATAGATTTATATTTGAAGCGACGAACTGCAAAAAATAAATAAATAGAGAGTGCAAGCAATAAAGCGCTGTAAGCAATCTGATCGATATTCTCAGGGAACAATGGGCTCATAATAAATAGGCCCATGGCAATTAAGATAAAGCCAATTAGCTCTTTAACAATAATCATCCAGTGGCCTCGTTTAGGTAGCCATTGATCAGAAAAGATGCCAATAAGAAGGAGCGGGATACTCATGCCAATAGAAAGTGTAAATAAAGCTAAGCCACCCAAGACAAAATCTCTTGATTGATTGATATAGATGATTGCTCCTGCCAGAGGTGGCGCAATGCAGGGACTTAATACAAGAGATGAAATCATTCCGATAATAAATACATTAAGATACTTACCCCCTTCTACGCGAAGGATAGATGTCACAATAAAATTTTCAATGAAGTGAGGTAATTTAAGCGCATATAGATCAAACATAGAGAGTGCTAAAAGAATAAAAACAACCCCGAGAACAACCATCAGCAAAGGGCTCTGAATGCTTGACGTAATTAAATTTCCTGACAATCCTGCAAAAATACCTATGAAGGTATAAGTAAAAGAAACGCCACCCACATAACTAAAAGACAGAAAAAAATCCTTTAAGCGTGTTTGATGAGAGGGGCGTTTATGTGAAGCAAAAATAATGCTTGATAAAATCGGAATCATGGGAAGAACGCAAGGTGTTAATGAAAGTAAAAGTCCTGCAATAAAAAATCCTAACAAAATAAGACCAATGTGTTGTGACTGCAATAAAAATTGCATCGTATCAACTTCAGAATTCGAGCTGATCGCGTTTAGGTTTTGAGTTTGAATACTGTCGTAATTAAATTCTTTTGTAATGGGCGCATAGCAAAGGCCTTTTGAACTGCACCCTTGATATGTCAGGCTAATTTTTTTTGGTGGATGATTTGGATCGTGTGGAATTGAGGCGTTTAAGGTGCCATGGTAAATTTCTGTTTTTCCAAAATGAGGGTCAGTTTTAATTTCGCCCGCTGGCAAAAGCATTTGATTTTGAGGAGTATGATCAAATTCAACTTTCAATTTGTTGCGATAAAGATAATAGTCTTTCGCAATAAAAAAAGCTGCCTCGATAGATTGCGAATTTTTTTTGATTGTTAATTGAAAAGCTTTGTCAGGCTGTAGAAAAGTATTTTTATCATTTAAAAACAAAGATTCGTTGGCATTTGCGATATTGATATATAAACTGATAAAAAATAAACAAAATAAAACTGTTATTTTTTTTGAAAAAGAAAAAATACAGCTAAACATGAATAATGACCTTAAATGTATGAGAAGTTAGTTTATTTGAGTTAAATCATTACAAAAACGTTCCTTAAGTATGGTTCAATCAAGCTCTTAAGCACAACAATCATTTATTACATATAATTCAATTAAATTAATAGAATAACCTAATGCGAATACTTTTTACTATTCTTTTATTATCGTTTCCAATCATAGAGATATGGGGGATCTTTAAACTAAGCGCTCTTTATGGGTGGTGGTTTTTTCTTTATATGATTTTAGTCACTTACCTTGGTTGGAGATTAATCAAAGAAGAAAAACAATTAGTTTTTGCAAAGCTAATGGGCACAATGAGTCAAGGGGGTAACCCAATTAAAGCCATGATTGGAAGTGCACGTAATTTTTTTGCAGGCATCTTATTTATTATTCCAGGCGTGATTACAGATTTTTTTGCAATTATATTCCTCTTAATACCTATTAAAGATAAAGCTTCTCAAAATACTAATCCAGAAAATGAAGATGTTATAGAAGGTGAATATCGTCGAGATGATGAGCTTTTAAAATAATGAGTTACACCATAAAACTTTTACCCAGTGGACATACCTTTCAAGCTAAGGGAAGCCAAACAATTATAGAGGCAGCAATTGATGCGGGCGTTCATTTACCCTATGGTTGTCGAAATGGGGCATGTGGCGCATGCAAAGGTAAAGTTGTGGACGGGAAAGTACATTTAGAAGACTATCAATCAGCCATTATCTCAGAAGAAGAGATTAAAAATGGTATGACATTGTTTTGTCGAGCAATGCCAATAGAAAATTTAACTATTGAGATTAAAGAATTGGGAAGTTCTAATAACATTAAGCCTAAAATATTTCCAGTGCGTGTTGAGGCTCTAGAGAAACTTACATCTGATGTCATGTTAATGAAATTAAAACTCCCAAGCACTGACAAACTACAATTTGTAGCAGGACAATATTTAGAGGTTTTACTTAAAGATGGAAAGCGTCGAGCATTTTCGATTGCAAGTCCGTCATATGAATCCTCTTTACTCGAGATACATCTTAGATTAATTCCAGGTGGGAAATTTACAGAATATGTATTTCAAGAAATGAAAGAAAAATCTATTTTGCGCGTGGAGGGCCCCTTTGGAAATTTCTTCTTACGCGAAAATTCTTTAAAGCCTATTATTTTTGTAGCAGGTGGAACGGGCTTTGCACCCATCAAAGGCATGATTGAAGAATCTATTCAAAAAGGCATGAAACGACCTATTAAACTTTATCGTGGCGCAAGAATATTAGAAGATTTATATATGGATACGTTATGCAAAAAATGGGCCCGCAAATTTTCACACATCCAATACATACCTGTTTTATCTGAGTCGCTCGCAGAAGATAAATGGCAAGGACGTGAAGGCCTGGTTCATGAGGCCGTATTGAAAGACTTTATAAGTTTGAATGATTATCAAATGTATTGTTGTGGATCTCCGCAGATGGTAGAAGTTGCACATAAGGCATTCACTGCACAAGGACTTCCAGAAAATGAATTTTATTCAGATGCTTTTACATTTGCAGCGCCTATAAAAAAATAGAAAACAAATAGAAACAAAAAAGCGCTTAAAGGACCCTTTTCTTTGAAATACTAAGAACTAGTTACCTTGTAGTTTTTGCAAAAAATTAATGATCAATTGTTTCTAAAAGTTTTTTCATCATAGATTGATCAGAAGGCTCATCTGACGAAAAAGTCATAAAAGATTCTCTTTCAAGCACACTCACCATTCTTGGATGATTTACAATAAAAAGAACATCTTTTAAAAAAGTCATTTCTTTCAAACGGCTTAAACGAACAAATTCTTTGCATGCTTCAGAGCTTGTAATTAGCACTGCTGAAATATGAATTTTTTCGGAAAAAGCCTTAAGTAAATCTAAATTGCTCTGAGGAAATGTACGTGTATAACATTCCGCATAAGTAACTTCAGCGCCACGAGATTTTAATGTTTCTGCTAAAGTTTCTCGACCGCCCTCACCTCTAAAAATTACAATTTTTTTATTTTTAACATCATTCATTTCCTTTGTAGCAAGTAAACCTTCACTATCAAAGCTTTCATTTGGGATGAGTACGTTATTTACATCAAATAATTTCAATGCTTTTTGAGTAGATGGCCCAATAGCTGCAAATTGGGTTAACTTAGGCAATGTGTGAAATGCCTGTTTTACAACTGGCATACCAAATTGAACTGCATTTGAGCTAATAAAAATAGCCCAATTATAATTATCTAATTTCAAAACAATATTTTGAAAAATTTCATTTTGGCTTTTTGACTTGATTTCAAGCAATGGAAATTCAATTGGATGTCCTTGATGCTCGTTCACTAAAGCTTTAATTTCCCCTGTTTGATGAGAGGGGCGTGTAATTACAATACCTGTTTGATGGAGTTCTTTTTTGCTCATATCGCAAGACTTGCTAAAATTTTATCTGCACCTTGATCAAGAAGTTGCTTAGCGAGTTTTTCGCCAAGCTTTTCAGCGTCTTTAATGGAGCCTTCAACTTTATCTTTGACCATTTCTTTTCCATCAATAGAAGCTACAAAGCCTTGTAGTTTAAGTAATTTATTTTCAATAATGGCATGTGCACCCAAAGGCACAGTGCAACTACCTCCTAAAGTTCGACTCATTTCTCTTTCAGCTAAAACACACTGAGCCGTCTCATAATGATGAAGTGGCTTTAATAGCTCAACAAGATCAGCTCGTACTTTTAATATTTCAATAGCAAGCGCTCCTTGCCCCACTGCAGGAATTGAATTTTCTGGGGACATATATTGTCGGATGCGCGTTTTTAATTTGAGTCGAATGAGTCCAGCCGCTGCCAAAATAATTCCTTGATATTGTTTTTTATCAAGTTTTCTTAGTCGGGTTTGCAAATTACCTCGTAAGGGCTCAATAACCAGCTCAGGAAACCGACGTTGTAGTTGACTTTGTCGGCGAAGACTTGAGGTGCCTACAACACTCCCAGGAGGGAGCATCTCGAGCGCTCCAAAGTCATTAGAAATAAACGCATCTCTTGCATCTTCTCGCTTTCCAATTGCGGCAATCATGAATTCATCACTTAAATGCATGGGTAAATCTTTGAGAGAATGCACAGCAATATCAGCTTCTTTATTTTGTAATGCGACTTCAAGCTCTTTAATAAAAAGACCTTTACCACCAACTTTAGAGAGTGATTTATTAAGTGTTTTATCACCTTGAGTTGTTATACCAAGAATACTCACTTCTAATCTCGGATATAAAGATAAAAGTTGTGACTTAATATGTTCGGCTTGCCAAATCGCAAGCTCACTTTCGCGTGTCGCGATGGTTATGTGTTTAGGCTGGGTCATAGTTGAAATTAAAACGAATAAGTCATTTTATCATAAGCTAGGCCATTGAAAATTTAGAAAATCATAAGCTTTAGCTTATACTTTCACCTATGGCTAAAAAAGAGACAAAAAAAGCGAATTGGTCAGGCAGATTTAATGAGCCTGTGACAGAACTCGTTAAAAGATTTACAGCATCGGTTAACTTCGACCAGAAATTAAGTCTTTACGATATTGAAGGATCCATGGCACACGCTGAAATGTTAGCTGCACAAAAAATTATCACACAAAGAGATTTAAAAGCGATTCAAGATGGCTTACAGAACATTCAAAAAGAAATCTTAACGGGCACCTTTAAATGGTCAGTCGATTTAGAGGATGTACATTTAAATATTGAAAAAAGATTAACGGATAAAATTGGTGAGGCCGGTAAAAAATTACATACAGGCAGGTCAAGAAATGATCAGGTCGCCACTGATTTGAGGCTATGGTTAAGAGCGATTACAGTTGAAACGATCCAAAAAATTAGAACGCTTCAGTTGTCCGTTGTTCAGTTAGCAGATAAACATCAAAAAACAATCATGCCTGGCTTCACACATCTTCAAGTGGCCCAGCCTGTCACATTCGGCCATCATTTGATGGCTTACTATGAAATGTTGCAGAGAGATCTTACAAGATTTGAAGATGCTAAAAAAAGAATGAATCAATTGCCACTCGGTGCCGCCGCACTTGCGGGTACAAGTTACCCTATTGATAGAAACAAGGTAGCTAAAAAACTTAAATTTGACGGCGTATGTGAAAACTCTATAGACGCAGTTTCAGATAGAGATTTTGCAATTGAATTTACTTTTGCAGCTTCTTTATTAATGATGCATTTATCAAGATTTTCAGAAGAACTTATTATGTGGTCGAGTCCGATGTTTGGATTTATAGAAATTGCGGATAGATTTTGTACCGGCTCATCGATCATGCCACAAAAAAAGAATCCAGACGTGCCAGAATTAGTGAGAGGCAAAACAGGAAGAGTAACAGGGCATTTAATGGGCCTTCTTATGCTTATGAAAGCACAACCCCTTGCTTATAATAAAGATAACCAAGAAGATAAAGAACCTCTTTTTGATACTGCTAATACAATTTTAGATGTACTGACTATTTATGCAGATATGCTAAAAGGCATCACCGTCAATGAAAAAAATATGAAAGAATCGACTTTAAAAGGATACGCTACCGCCACTGACTTAGCAGATTATCTTGTGATCAAAGGTGTAGCATTTAGAGATGCACATGAAATTGTTGCAAAAGCTGTACATCTAGCTATAAAAAATAAATGTGATTTGTCAGAACTTAAAATCGATGAATTGAAAAAATTTAGTCAGATGATTTCAAGTGACGTATATAAACATCTCACGCTGGAGGGGTCAATCAAGTCCAGAAATCACATAGGCGGCACGTCCTATGATCAAGTTAAAAAAGCGATTGAAAAAGCTAAAAAATCTTTAAATAAATAAATTAAAGATTTTATTGAGTTGACCAGCTGCCGCCTAAAGATTTAAATAGTTCCACGCTCGCCATAAGTCTCAATTGTCTTTTTTGAATATATGCAATCGATGCATCGTTATATACGCGCTGAGCATCAAGATATTCTAGATAGCTTGAATAACCAGCTTTGTAGCGATTTGATGCAATATCCATTGCTTTCTTTGCTGCGTTTTGCGTATGTTTTAAATCATTTTCCTGTTCAGTATATTCTTTTAAAGAAACGATCGCGTTATTCACTTCTTTAAAAGCATTTTGTATAGAAGACTCATAATAGCGAAGCGCCTGTTTTTGTTTGGCTGTCGCTTGAGAAACTTTTGTTTGCGCTCTTCCCGAATCAAAAATGGGTAGTGTTAATCCCAAACCGATTCCCCATATATCTGAACCAGTTTTATCGATGTTTTTTAATTCAGCACTTTCTCTCCCGAAATTTGCTGTAAGAACAATATTTGGGAAAAGAGCCGCTTTAGCAACCCCAATATTTGCATTAGCTGCAATCATTATTTGTTCAGCTTCTTTAATATCTGGCCGTGATTCTAAAAGTGACGAGGGCATATTAGCCGGAGGTATAGGGGGTGTAATTAGAGCATTTAATTTATTTTCTGGAATATTTAAATTCATCTCGCCCGATAAAAGAATAAGCTGATTCGCAACGATTTCGCGTTGACGCATAAGATCGCTAAGTTGAGCTGAAAGATTATTTAAAGCTGCTTCTGCTTGATGAAGATCGAGCGCTGATATAAGCCCGCTCTCCAAACGCCTTTTGGTTAGTTCTAAATTTTCTTTGCGAGATACCACATTATCTTTTAAAGTTAGTATTTGTGAATCAATACTCCGTAATAATAAGTAATTACTTGCAAGCGTGCTTTGTAAACTCAGCACCACAGTATCTTTTGAATATTGAGATGCAATATATTCTGCGCGCGCTGATTCTTTTGTTCGACGCAATCTTCCCCAAAAGTCTAGCTCAAATGATGTGCCTAATTGAATATTAAAATTTTTACGAAAAGGCTGTACAAAACTTGGAGGAATAATACCAGTTTCTGTTGCTTTGCTGCGATTTCCCTGAGACGTTAAATCTACAGAAGGTATTAGAGCCGCTCCTACTTGTTTTAAATATGCATCAGCCTCTTCTAATCGTGCAATGGCTGCATTTATATCTACATTCTTATTTAATGCTTTATCCATAAGGTCATCAAGTGCCGGGTCTTGATAAAGCTTCCACCAATTATTTAAATCTGTGGCTATATTTTCCTTATTAACTTCTTGATGATAGGTATTAGGTAAATTAATCTCTGGGCGTTTGTAATCTGGACCAACCAATGCGCAACTGATTAAATTTGAAAAAATAAAAAGTAAAAAAAGACGAAGTATCATTCTTTATTTTTTCTCTTCATCAATATGGCCATGATGACGAATATGATCTCCACTAAGCCATACAAAGAAGAGTGGAATAAAAATAGTAGCTATAAAGGTCGCCAAAATCATGCCACCAAATACACCAGTGCCCATCGATTGTCGTGCGGCTGCACCCGCCCCTGTTGCAAAGACAAGAGGTGCAATACCAAAAATGAATGCCATAGATGTCATCACAATAGGTCTAAATCGAAGACGAGCAGCTTCAACAGCAGCTTCCATCAGAGGCATACCCTCTTCCATTTTCTGGCTTGCGAATTCAACAATTAAAATTGCATTTTTAGCAGCAAGACCAATTAAAGTAATTAAGCCAATCTGAAAATAAATATCATTAGGCATGCCACGAATCATGATGGCAATGAAAGCCCCAGCGATTGCAAATGGTACAGCCATTATCACTGCAAGGGGTAGTGCCCATGTTTCAAATTGTGCAGCTAAAATTAAGAACACCATAATAATAGCGAAACCAAAAGCAAAGAGTGCTGCATAGCCTGCTCGTTTTTCCTGATAAGCTTGTCCTATCCAAGCCATTTGATAGTCATCAGGTAAACTCTCTTGCGCAATTTTTTCAACGAGTCTAATTGCTTCACCTGAGCTTATACCCAAGGCGCCGCTCGCAAGCACCTTTGCCGACAGACGGCCGTTAAAACGTTCAAGTTGTTCAGCACCAACAACACTATTTACTGTACTGATTGCTGAGAGGGGAATCATAGTACCCATATTTGAGCGGACATAGACTTTATCAAGATCATCAGGCTTCATTCGATAGGTTGCATCGGCTTGAAGTTGAACACGATAAGTCCTACCTGATTTATTAAAGTCATTGACATAAAGTGACCCCATAGTGCTTTGCAGTGTGTCATAAATACTTGAGATGGGAATACCTAAACTCAAGGCTTTAGCCTCGTCTACTTCGATAGAGATTTGTGGTACAGAGGGTCTAAAAAAAGTATTAATACCTGTAAGGCGAGGTTCTTTATTAAGTGCTTCAACAAATAAATTTACTGCTTCAAATAAACGTAATGTATTTGTATCGCTACGGCTTTGGATATAGATTTCCATACTGCCAGAAGTACCTAATCCACGAATGGACGGTGGATTAAATGCAATGGCAAGGCCATCAGGCTGTATCATACCAATACTAAAAATTTTTTTGACAATATCACTTGCAGAGCTTTTTCGCTCTGCCCAATCTTTTAATCTTACAAACATAGTGGCTGAGTTTGATTTGTTACCTCCGCCAATAAGATCATAACCATTCACTGCGAATTGGAAGGTACTTGCTGGGTCTTTAGCAATTGCAGACCTGACAGCTTCCGTTGTTTTAGACGTGCGACTGATAGTAGCTCCGTCAGGAAGCCTAACTGCAGTAATTACATATCCTTGATCCTCAGAGGGTATGAAGCTTGTAGGTGTATATACAAAAAGGAAAATTGATACCATGACAATACCACCAAAAAAAATACTACCTATAAGACGATGGTGAAGTGTGCCCTTAACAACCTGAATATAAAAATGAGTTAAACGATTGAATCCTTTATTGAAGTGATCTAAAAATTTAGAATGAATATTGTTTGAATTTAAAATAATCGCGCATAACGCTGGAGTGAGGGTAAGTGCTACAATACCTGATATCACCACAGCAACGGCTACTGTCACTGCAAACTGACGATAAAGCTCTCCTGCGATACCACCTATAAATGCAACTGGTATAAAGACGGCACACAACACCAATACAATTGCAATTATTGCAGCAGATACTTGTTTCATAGATTTAATGGCAGCTTTAATCGGAGAAAGTTTTTCCTCCGACATCAAACGCTCGATATTTTCTAAAACGACAATGGCATCATCGACGACGATACCAATAGACAAGACCATAGCAAAAAGTGTCAGTATATTTATGGAGAAACCAAAAAGATATAAGCCTGCAAAGGTCCCGATAAGCGATATTGGTACCGCAATAATAGGAATTAAAGTAGCACGCCAATCTTGTAAAAATAAAAATACGACAAGCACCACAAGAAGCATTGCTTCACCCAAGGTTTTGAATACTTCTTTCATAGATGCTTTTACAAAATTACTTGTGTCATAAGGAATTTCAAAATCCATACCCTTAGGAAAGCGCTCTTTGAGTTCTGCCATCTTTTCTTTAATGCCTTTGGCTGTATCAAGAGCGTTAGCACCTGTTTGAAGAAAAATAGGAATGCCTACGCCGGGTTTGCCATTCAATGTGGTATTAATATCATAGGTTTGTGCACCCAATTCGATGCGTGCAATGTCCTTGAGATAAAGAATGCCATCAGGCCCGCCAGCTCTTACGATAATATTTCCAAATTGGTCAGGATCTAACAATCGACCTTTTGCATTCACTGTGTATATAAGCTGTTGATCAGTGATTGAGGGTTCTTGACCAATTTTACCTGCCGCATATTGTGCATTTTGGCTTTGAATAGCAGCTGCGATATCACTGGTCGTAATGCCAAGTTGTGCCATTCGATCTGGTTTCAGCCAGATCCGCATAGAATAATCTCGAGCTCCAAAAATATTCGCATCTCCAACACCTTTGATGCGTTTGATTTCATCTATTACGTTAAGCGTTGCATAGTTACTTAAATAAAGTGGATCAAATTGTTTATCTTTTGAGGTCAGCATGACCACCAAAAGAATGTCATTTGATTTTTTTTGCACAATAACACCTGTGCGTCTTACCACTTCTGGTAAGCGAGGAGAAGCGATGTTGACACGATTACTTACATTGAAGGTAGCTTGATCAATGTTAGTGCCAACTTCAAAAGTTGCAGTTATATTAAGGGTACCGCTTGAATCGGTGCTTGAATTAAAATAAAGAAGACCTTCAACGCCACTTAATTGTTCTTCAATAGGCCCAGCTAATGTTTTAGAGAGTGTTTCTGCACTTGCACCAGGATAGTTTGCAGTAATAATGACTGTAGGAGGAGCAATTTGTGGATATTGTGCAATCGATAATTTAAAGGCAGCCGCAATACCAGCTAGAACAATTATGATTGAGATTACCGCAGCAAAAATTGGCCGCGTAATAAAAAATTTACTCATTACTTTTTGAAACTAGGCATGTCAGTGACAATCATGCCAGGACGTACTTTAATAAGATTGTCGACAATGACTTTATCGCCAGCTTGAAGGCCTCCTAAAATAACCCAATCTTTTCCTTTCCAATCACCTGTGATCACAGAGCGAGGTGTGGCTTGATTTTTTTCATTGACCACAAATACAAACTTACCTTGATCAGAGTGAAGAACGGCTAATTGGGGTAATACAAACACACCATCTTTTTTGCCAGTGGTCACACGTATACGAACGAATTGTCCTGGCAGAATTTGATGCTCGTTATTTTCAAATGTTGCACGAAGTTCTTGTGTTCCAAGTGCTGGATTAATTTCGCTTGCTGCAAAATTTATTTTTCCTTTTTTAGGGTACTCATTTCCATCAGGCAGGATAATAGAAACTTCCTCAATATTTCTTTCATTTAGCGCACCGCCAATTTTTTTTAGTTCATTATCTGAAAAACTAAAGCGAGCCCATATAGGATTTACCTGAGCAAGTGTAGTGAGCAAACTTGTATTTGCAGAAACAAGGGCACCTTCAGAAAACTGAAAACGACCTGAGATACCATCTACAGGAGCTGTGACATTTGTATAAGAAAGATTTAGTTCAGCTTGTTTTAAATTTGCCCGACTTTGAGCAAGGGCTGCAACGCTATAAGATTCATCGGATGCTGCATTATCAAATTCACGCTGACTAATTGATTGAGACTCGATTAAACCATCTAAACGTTTTCTTTCGCGCTTTGCTTGTTCAGCTCGAGCAAGACTTTGATTGTATTGAGCGCGTGCCTGATTTAGGGCAATTTTATAAGGTTCAGGATCAATTACGAACATAGTTTGACCGGCTTTTACTTCATAACCTTCATTGTATTTTCGTTTTAATAAAATACCACCAACACGTGGCCTTATTTCAACTTCTTTAGCTCCTTCCGTTTGGCCTACAGCTTCGGCGGTAATAGGAACGCTGCTAGGGGTCATTTCAAGCATAGTCACTGGCAAAACAAAATTAGGTGGCATGTCAGCGCTCTGATCTTGCGGTTTATGACAACCATTTAATGAAAAAAGAAGGAAGATACTAAGTAAAATAAATCGAGATGAGAAAATATGTTGCTGCAAATAAAACCCCAATCTTAAAAATAAGCTACTGATACAACTATTTTTTTAAGTGTTCATTTTACAAGTAAATCAGGGGATTAAGATGTGTTTAAATAATTTAAATTGATATGAAACTTTTAGGAAAATAAGCGAGCTAAACCATAAGCAGCTGAAGATGCTAATGCACCAATCAATAGCGTTTGCATCGCCGAGCGCCCCTGATTCATACCCGTAAAGCGACCTTTTATCCAACCAAAGAGAATCAATGCAATACTTGTCGAAATCACTGACATTTTCAGAGCTGATCCAACATCAGATATGAAAATATAAGGCGTTAAAGGAATGAGGCCACCAATAATGTAGGCTAATGAAATAGTCGTAGCACTAATCAAAGCTCTTTTGGGGTCAGGCCTTTCTAAATTTAATTCAAATTTCATCATAAATTTAATCCAGCGTTCACGGTTAGAAGTAATAGATTTAACAACACTTTTGAGTGTATTTCCTTTAAGTCCATATTCTGAGAGTATTTCCTCAACTTCGGAAATTTCATGCTCACGTAAATGTTTAATTTCAGAAACTTCACGTTTTAACTCAGACTCATAATGTTCAATATCTGTTTTACCTGCGAGATATCCACCAAGACCCATGGCAATAGCACCCGCAGCAACTTCAGCTAATCCAGCTGTCACAATAATCGATGATGAATCAACGGCTGCAGATAAGCCTGCAGCAAGAGCGAATGGAACCGTAAGTCCATCTGACATACCAATGACAGTATCCCTCACTATTTCAGTAGAAGTGAAGTGTGTTTCGGGGTGATAGGAATGATAATCGTTTGACATACGCGTTTTATACAATTTTATTTTTGTCAAAAATACTATATATTAGATATGCAACTCAAACATTATCAGCTATTTAAATATTTAGGACTTAAAAATGAAACAATGTACTTACAATGTATTAGCCTTATTAGTTTTTGCTTTGTCTTTTTCATATGTACCCACAGCGGCATACGAATATCACTGTGTTTATGATGGCATAACAACTTTCAATGTACCTATCTTCATATTTCAGGAAGTTTTTTTAGCGACTATTTTATTTATTATTGGTCGATATAGTTTCAAAGATGGTAAGTTGGTTTGCTGGATATCATGTGGGCAAAAAAAAGATAAAAAGAAAAAATAATTAATCAAATTTAGTTTTATGTTTAGGCTGTCTTTTATACTTTGTTTTGTTTTTTTCAACCTTAGGTTTGAAAGGTAAGTCAGCACGGAAAAGTGCGTAATGTGTTTGGGAACGTAATTTAATTTTACGAATTTGCTTCATACAACATTACGCAATAATATCCAATACGCCTCGTGTGATAAATTCAATTGCCATAGATCCTAAAAGTAATCCCATGACGCGTGTAATAATTTTTGTGCCAATTGCGCCAATGGCCTTTGAAATATTTTCTGCAAAACTTAGAGTGAGCAAAATTGATAAAGATACAAAAATACATGGCAGTATCAGAAAAGCTTGATTTATTAAGTTAGGCGCTTGATGCGCGGCAATTATCATGTTGCTTATTGCACCAGGCCCTGCCAAAAGCGGTATGCTGAGTGGAACAAAAGCAATTAATTCTTTTTCTGATTTATTATTTTGTGTGGATTCCATAATTTGATTACGACCTAACATCATGTAAATAGCCATAATCAAAAGGAGTATCCCACCACAAATCTGAAAACTTGGCATAGTAATGCCAAAGATATTTAAAATTTTATCTCCGACAAAGAGTGAAACAACAAGAATAATGAAGACAGTTAAAGCTGTCATCTTTGCTACATTTTTTTTATTAATTTTTTTATGCTGATCAGTTAAACTTAAATAAATTGGCAAGCAACCAGGAGGATCAACAATCGCAATCATTGCAATGGTTGTTTTAATTATAAAAGTCCATTCAATCATGATGTTTTCCTTATTTAAAACCCTAATAAACTCAAGTAGCTATTCATACTAAAATCTTCAAATAATTTTGTGATGGTAAATGATTGCACAACTTTGCGATAAGATCTTAATCGAGTTAATAACTGACCGTGGTCGGTATATTAAGGTCAATTAATTTTTTAGCAATTTTTTTAAGCTCTTTTTCACTAATACGTCCTAAATCTCCTGCCCTGGGCTGTAATGAAGGCCTGGCCAAACCATAAAGATGAACACCTTTAATAATTTTTTTTGCTTTGTGAATTAATTCTATATAAGCATCAATATCTTTTTCATCAGGGCTTTTACCATTAATCATAAAAATGCAAGTCTGAACAAAAGTTGGGCAAATATTTGCAGTATTTAGAAGTCGCTCTAATATTTGATTGGGTTTAAGATTAACTTGATTAACAGTTTTAATAGTTCCTTCAGTCGCAGCATCAATTTTAAACCAAACTTCACCATTTATTTCCTTAAGTAATTCAATACTCTTTAATACAGAAGCTTCATGCGTCAAACTTCCATTAGTAATCAATCTAATTTTAATTTTATGAAGCAAACCAGATTCTTGAAGTATTTTTTTGACAATTAAGATAACTTGCGGAAATTCTGCTGCACTTGTTGGTTCCCCATTGCCTGAAAAAGCAATGTCTTTTAAATGCCGATCCGCAACTGCTACATTTTTTTCCATGTAATCGCCATGAATAATGTCATGAAGAAAAAGACGTAATTCATTTTCAAGCACGTCTAACTCAATGGGCGGAGGTGAGCCACGCGTAAGATTTGGAATCTCACAATAAATACATTGCCAATTACAAGCATTATTTACATTCAGATTTATACCAATAGATAATCCACCAGCACGTCTTGATATAACAGAATAAATATATTTAAGACCACTTAATTCCCGACTGTGATCATGAATACTAAGATACTGTTTAGATACGCTCATGCTTATTTAAGCTGGTTGAGACGATCTCTTAATGAAGATAAGTCATAGCCTGCATTTTGGGCCTTGCTCAATATATCATCAATAGGTAATGTGCTTACATGGGAGAGGGCCCAGAGTGTTGAACAACGGGTGCCTGTTCGACAATAAGCAAAAATAGGTTTTTGAGCTGCCTTAAAATAAGCGTCAAATTGTGCAATGTCAACATCTGAAATTTGTCCACCTATCACTGGCTGATGAATTGCTTTAATACCTAAATTTTGAGCTTCTTTTTCGATGAGTGAAAAAGCTAACTGGCCTTCAGACTCTTGGTCAGGCCGATTACAAAATATAGTTTTGTAGCCTTGCGCATGAATTTCTTTTAAGTCTTCGATCGTGATTTGATCAGAGACAGTCAGTTCGTGATTTATTTTTGCAAATTTCATACCTTCATTCTACTTTAAAAAAATGCCCAGCAGGTCATTTAAGAATTGTTGACCCAGTACTGTTGGCTTAACCATATCTTGATTGATGCTAATCAGTTTTTTATCTGCCGCAGTTTTAAGTTCCTTTTCAATAGATGAAATAGTTAATCCAGTTTTTTCTTCAAAACTTTGAATAGTAAATCCATCAATTAGGCGTAAATGATTCATCATAAATTCGAAAGCCAAATCATTTTCATGAATGATTGTTTCTGACTCAATCATATTTTGTGAATTTACTTTTTCCATATATTGCTTCGGATTTTTGTAGCGACATTCACGTGTCATTTTGTCATGAAATGTAAGTTTACTATGAGCACCTGCGCCTATACCTAAGTAATCTCCAAATTGCCAATAATTCAAATTATGTTGGCATTGTGATTTAGGTTTTGCAAAAGCAGATGTTTCATAATGCTCATAACCATATTCACTTAATATAATTTCAATAGTTTCTTGCATGACTGCACTCTCATCATCTAGTGGTAATTGTGGGGGGTGCTTAAAAAAGAAAGTATTTGGTTCAATGGTTAAATGATAAAAAGATAAATGCTGTATATTGAAAGAGGTTGCTTTTTTAGCATCATCCATCGCTTCATTTAATGTTTGATGAGGTAATGCGTACATTAAATCTAAATTCACCTTATCAAAATGATGCATCGCAATTTCAATGCCTCTTTTAGCATCTTCACTATCATGAATGCGACCTAATGATTTGAGATGCGCATCATTAAATGATTGAATCCCAAGCGAAACTCTTGTAACACCTGCATCTTTATAATCCCCAAAGTGATTGGTATCAATCGTACCTGGATTGGCCTCAAGTGTAATTTCAGCATCATATAAGAGGGGTGTGAGCGCGCGCACTTGACTTAAAATTTTATGTATAGCTTTTCCGCTAAAAAGACTTGGCGTTCCGCCCCCTAAAAAAATTGAATGAATTTTTCTACCCCAAATTTTAGGCAGCGAGTATTCAAGATCTTTAATGAGGGTATCCACATACATAGATTCCATGTCAGCAAAACTTTGTATTCCTTTATGTTCATGTGAATTGAAATCACAATAGGGACATTTTTTTACACACCAAGGAATGTGAATATAAAGCGATAATGGCGGTGGGAAGGCGAGTCTTGAAGTTTGACTCATAGATGATTTATTTATTTTTTAAATAAGGATTAATAAGATCATCAACCATTTGATGAAGTGCTTCTTTCATTTGTTGTTCTGAGACTTCCAT
>Ga0194126_10003504_pt1 | contig 24734 bp, 15 predicted proteins | sample TA2KigC150mmetaG_FD_148641 | JGI IMG/M metagenome (GOLD analysis project Ga0194126, IMG submission 148641) | Freshwater microbial communities from Lake Tanganyika, Tanzania - TA2015035 Kigoma Deep Cast 150m | ecosystem: Environmental > Aquatic > Freshwater > Lake | place: Tanzania: Lake... | reverse complement strand
AGCAAATTGACGCGACGCGCGCAACGTTTACGACCTTTGGCGTTGGCGTCGTCAAAGGCAATCCAAAAAAGTGTATCAAGTGCCGCAAACCCATCAAGCGCGGCGAACATTGGCGCAAGGACACAAGCGCGGCGGACCCCAAGCTTGGGCGGTATAGCGTGATTCAACACGCGAACTGCGAAGGGGGCACCGGCTAAACCGACTGCCAACTTTTCGACGCCTTCGCCGGTGTGAAACCGGCGCAACCATCCGCGCCCAGACACAGCGCGCCGATGCGAATAGCGGGCAAAAGCCAACGGTCGAGACGAAACTGCTATCGAAGCCGAAACAACTATCACCACCAACACTACAGGGAACGCGCGTGAGAGACCGCGAAGATACAATCGCCCTGCTCCCAGAGCAAGGGCAACGGCGAACGCCGAAACAATGCGAGATAATCACACGCAAACCGAAACGAACGAAACGCGCGGGGGCGAGGCAACTCGCCTCCGCGATGAAAGGGGCGAATCATGTTACAAGTATCAGGGAACGGACACAAGCGCGCGGTTTTGTATGCGCGTGTTTCAACGGATGACCAAAAAGACAAGGGCTACAGTTTACCAAGCCAATTTGACGCGATGCGAAAGTACGCAGCGCAAAACGGCTTTGAGATTGTCGGGGAGTTTCAAGACGACTATAGCGGCGCGACGCCGATAGAGTTTAGACCCGAAGGCACAAAAGCGTACACGCTGCTGAAGAGCGACGCAGCAGATGTAATTGTCGCGTACAGGATCGATCGCTACGTCAGACCCCCTGAGGATGGCGATGAATGGGACTTGCCCGTACTCATTCGAGGGTTGGCAAAACTAGGCAAAGAAATTCATGTATGCAATCGCGGCAAACTGGGAACTTCCTTCGCCGACCTGCTGATCGCAATGCTTGACGCAAAGAAGGCCGGCGAAGAGCGCCGCGATTTTCGCGAGCGTAGCATGAGAGGTAAGCGAGCAAAAGTGAAAGCAGGGAAAGTAGTAGGCAATCGTCCTCCATATGGTTACCGCTTGGTCCGAGATGAAGATGGCAAGGTTGTCACTCTGGAGATTGACGAAGCGACGGCGCGGATTGTGCGATTGATTTTTAAGTGGTATGTTATCGGCGACGAATACAACGAGCGGTTATCGATCCGCGCCATTGCCAGACGGCTTTCGGAAATGAAAGTACCGGCACCGGGGGAACTCCAACGCGGCTATGAAAATATTCGCAAACGCGGTGCGGCGATGTGGTCTCGTGTGACCGTGATCAGCATTTTGGGGAACGAGGTTTACGCCGGGGTATGGCGGTATGGCGTGCGAACCGGCGCTACACACAGGCGCCGACCGCACAACGAATCGGTATCGGCAAATGTCCCGGCAATTGTTGACCGCAAAACATGGGAACACGCGCAAACACAACGCGCTCACAACAAAGCATTTTCGCCGCGTAACTCAAAATACGATTATCTGCTACGCGGTTTGATTCGGTGCGGTTTATGCGATTCGATTTATATCGGCACTTTTTCGCAAAGGAGAAAGCCGGGGATAAATGATAGGGGACGCCGATATTACAGAGATGATTGGGTGGGAGACCACCACATCCATCTTGAGGGGCGATGCTCTAACAAGTACATTCGCGCAGACGCGATCGAAGCCGATGTGTGGGATGAAATCCGCGAACTATTCCAAGACCCCGATAAGTTGTGGAATGAATTGAAAGCGGCGCAACAAAACGCGGATGACCAACTAAAGCCATTGCGCGACAAGTTACAAATCACAGATGACTTTATCAAACACTTTCAGAGCGAGGCGGACAAAATCGCGGCGGCATTGCCGGAAACAGAAAAGGGCGGGGCTGTACGGAAGTCGCTAAAGGAAAAGGAAAGGGAGGTCAACACCCGACTTGACGAACTCGCCAAGCAACGCGAAAAAATCATCGCACAAATCGGAGCGGGCAGGATCACGGACGAACGTATCGAAACGATTATGACCCTTGCGCGCCGAGTCAAGCGCGGTATAGAGCGCGCAAATAAGCGGGGCAAGCGACGCATCCTCGAAGCCCTTGGCGTTCAAGTGACTGTGACGCCGGGCAAGTATCATCTCAAGTGCATTGTAGGGGAAAAGGATGGGGAAATCCGCAAAATCGGGTACGGCGGGAGTATCGCAATTGTGACTAACTCGCGCTCTCTAACTTGCCTTTGATGATTTCCGCGCGCAGCGCGCCATTCGTCGTGTATACCACCACGAGTTCTTCGTCCTTGTTCGCCATCCGCCGCCTCCTCGTCTCCAATCTCTAATCTCCGATCTCCAATCTCTTTTTCCACCGCGCGCGCAAAAATCAAATATCCCGTATGCGCGACCATGCGATCTTCGGGGCGCAAGCGTTCCGCGTTCGGCTTGTAATGCCGCGTGAAAATTTCGATCACTTCGATCTCCGCCCAGCCGCCCGCGCGTTCCATCTCCTGCAAAATGTCGCTCACCTGATTCGTCGTCGGGACGAGCGAGCCGAAAAAGCCGCCGCCCTTGAGCGCGGCGTGCGCCTGCGCGAGAAAAAGCCACGGCTCGCGCACGTCGAGGAAAAGCGCGTCCGCGTCGCGCTCGTCGAACCCCGCGCGAATATCGCGCTGTTTCAGTTCGACCACGTCGAGCGCGCCGGCGCGTTCCAAATTCTTGCGCGCGCGTTCGAGCATATCGTCGCGCTCTTCGTACGTGTAGATGCGCCCGTGCGGACGGACGAGCCGCGACAGCGCGAGCGTCAGCGCGCCGCTCCCCGTTCCACATTCGACGACGCGCGCGCCGGGAATGATGTTCATTCGCAAGATGATGTAGCCGATTTCCTTGGGGTAGACGATTTGCGTAATGCGTTTGACGCGCATCACCAGATCGTACGTCGAAGGTTGCAGCAGCAGATACGCGTGACCGAGTTGCGTCTTGACGTGCGCGCCAAACGGCTGTCCAATGATCGCATCGTGCAGAATGAAACCGTCGTGCGTGTCCAAGCGTTGCCCCGGCGTCAAGCGCACCAAATAGCGTTTGTCATCCGGACTGATCAGTAGAACGAATTCATTCGGTTGAGCGGTGTTCACAAATCTCCTCTGGCAGATGGCAGATAGCGTATCGCGTATGGCAATTCGCCATTCGCTATTTGCAATTCGCCATTCGCAATTTCCTTGCCCGCGACATCTTCTTGATTTCGATCTCACGCCGCATTGCCGCGCGGCGCGACGCGCAGCGTTCGCGGTAAATCAGTTCGACGGGACGGCGCGTCCGCGTGTACCGCGCGCCGCGTCCATCCTGATGCGCTTGGACGCGTCGCGCGATGTCATACGTCCAGCCCGTGTAAAGCGTGCCGTCCGCGCAGCGCAGCAGGTAGACGAACGCGGCGCGGCGCATGGATTTTCTCACTTTTCCTTTTGCCTTTTTACTTTTTACTTGATTCAACCGTCACCGCAATCCCGATGTGATCCGACGCGGTACTCTGCGGCATCGCCAAATCGCGCACCGCCAAATCAGACGAGTACCAGATGTAATCAATCCGCTGATTCGGCTTATGCGAGGGCCACGAGAATCCGTCGCCTGTACCAAGCGCGGCGAACGCGTCGCGCAAACCGGCGTCGCGCAACATCGCGATTTCTTTCGCGTCCGGCGTCGCGTTCAGATCGCCAAGAAAAATCGTGCGCGGACGCCGATTCCAGAAATTCAAAATCTCTGGCGATTGCAGTTGGCGAATCGCAGTATCTTTTTCAATGTGATGGTAATGCGTCGCGATGATCAATAATTCATCGCCATTACCAACGTCAACGCGCGCCCAGAGAAAGCCGCGTTTGAGCAACAGCTTGCGCGGCGGCAACGGGACGTTGCGCCACTCTTTGATCGGATAGCGCGACAGAATCGCGTTGCCCCACACGGGATCGGCGGTGGGACCGAAAATGTACGGCATTTGCAAGCGGCGCGAGAGCCACATCGCGAGATCGACCGAACTGTCAATGTACCACCCGCGCGCCACTTCTTGCAACGCGATGATGTCGGGTTGGGCTTGCTCGATCACACGCGCCAGCGCTTCCGGATCGAGCCGCCCCTGGGTGTTGAAACCATTGTGAATGTTGTACGTCATCACGCGCACCGGCAAGCCGTTGCCGATTACGGGTTGAGGCGTCCGCCAGTTCGCCAAAATGATCAGCGGCACGATGCACAACGCAAACGCGATCGTCGCCGATGTCGTACTACTGGCGACGGGAAAATTCGGCATCACGCGCAGCGCGGCCAAAACCGCCACGCCGATCAGAATCACGGCGATGGGCGGCAACCAGTTGTTCGGAAAACCGATGTTGAGGTCGTAACTGACATAGTACAGCAAAGCGAAGAGCGCGAACAACAGCCAGCCGATTCCATTCGCCAACGCGGTGCGCGCGATCCCTTTATTGATTTCCTCGCGCGCGCCCAAGCCCGCGAAAATCAATGTGACGAAAGGAAAGATGATCAAGTTCCCGGCAAAGAACATCAAGTCGGCGGTGCCGGGATTCGGATCGGGACGCGAGGTGAGCCACGCGAGAAACATCGTCGCGACGAACACCGCAAACGAGGTCGCGCGGTCGGCGACAATCGGCAAGAGCGCGACAGAGATGCCGATCGCGTTGACGAGAATGACGAATGCGTATGCGAGCGGCATCGGAAAGCCGGTTAGCGTCGTCGCGCGCGCGGCGTTCTGAAAAATAACCTGGGTCACAAAAATGAACGGACCGATCGCGGCGAGCGGCAAACTGCCGATGAAATTCGTCTCCGTCGGCTTGCCGTCATCCCGAATCAGATAGAACGTCAAGCCGAGTTGCGCCGCAACTGCCAACACGATGATGATCGGCGCGAGCGGAGATTGTTGCCAACTCAGATCGAGTGTGTGGAACGCGCCGCGCAACGTCGTATCAAAAACAAAGCCGAGCAAAATACCGCGACCGAATTTGCGCGGCGCGGCGCCCCCTTGCAATCGGACATAGGCAAGTTGGAGCGGAATGAAAAACGTGAAGAGAACGACCGCGCCGAGCGAAAACAAAAAATCGAGCGGCTGAATCATCGCGAACTGGGCAAGCAGCCGAAACAACGCGACGCCGAACAGAACGACGCGCAACGCGCGGCGCAAACCGAGCGCGCGATAAAATGGCGCGACGAGAAACGACAGCGCGAAGATGCCGATGGAAATCACGCCCAGCATCGCGCTCGACACCTCCAGCGTGTCGCCCAGATACCACACGAGAGACGGCAACAACACGCGCAGCATCTGCAAGCCGAACATCGTCGTCAGCGCGGGCAACGCGAGTTCAAGAAATGATTTCGTGTTCCAAAGTTTGGGTAACGACATTGTTCCTCCAGAACAGTGGTCGGTGGTCAGTGGGCAGTGATCAGAAAAACTACTGACCACTATCCACTGTACCCTGACCACTGTATTGCGTGTGATACAATCTTGCGTACAAACCATCGCGCGCGAGCAGCTCCGCGTGCGTCCCTCGTTCCACGACTTGACCTTCGTCAATCACCAAAATCACATCCGCCGCGAGAATCGTCGAGAGGCGATGCGCGATGACGACGCTCGTGCGTCCGCGCATCAGCGGCTTGAGCGCGGCTTGGATCAATGCTTCCGATTCCGAATCGAGATTCGACGTGGCTTCGTCCAGCACGAGAATGCGCGGGTCTTTGAGAATCACGCGCGCGATCGCGACGCGCTGTTTTTCGCCGCCGCTCAAACGATAACCGCGCTCGCCGACAATCGTGTCGTAGCCCTGCGGCAATCGCGCGATGAAATCGTGAATGTTTGCCGCGCGTGCCGCGCGTTCGATTTCGTCCTGAGTTGCATCAAGTTGGGCATACAACAAATTCGCGCGAATCGTGTCGTGGAACAAATAGGTCTCTTGTGTAACCATCCCGATCTGTCGCGCTAACGAATCGAGCGAAATGTCGCGCAAGTCGCGATCGTCAATCAGCACGCGCCCTTCCGTCGGATCGTACAGACGCGGGATGAGATACGTCACCGTCGTCTTGCCCGCGCCGCTGGGACCGACGAGCGCGGCAAGTTGTCCCGGCGCGATTTCAAAATTCACGTCGCGTAGCGCGTAACGACGCGTGGGGACAAGCACAGGAAGAAAAACATCATTCCCGGTGCGACCGCTGACCGCTGACCGCTGACCGCTATCATCCTGAACGGAGCGAAGCGGAGTCGAAGGATCGACGGTCTGCGGTCGTCCGTCGTCCGTCGTTTCGATGTACGAGAACGACACACCCTCAAACCGAATCGCGCCGCGCGCGCGCGTCAACGCAATCGCGTTTGCGCGATCCGCAATCTCGACCGGCAGATCGAGCATTTGAAACACGCGCTCGAACGAAACCATCGAAGTCGCAAAGTCCACGCGCGCGTTGACGAGCGCGGCGATGGGTCCATAAAGTTGCATCAAGTACGCCGCGAACGCGACAATCGTGCCGATGGTGAACGCGCCTTGCAAGACGAGCGCGCCACCCACCCACCACACAATCGCCGTGCCGAGCGCGCTGGCGAGACCGAGTAGCATAAAGAACCATCGCCCGATCATCGCCTGGCGCACACCAATGTCGCGCACGCGATTCGCGCGCTCGCTGAAACGCGCGACCTCATCGCGCTGGCGACCGAACAACTTGACGAGCAGCGCGCCGCTGACGTTGAGCGTCTCGTTCATTTGCGCGTTCATCCGCGCGTTGAGATCGAGTTGTTGGTTGATCACCTCGCGCAGCAAGCGCGCGACGCGGCGCGACGGCAAAATGAACAGCGGTAAGATGACGAGCGCGAGCAGCGTCAAACGCCAATCGAGCGAAAGCATAATCGCGAGCGTCGCCGCGACTTGGATCGCGCTCGTGATGATCGAGACGAGCGTGTTCGTCACCGCGCGCTGCGCGCCGACGACGTCGTTGTTGAGCCGCGACATCAATTCGCCCGTTTTGGTGTTGGTGAAAAAACGGAGCGACATTCTTTGAATGTGCGCGTACAACGCTTGCCGTAGATCGGCGATGATGCCTTCGCCGATGCGCGCGGTGAGCCAGCGCTGTCCCACGCCGATCAACCCGTCGAGCAACGGAACGACGATCATTCCGAGCGCGAGCCAATTCAGGCGCGCGAAATCTTTTTGCGGCAACGCGTGATCGAGCAGATCGCGGTACAAGAGCGGGGGAATCAGACCCAGCAGCGACGCGACGAGAATCGCGCCGAGCGTCAACGCGATGTTGAACGCGTACGGGCGCGCGTACGCCGCGACGCGCCCCATCAAATCTTTGGTGAGCTGCGGGCGCGCGTTTTCGTCCGCACGCATCATTCCCCACCAACCGCCGCCAGGTCCGTGAAACATCATCTACCTCGTCATTATTTTTCCACGCGACAGATCATTGCCGAATACCGCGCGCGTACACTTCGGGGTTGACGCAAGTGGGCAAGCGTTGACCGCGCACACCCGCGATCAGATTCGCCGCCGCCATTTGCGCCATCTTGGCGCGCGTCGCCACCGACGCGCTGGCGATGTGCGGAACGATCAAGCAATTCGGCAAAGTCAGCAAAGGACTGTCGAGCGGAATCGGCTCGGGTTCCGTCACGTCGAGCGCCGCGCCGCCGATTCTGCCGGACTTGAGTGCGTCGTACAAATCGTTCGGATCGACGATCGGTCCGCGCGCGGTGTTGATCACGATCGCGGTGCGTTTCATTTTGGCGAACGCGCGCGCGTCGAGCAGGTGCCGCGTCGCGTCGGTGAGATTCGTGTGCACCGAAACGAAATCGGATTCGCGCAACAGCGTATCCAGATCGACCAACGTCGCGCTCAATGCTTTTTCGGCTTCGACATTGCGATTCAGATCGTAATATAACACGCGCATCCGAAATCCGTTCGCGCGGCGCGCCATCTCTTGTCCGATGCGACCGAAACCGATGATGCCGAGCGTCGCGCCGTGAATGTCTTGCCCGGTCAGCAATTTGGGTCCCCAGGTTTTCCATTTGCCCGCGCGAACGTAATCAATGGATTCTTGAATTCGCCGCGCCGACGCCATCAACAACGTGAACGCGAGATCAGCAGTCGTATCGGTCAGCACGCCCGGCGTGTTGCCGACCGGGATACCGCGCGCCGTCGCCGCCGGAATATCCACGTTATCAAAGCCGACGGCGTAATTGGAAATGACGCGCAAGCGCGGATTCGCATCCATCACTTCGGCGTCCATTTTGTCCGTCAAAAGCGAAATGATCCCATCTACCGTGCGTACTTTTTCCAAGATCACTTGGCGCGGCGGCGGCAGTTCATCTTCCCAGACATCGAGCGCGACAACATCGCGCAGCATTGCCAGTCCCTCTTCGGGAATCAGGCGAGCGACAAAAACGTGTGGCTTGGACAACGGGTCTCCTCCATATTTTTACGTTCGTGAGTGTAACACCAAAGAGATTGCGAGTCAAGGTTTTTCTGGTATAATAGGGAATGACAAATAAGCAAATGGCAAATGACAAATTATCGGCGGAACTGATCACGCGCGATCTGAACACGCGCGTGCTCGCGCGGCGCGTCGTCTACTACGAACAGATCGGCTCGACGAACGATGTGGCGCGTGCGCTGGCGGACGCGGGTGAAGCGGAAGACGCGCTCGTGATTGCCGACGCGCAAAGCGCGGGGCGCGGACGTTTGGGGCGATCCTGGGTTGCGCCCGCGCGATCTTCCTTGCTGATGTCGCTGATCCTGCGCCCCGATTTGCCGCCGCACCACGCGCCGCGCGTGACGATGGCAGTCGCGCTGGGCGCGTGTGAGGCGATTCGCGCGGCGACCGGACTGCCCGCGCAGATCAAGTGGCCCAACGATTTGCAGATTCGCGGCAAAAAGTTTGCGGGCATTCTGGCGGAATCCGGCATCGTTGGCGAAAAGTTAGAGTACGTGATCGTCGGCATCGGCGTCAACGTGAATTTCGACCCGGCGGCAATTGCCGGAATTCCACCGGACGCGACCTCAATCGCGATAGAACTTGGCAAACCCCTGCCGCGCGCGCCGCTTGCCCAGGCGATCCTGCGCGACATCGAAGCACAGTATGTGCGTTTGCGCGCCGGAGAAAACCTGCGCGACGAATACAAAAATCGGCTGGCGACGCTGGGACAAACCGTTCACGCGCAAACCGCGCAAGGAGTCGTGACAGGACGCGCGGTAGATGTGAACGAGGACGGCGCGCTGATCGTCCAGCGCGCCGATGGTTCGCTCGTTCAATTACAAGCCGGCGACGTCACGTTATCGCGATCGCTCGGAAATCTGGAGGTAAGGTATGAGCAATAGTCCGAACGCGCTCTCGTATCGGCATTGGTTTTTTATCGCGCTGTTGGTTTTGATCAACGTGGTCATCTTTGGCTGCGTCATCTTGGCGATGACGGAGAAAATGTATTTTGGGTAGTTTGATTGTTTGCTGGTTTGTCCGCCCTCCAACTACCCAACTATCCAACTAACAAACCATCCAACTACGGAACTAACACCAGCACTCCCTCGCGCGCTTTGTCCAGCGCGGCGCGATCAAAATGCATCGGCGTGTACAGCGCGTCGCGCCAGAGCAACACTTGATCGCTGTAATGCTTGTGCCAGGGCTGACCCGATTGCCCGGTCGTGTGAATAGAGCGCGAGTTCGTCAGATTTCCTAGGTCAACGATCATTCGCATTGACGACGCGGTGTTGATCGCAAACGGGACGTTCGCGCGAAAACCCATTCGCATCACCGTCGCTTCGCCGCCGGGCGCGCCGACGGGGCCCACGTTGAACAGCAAATTCAACGGTTGCACACTGCCGAGCGGATGACTGAACGTCGCGGTGTGCAAGCGGCTCCACCTCCATTCGCCCGGCGATTCCCCGTACTGCTTGCTCAACCACGCGACCGCTTCCGCGAAACTCTTTTGCAAGATCGCGTCGCGCGTTTCCTTCTGCGGCGTCTGGCGATCATCCCACCACGCGTTCTCCGGCTGATCGAGCAGGGTCAGCAGAACGCGCTGATGATAATCGCTCCGGCTGAGGTACGCCTTGAGCGCGTCCGCATCCAGATCGTCGCCGAAAATATTTCGGATCGCGCGTTGCAGCGTGACCGCGACAATCGTCCCGCCGACATTGTCCAGCGTCAGATAGCCGTCCCAGGTTTTGACGAATTCGAGCGCGCGCGTTTGCGCGATGCCCACCGGCGTCAGCGCGGCGAGGTACGTTTTCAGGCGCGCTTCGGGCGCCGAGTACGTATCGCGCTGCATCGCCGCGATGTCGTCGAGCGTCAACGTATCCTTCGCTTTGATCAGATCGAAAATGCGTTGCTGGCGAAACGGCGCGGCGCAATCATACGAGAGCCAATACTTGTACGTCGCCGGCGCGATGCAATTGTTCGCGCTCGCCAAAAAATGCGTGGGCGGATTGAACGCCGCCGGCAACTCGTCGAACGGAATGTAGCCCGTCCATTCGGAATCGCCGCTGGAGCCGGACGCGGGAAACATCCCGTTGCCCTTCGCGCGAATCGGAATGTTGCCCGGCAACTGATAGCCGATATTGCCGTCTACATCGGCGTAGACGAAATTCTGCGACGGCACGTCCCACAACTTGAGCGCGGCGCGAAACTCGTCCCAGTTTTGCGCGCGATTCAACCGCAACACCGCTTCGAACAAACGGCTCCGTTCGCGCAAGCCGACCCACTGAAACGCGAGCGGTTGCGTCACGCCCGGCAACAGCGGCGTGATGATCGGACCGTGGCGCGTGATCTGAATCTTGAGCGTTTCCGAAACGACGCCCTTGACTTTGATCGGCTCTTCGACGATTTGCAGATCAACCCATTTGCCTTGATACTCGTACTGATTCGGATTCTGCGGATTGATTTTTTCGACGTACAAATCCGCCACGTCCGCATACGGCGTCGTCACACCCCACGCGATCCGATCGTTGTGCCCAAGGATGACGCCGGGCGCGGCGGGGAACGAAAACCCGACGACGTTGTACGGACACTCTTTGGTTTTGATGATGCAATGCAAACCGATGGCGTACCAGATCGAAGGCATTTGAATACTCAAGTGCGGATCGTTCGCCAGGATCGGTTTGCCCGTCGCGGATTTCGTTCCGTCAATCACCCAGTTGTTCGAGCCGATCCCAGGATCGTGCATCGCGAGCAGATTGTCCATCCTCGCAATCGCGTCCCACTCCGGTTGCCCAATCCCGAAATTCGTCATTTGCCATTTGTCATTTGCCATTTGCTCATTTGTCATTTGTCCATTTGTCATTCGTTCATTCGTCATTCCCGATTTGTAATTGCGCGCTTCGGGTGGAACGACGAACGGACCTTCGGCAGGGTACGCCGGCAATAGTTCTTTGAGTTTGGTTTCGCCCAGCGTTTCCAAAACACGCTGACGAAACAGATCGGCTTCGTACTGCCCGCTCAACTGATAGCCCATCACCTTGCCCCACACCAGCGTATCGAGCGGCTCCCAGGGCGCGGGCTTGAATCCCAGCAACGTGAATTCAACCGGCAAGTTGTTCGGATGTGTCGCGAGAAACGCGTTGACGCCGCGCGCGTACGCTTCGAGCGAACGGCGTTCCTCCGCGCTCAACGCGGCGAGATCGGCGCGCGCCGCGCGCGCCAAACCAATCGTCCGCAGAAACCGATCGTACTCGATCGCGCCCGCGCCCAAGACATCGGACAGCGTCGCGTGACCGATGCGGCGATTGTACTCCAATTGCCACAGACGATCCTGCGCGTGGACGTACCCTTGCGCGAAAAACAAATCGTCCGCGTTCTGCGCGTAGATGTGCGGCACACCCATCGCATCACGGACGATTTCAACCGGCGCGATCAAGCCCGGCGCGCGGAGCGTTCCCTCGATTTGCGGATGGCTGGCGGTGATCAGCCAGTACCCTGCCGCGCAACCGGCAAGCAGCAGAACGAAAAGCGCGATCACGCCGATCAGCAGAATTCGTTTGAACACGTTCATCGTGCCTCCTCTCCTCGTCGAATGTATGGCTGATTTTTTATAGCACAGTGCGGCGCACACGTCAAGAGGGACTTGCAACAGTCGCGCGCTCGAACCGGCAGCCGATTACGCCGCCGCGCCGCTAGCGATTTTATCAAAAATTTAACAAATTTGAACTTGACAACCAATCCTTTTTCTGGTAGAATAGTAACTTGCTTGCGGGCATCAAATTACGGGCACGAGGCGTTTGGGGGCGGTTGCGGCTAGCACTTTTTTGCCAAGCGGGCGGGTCGGTTTCTCGTCTTTCTTCCTTTTTTTCTTTCATCTGCCGCGCCAGCTTGGATCGAGTTGCGCGCGATTTTTCCCTCAATCGCCTCACGGCAAGCCGCGCGTCGCTTGCCTTGCCCCTCGAACTCCAGAGAGTGCGCCTTGCCCGCGCTTGTCGCGGACTCGAGCGCCTCACTCTCCCGCATCAGCCAAGTTAATCCTGTTCCCTGTTAACGGCAGGCAGGCAGTGTTGCCCACCTTGTCCCGCGTTTGCGCGTCTTGCTCCCGTAATGTTATGTCATTAGCGGACGCGGGGATTGCCATTTTGAGGAGTGAAGCAAATGAGCCAACTGACTATGTCCACCCTTGTCAACACCCTGATGCCTGATCAAAAAACGTATGCGCGCATCCCCGACGTGCACAGCATCCCCACCCTCATCAAAGTCCAACTCGAATCGTTCGAATGGTTCAAAACCGAAGGTCTGCGCGAACTGTTCGACGAAATTTCCCCCATCGAATCGTTCAACAAAGATTATTCGCTCTATTTTCCCGGCGATAACGATATCGCGCGCAAACTGAACCTGACGTACTGGTTCGGCGAGCCCAAGTATTCCGAGGCGCAATGCCGCGAGATGGATATGACCTTCGCTGCGCCGATGCATCTCAAAGTCGCGCTGATCAACAACCTCACCGGCGAAACGACCACGCAAGAAGTGTATATGGGCGATTTCGCGCTGATGACCGGACACGGGACGTTCGTCATCAACGGCGCGGAACGCGTCGTCGTCTCCCAGCTGATTCGCTCGCCCGGCGTCTACTTTACCGCCGGAGAAGATCGCGCGACCGGGCGCGTCCTCTGCTCCGCCAAACTGATCCCCAATCGCGGCGCGTGGCTGGAATTCGAAACCAGCAAGCGCGATATTCTCTCCGTCAAAGTCGATCGCAAGCGCAAACTGCCGGTCACGATGCTCCTCAAAGCGATCGGCGTGGGCGACGGCACGGACGAAGGGATCATCAACATTTTCGCGGGCGCAGACAACAACTCGGAACACGAGTACATTCGCACGACGCTCGAACGCGATCCGCATCCCAGCGACGCCGATCTCACCAAGATCAATCGCGGCGAAATGACGCTGATTGATTTCTACCTGCTCGAATTCTACAAAAAGATGCGCCCCGGCGATCCGCCGACGCTCGACAACGCGCGGACGTTTATGAGCACGCTCCTGTTCACCCAGCGCCGTTACGACCTGGGCAAAGTCGGTCGCCACAAATTGAACCGGCGTCTGTACGGCACGGACATTCCCGCCGAGCAATTACCGCAAGAGCGGATTCAGCGCGCCGACGATTTGGTCAAGGTGATCGAGCATATGATTTTGATCAACAACGGCGTCGAACACGGCGACGATATTGACCACCTCGGCAATCGCCGCGTCAAAACCGTCGGCGAACTGATCCAGAACCATCTCCGCATCGGCTTGTTGCGGCTCGAGCGCGTCGTGCGCGAGCGAATGAGCGTGCGCGATCCCGATCAGATGACCGCGATCAACCTGATCAACATTCGGCCCGTCGTCGCGGCAATGCGCGAATTTTTCGGCGGCTCGCAACTGTCGCAATTTATGCAACAGACCAATCCGCTCGACGAGTTGACGCACAAGCGTACGCTTTCCGCGCTGGGTCCCGGCGGCTTGCGCCGCGAGCGCGCGGGCTTTGACGTGCGCGACGTGCATCACAGTCACTATGGTCGCATCTGCCCAATCGAAACGCCCGAAGGTCCGAACATCGGCTTGATTGGGCGTCTGGCGACGTACGCGCAGATCAACGAATTCGGTTTCATCGAGACGCCGTACCGCATCGTCAAGAACGAGGTGCCGAACGACAAAAAAGTTTTGCTCGGTCGCATCTTGCGCGAGGATGTCGTCGATCCCGATTCAAACAAAGTCATCGCCAAAGCCGAAACGGTCGTGGACGAAACCTTGGCGGCGAAAATTGCCGCGCTGAAAAAGCTGGAAGAAATTTCCGTTCGCGCGTACGCGACCGACGAAATCGTCTATCTCGCGGCGGACGAAGAAGATCGTCACACGATCGCGCAGGCAAACGCGCGCCTCGATCATTTGCATCAATTCGTGGACAAGCGCGTCGAGATTCGCCGCCGTCAGCAATTCCTCACCGATTTGTCCGACCGCGTGCAGTACCTCGATGTGTCGCCCAAGCAAATCGTCGGCGTGTCCGCCGCGCTGATTCCGTTCCTGGAACACGACGACGCGAACCGCGCGTTGATGGGCTCGAATATGCAGCGCCAAGCGGTGCCGCTGTTGCGTCCCGAAGCGCCGGTCGTCGGCACGGGAATGGAAATGCAAGCCGCGCTCGATTCGGGTCAGGTGGTCGTCGCGGAAGAGGAAGGCGAAGTCGTCAGCGTCACGGCAAAGGACATCAAAGTTCGCAGCGGCAAAAAAGATCGCGTCTACACGCTCCGAAAATACAATCGCTCGAATCAGTCCACCTGCATCGATCAGCGCCCGATTGCCGCGCGCGGTCAAAAAGTGAAAAAGGGGCAAGTGATCGCGGACAGTTCTTCGACGGACGAAGGTCAGATCGCGCTCGGGCAAAATGTCGTCGTCGCGTTTATGAGTTGGGAAGGCGGCAATTATGAAGATGCGATCTTGATCAGCGAGCGAATGGCGCATCAAGACAAGTTCTCCAGCATCCACGTCGAAAAACACGAGATCGAAGCGCGCGATACGAAACTGGGCGCGGAAGAGATCACGCGCGACATTCCCAACGTCGGCGAAGATGTGCTGAAAGACTTGGACGAAGACGGGATCATTCGCATCGGCGCGGAAGTGGGACCCGGCGATATTCTCGTCGGCAAGATCACGCCGAAAGGCGAAACCGATCTGACGCCGGAAGAAAAATTGTTGCGCGCGATCTTCGGCGAAAAAGCGCGCGAGGTGAAAGACTCGTCCTTGCGTTTGCCGCACGGCGAACGCGGCAAAGTGGTGGACGTGAAAGTGTTCACGCGCGACGAACATTTCGAATTGCCGGCGGGCGTGGACAAACTCGTGCGCGTCGCGATCGCGCAACAGCGCAAGATCACCGAAGGGGACAAGATGGCGGGGCGGCACGGCAACAAGGGCGTCATTTCCAAAGTCGTGCCGGTGCAAGATATGCCGTACTTGGAAGACGGAACACCGGTGGACATTATTCTCAATCCGCTCGGCGTGCCGGCGCGGATGAACATCGGACAAATTTTGGAAACGCACCTGGGTTGGGCGGCGGATCGTTTGGGCTTTAAGGTCGTCTCGCCCGTATTCGACGGCGCGGACGAAAACGAAATCAGCGCAGAACTGGCGCGCGCGTGGTTGATCGATCGCGCGTGGTACGAAGTGACGCAACGCACGTGGAATTGGCTCAAGGAACAAGAATACAATCTGGACGATCTGACCAACGACGACGAAGCGCGCGCGCTGTACTTGCGCGAGTGGCTCCCCAACGCCGACCGCCGCAAACTTGCCAACGACAAGGTGTACGCGCGCCGCCAAGTTTTGCGCGCATGGCTCAAGGAAAAAGGATACACTCCCGATGCGCTCTTGTCGTTCGAAGATGACAAGCGTACGCTGGACGAACGCGTCGCCGCCGATAAACTCGCACGGATGACGTGCTACCGTGTGTGGCTCGAAACGTACGACCGCAAAATATCCGAGAAGGCAAGCGAGGAACAGTCGCGCGCCGAAGTCGAACGCGTCAGCCAGGAACTCAAGATTCCATCGCCGATTTCCGGCAAGATGACGTTGATTGATGGCAAGACAGGCATTCCGTATGATCAGCCCGTGACGGTCGGCGTAATTTATATGATGAAACTCGCGCACCTGGTCGAAGACAAGGTGCACGCGCGCTCGACCGGACCGTACTCACTCGTCACGCAACAACCGTTGGGCGGCAAGGCACAATTCGGCGGGCAACGTTTCGGCGAGATGGAAGTGTGGGCGCTGGAAGCGTATGGCGCGGCGCACACGCTCCAAGAAATGCTCACCGTCAAATCGGACGATGTGACCGGGCGCGTCAAGACGTACGAATCCATCGTCAAGGGCGAAGAAATTTTGGAGCCCGGCGTGCCGGAATCGTTCCGCGTGCTCGTGAAAGAATTGCAATCGCTTGGACTCGGCGTCGAAGTCTACAGCGGCGACGGCGAAAAGACGAGTTTTGGCAAGGAAGAAAGCGAAGAGCGGATGCCGAGTATGGGCGGCGGCGGCTTGTTCCACGAAGGCGGTCCGCGCTCGGAACGCGATGTGATGCGCGAACGGCGCGAACGTTTTGCGCGCGGCGAACGCATCACCGGCGGCGGTCGGCGGCGCGGCAAGCGCGTGGAAGAGCGCGAAGAGAAGAACGAGGAATAATCTAGTGATTAGGGATTGGTGACTAGTTGACTAATCACCAATTGACTAGTTGACTTGGAGCGACAATGGAACTCAAAGATTTTCGCGCAATGCGCGTCAGTTTAGCGTCTCCCGATACGATTCGCGCGTGGTCATACGGCGAAGTCCAAAAACCTGAAACGATCAACTATCGCACGCTGCGCCCCGAACGCGACGGCTTGTTCGACGAACGCATTTTCGGTCCGCAGCGCGATTGGGAATGCGCGTGCGGCAAGTACAAGAAAATTCGCAATCGCGGGATCACGTGCGACAAGTGCGGCGTGCAAGTCGCGCCCGCGCGCGTCCGCCGCGAACGGATGGGGCACATCGAACTCGCGTCGCCGGTGTCGCATTTGTGGTACGTGCGCGGCGTCCCGTCGCGCATCGGCTTGATTCTGGATCTGTCGCCGCGCGCGCTGGAACGCGTCTTGTATTTCGCGCAGTACATCGTGATGAAGGTGGACGAGGACGCGCGCAAGCGAATGATGCAACGGCTCAGCAAGGAAACGCAAAACAAAGCCGCCGAACTCGAACTCAAAGTCGCCGAAGAAATCGAAGAACTGGAACAGCAATCCGACAAAGAGATCGACGCGCTCACGCGCAAGACCGAAACCGCCACCGCGAAAATCGAAGAGCAACTCGCCGAAACAACCGATCAGATCGTCAGCATCGCCAAGAAACTGGAAAACCGGATCGAAGAAGCCAGGGGTTCCGAAATTCGCAAGGCGATTGTGTTCGAGCCGACCGATGAAGTGATCGCGACGGAAGGCGAGACGGTTGCCGCCAAGCATCGCAAACGCCTGAACGAACTCGTGCAGGCGCATTTGGCGGATATTGAAAAAGAATTCCGCGAAAAAGAATCGGACAAGCAATTGATGCTCGACGCGGAAAAAGAGCAGAAGAAGCAAGCGCTGAACGACGCGAGCGCCAAGTTGCGCCAAAAACTCGACGCGCAGTTGGAAAAGATTCACGCCGCGCACGACGAAAAAATGGACGAACTGAAAGCGATCCGCGTCGGCGAGATTATCAACGAAGCGCGCTACAACGAAATGCGCGACAAGTGGGGCACCCTCTTTGCCGCCGCGATGGGCGCGGAGGCGATCTACGAAATTCTCAAGGGCGTCGATCTCGATCACTTGTCGCAAACGCTCCGCGCGACGATTCGCGCGACCAAGTCGAAACAGGTGAAGAAAAAAGAGATCAAACGCTTGCGCGTCGTCGAAGCGCTCCGCCGCGCCGAGAATCGCCCCGAATGGATGATGCTGACCGTCCTGCCCGTCATCCCGCCAGACTTGCGTCCGATGGTGCAACTCGACGGCGGACGTTTCGCGACGTCGGATTTGAACGACCTGTACCGCCGCGTGATCAATCGCAACAATCGCCTGCGCCGGTTGCTCGAACTGAGCGCGCCCGAAGTGATCGTCAACAACGAAAAACGGATGTTGCAAGAATCGGTGGATTCGCTGATTGACAACTCGTCGCGCGGCAAAGCGGTGAGCGCGCGCGGTCAGCGCAAACTGAAATCGCTGAGCGATCTGCTCAAAGGCAAACAAGGTCGCTTCCGCCGCAACCTGCTCGGCAAGCGCGTGGATTATTCCGGTCGCTCCGTGATCGTCGTCGGACCGCATTTGAAATTGCACCAGTGCGGTTTGCCGAAGGGAATGGCGCTCGAATTGTTCAAGCCGTTCGTGATGCGAAAACTGGTCGAGTACAACTACGCGCACAACATCAAGTCGGCAAAACGGTTGGTGGATCGCAGTTCGTCCGAAGTGTGGGACGTGCTGGAAGAAATCATCAAGCATCATCCCGTTTTGCTGAACCGCGCGCCCACGTTGCACCGCTTGGGCATTCAAGCGTTCGAAGTGATCCTGGTCGAAGGGAGCGCGATCCAAATTCATCCGCTCGTCTGCGCGGCGTTCAACGCCGATTTCGACGGCGATATGATGGCGGTGCACGTGCCGCTGTCCGAAGCCGCCAAAGACGAAGCGCGCAAGTTGATGTTGTCGTCGCGCAATTTGTTAAAGCCCGCATCGGGTGAACCGATTGTCGAGCCGACGAAAGATATGGTGCTCGGCGTGTACTATCTGACGATGGACAAGCCCGGCGCGCGCGGCGAAGGCAAAGTGTTCTACTCATCCGACGAAGTCGCGCTCGCGCACGATCTAGGACACGTCGAACTGCACGCCAAGATCAAATTGGCACACAATCCGGAAACATACCATCGCGCGCCCAAGGGAGCCAGGCGCAAAGGCGATCTATTCGAAACGACGGTTGGACGCGTCCTCTTCAATGAAATCCTGCCGCCGCAAGTCCGGTTTTCGAATGACGCCTTGGACAAAAAGGGCTTGAAAGAACTTGTCGCCGAAGTGTACAACCAGATGGGCGCAGAAGGCACCGCGCACGTCGTCGATCAGATCAAAGAAGTCGGCTTCAAATACGCCACGCGCAGCGGCTTGACCATCGCGATTGACGACATCACCGTGCCGTCCGAAAAACAAACGATCCTGGATCGCATCACCGCCAAAGTGCACGAAGTCGAACAGCAATTCCGACGCGGCTTGATCACGGAAGAAGAACAGTACGTCAAGACCGTGGAATACTGGACCGAAGCGACGGAACTGGTGACGCAAGCCGTCGCCAAAGGAATGCGCGAAGCATCGCCAATTTTGGTCTACGCCAAATCCGGCGCGGTCAAGGGCGGCTTTCAACCGATCCGTCAACTCGCCGGAATGCGCGGGCTGATGGCGGATCCGGCGGGACGCATCATCGCGCTGCCGATCAAATCGAATTTCCGCGAAGGGCTGAGCGCGCTCGAATATTTCATTTCGACGCACGGCGCGCGCAAAGGACTTGCCGATACCGCGCTCCGCACCGCCGATGCCGGGTACTTGACGCGGCGGTTGGTGGACGTGGCGCAAGAAGTCATCATCACCGAAGAAGATTGCGGCACCAGCGCGGGAATGTGGCTCGACACGCACTCCAAAGAACGCACCGGCGGAACATTTGCCGAGCGCGTGAGCGGTCGCATCGCCGCGGCGCCAATCACCGATCCCAAGACCGGCGAAGTGATCATCGCGGCGGGCGAAATGATCACGGAAGACAATTGGACGTCCGTCGAGAAAGCCAAAGTGGAGCGCGTCTACGCGCGCAGTCCGTTGACGTGCGACGCGCGGCACGGCTTGTGCGCGAAATGCTACGGGCGCGATCTCGCGCGCGGGGGCTTGATCCCCATCGGCGAAGCAGTGGGCATCATCGCCGCGCAAAGCATCGGCGAGCCGGGCACGCAGTTGACGCTCCGCACCTTCCACACCGGTGGCGTCGCCGGAGTGGAAGACATCACCAGCGGGTTGCCGCGCGTCGAAGAATTGTTCGAAGCGCGCGATCCCAAAGGCGAAGCGTTGATGGCGGAGCTTGACGGCGTCGTGCAAATCTACAACGACGGCGACGAACGCAAACTTCGCATTGCCAACGTGCGCGTCGAACAGGACGAGTACACTTTGCCGCGCGGCACCAAAGCGCTGATCGAAGAGGGCGACGAAGTGGAAGCGGGTCAAGTCCTGACCAAAGGCGGCGAAGCAATCATCGCCAAAGCAGCGGGGCGCGCGATCGTCGAAAAAGGACTGATCACGATCCGGCGCGAGCTGCAAACGGAGGCGATCGCGGAAGTTCCCGCCACCGCGCGTTTGCGTGTCGAAGATGGGCAGACGGTCAAGGCGGGCGATCAGTTGACGGACGGTCCAAAAAATCCGCGCGAGATTCTGCGAATTCTCGGCAAAGAAGCGTGCGAGTTGTACTTGTTGGAAGAAGTGCAAGGCGTTTACCGCTCGCAAGGCGTCAACATTCACGACAAGCACATCGAGATCATCGTCAGCCAAATGTTGCGCCGCGTGCGCGTCCGCAGTTCCGGCGATACCGATTTGTTGCCCGGCGAAATTCTCGACCGCAAAGCGTTCAACGAGCGCAATTCCAAAGCGACGGCAATTGGCGGCAATCCCTCGACGGCGCAACCGATTCTGCTCGGCTTGACGCGTTCCGCGCTCGCCACCGAATCATTCCTCGCCGCCGCATCGTTCCAGGAAACGTCGCGCGTGCTGACAGACGCCGCCGTGCGCGGACGCGTCGATCAATTGCGCGGGTTGAAGGAAAACGTCATTCTCGGCAAACTGATTCCGGTCGGCAGTGGCTTTCACCCCGAGACCGCGCCGCTCGACATTGGGCCCGTGCCAACCGTCACGGTAGATGACATTTCGGAGGAACCGGAGTTCGCGGGGTAAAACCGCGATTTGACACGAAACCGTGTACTGCATATAATCATTCGGCGCGAATCGTGGCAGACAGATTGTCTCACGACTCTCTGTGCTGTCTCCAAACGGCGATTCGTGACTACGATGGGTCGCCCGTCCTGATGTGTTCAAAGGACGTCCAAGGTTTCCACAGGCAATCGTTGTCCACGTTGACGCGTGGAAACGCGGTTGCGTTGAACGAAACCTCTTGTGGAAACTGGTTTGACTCATCCGTCCGCTAGATTGGACAGAAGGAATTACCCTTCCCTCGTGAATGCTCCGTGGCACGCCAAGTCACGTCGAAATTCGCGATGATTCCAAAGCGGGAAGGGTATTTTGTTGCCAAAAATTAGTCACATAGTCAGACCGTCGGTTAGCCGAATAGTCAAGCGAAGATGTGGTTTTAACTATCTGACTAGACGACTAGAAGACTAACCGGCACGGAGGAAACTTAGGTGCCCACTATCAATCAACTGATCCGCAAGGGTCGCAAACCGCAAAGCAAAAAAACCAAAGCGCCTGCCTTGCGCTTTACCCTGAACACCCTGCGCAACAAGCAGGAACGCGGCAAGGGTTCGCCCTTGAAACGCGGCGTGTGCACCATCGTCCGCACGATGACACCCAAGAAACCGAACTCGGCGTTGCGCAAGATCGCGCGCGTGCGCCTGTCCAACGGGATCGAAGTGACGGCGTATATTCCGGGTGAAGGTCATCAGTTGCAAGAGCACTCAGTCGTTTTGATTCGCGGCGGACGCGTGAAAGACTTGCCCGGCGTGCGCTATCACATCGTGCGCGGCGCGCTCGATACGACCGGCGTCGAAAAACGCCAAAAGGGTCGCTCGAAATATGGCGCCAAGCGACCCAAAGTTGCCGCCGGTGAAGCCGCGGACTAGTCAAATGTGCCAAATGCGCCAAACGTGCCAAAGGTGCCAAATCCTTCGACTTGACTCAGGACGGTTTGGCAAATTTGGCAAGTTTGGCAGATTTGGCGAATTTGGAGGTTTTTAAGTGGCTCGACGAGGAAAAGCAGAGCGCCATACGGTTGCTCCCGACAGCAAATACAACAACTTGATGATCGCCAACTTTATCAACCGCGTGATGACGCGCGGCAAAAAGACCGTCGCCGCGCGCGCGGTCTACGACGCGTTCGGCATCATCGGCGACAAGACCAAGAAAAATCCGGTCGAAGTGTTCGAGACCGCGTTGCGCAACGCCGGTCCCAGCATCGAAGTCCGCCCGCGCCGCGTCGGCGGCGCCACGTTGCAAGTGCCGGTCGAAGTGCCAAGCGACCGCCGCGTCGCGCTGGCGATGCGCTGGCTGATCGCGAATTCGCGTTCGCGCGGCGGCAAGACCTACGCCGAGAAACTCGCGGGCGAATTGATGGACGCCGCCGCCAATCAGGGCGCGACGATCAAGAAAAAAGAAGAAACGCATAAAATGGCGGAAGCGAACCGCGCGTTCGCGCATTACCGCTGGTAAAACAATTGTCAATTGATAATTGACAATTGACAATTTTGGAATTTCACGTGGCTCGTCTAGTTCCGTTAGAGCAAATTAGAAACATCGGTGTCATCGCGCATATTGACGCAGGCAAAACTACCGTCAGCGAGCGCATTCTGTACTACACCGGCAAAACCTATAAAATCGGCGAAGTGCACGACGGCACGACGGTGATGGATTGGATGGAACAAGAACGCGAACGCGGCATCACCATCACGTCCGCCGCCACCACCACCTCGTGGCGCGATCATCAGATCAATCTGATCGATACGCCGGGGCACATTGACTTTACCGCCGAAGTACAGCGCTCCTTGCGCGTCCTCGACGGCGGCATCGTCGTCTTCGACGCGGTGGCGGGCGTCCAGCCGCAATCCGAAACCGTCTGGCGGCAAGCCGATCGTTTTCGCGTGCCCCGGCTCGCGTTCGTTAACAAAATGGATCGTCCGGGCGCGAATTTCTACCGGACGATTGAAATGATCGTCGATCGGCTCAGCGCGCAACCGGTCGCGATTCAGATGCCGATCGGCGCAGAAGCCGCGTTCGAAGGATTCGTCGATCTGTTGACACTGAAAGAAATCGTCTACGGCGACGATCCCGATCAGCCCCCCGAGACGCGCGAGGTGCGCGACGATCTGAAAAAACAAGTCGCCAAACGCCGCGCGACAATGGTCGAAATGATCGCCGAAACGGACGAAGCGCTGACGACCAAGTATCTGGAAGGCAAAGAAATATCGGCGCAAGAATTGATGCCCGCGTTGCGGCGCGCGACGATCTCCGGCAAACTCGTGCCGGTGTTGTGCGGCGCGGCGCTGAAGAACAAAGGCGTCCAAGCCGTGCTGGACGCGGTCGTAGAACTCCTGCCCTCGCCGATTGATATTCCGTCAATCCGCGGCGCGCAGCCGGACGACGCAACCAAAGAAGAAACGCGCCAAGCGGACGAAAACGAACCGACCGCCGCGCTCGCATTCAAAATCGTCACCGATCCATTTGTCGGACGACTCGCCTACGTGCGCGTTTATTCCGGCAAACTGGCGACCGGGCAAGCGTACATTAACACGACGCGCCGCAATCAGCGCGAACGCATCGGACGATTGGTGCGGATGCACGCCAACTCGCGCGAAGAAGTGCAACAAGTTCTTGCCGGCGACATCGCCGCGATTATTGGGCCCAAAAATACGTTCACCGGCGATACGCTGTGCGATCCGGAAAAACCGATTTTGCTCGAAGCGATCAAATTCCCCGAGCCGGTGATCTCGGTCGCGATTGAACCGCGCACCAAAGCCGATCAGGACAAGATGGCGGAAGCGTTGCGCCGTTTGTCGGAAGAAGACCCAACCTTCCGCGTTCGCACGGACGAAGAAACCGGGCAGACGCTGATCAGCGGAATGGGCGAATTGCATCTCGACGTGCTGGTGGATCGAATGACGCGCGAGTTCAAAGTCTGGGCGAATGTCGGCAAGCCCCAGGTCGCGTACCGCGAAACGATCACGCGCGCGGCAAAAGCGGAAGGTCGCTTTGTGCGCCAGACCGGCGGACGCGGACAGTACGGGCACTGCTGGCTCGAACTCGAGCCGCTGGAAAAAGGCAAGGGCTTTGAATTCGAAGATGCGATTCGCGGCGGCGCGATTCCGAAAGAATACATCCCCGCGATCGAAAAAGGCGTGCGCGAATCGCTCGATAGCGGCGTGATCGCCGGGTATCCGGTCGTTGACCTCAAAGCGCGCCTGGTGGATGGATCGTATCACGAAGTAGATTCGTCCGAGATGGCGTTCAAGATCGCCGGTTCGATGGCATTCAAAGCCGGAGTGCAAAGAGGCGCGCCGGTTCTGCTCGAACCGATTATGAAAGTCGAAGTCGTGGTGCCGGAAAATTATATGGGCGATGTGATCGGCGATTTGTCCGCCCGCCGCGCGCACGTCGAAGGAATGGAGCCGCGCGCCGGCAACATCACGGCGATTCGCGCGTTCGTTCCGCTCGCCACGATGTTTGGTTACGCCACCGGCTTGCGCTCGCAGACCCAAGGGCGCGGCACCTTTACGATGGAATTCGATCATTACGATCAACTCCCCGCGCAGATCGCGGAGACGATTGCGGGGAAAGGGAAAGTTTAGTTTGCAGTATTCAGTATTCAGTGTTCAGATATCACTGAATAGTGAATACTGAATACTGAACACGGAGTAAAAAATGGCAAAGCAAAAATTCGATCGCACCAAACCGCACGTCAACGTCGGCACGATTGGACACGTCGATCACGGCAAGACCACGCTGACCGCCGCGATCACCAAAGTCGCCTCGCTCAAAGGGCAGGCGA
>Ga0194126_10003489_pt1 | contig 24780 bp, 22 predicted proteins | sample TA2KigC150mmetaG_FD_148641 | JGI IMG/M metagenome (GOLD analysis project Ga0194126, IMG submission 148641) | Freshwater microbial communities from Lake Tanganyika, Tanzania - TA2015035 Kigoma Deep Cast 150m | ecosystem: Environmental > Aquatic > Freshwater > Lake | place: Tanzania: Lake... | reverse complement strand
TGCTTCCCCTTGTCCCCAATTCACCTTGCGAAAGATCAACGACTCCAACTGTCAGCCCGCGTTCGACGAGTGAAATGATTGTTCCCCCCATAGAGAGTTCAACATCATCCGGATGCGCACCGAATGCGATTACATCAAGTTTTTCAGTTTTCATACTATACTTATATAAAGTTATTAAATGAAGGACTCAGAATCCATAATTATGTTCTGAATTTAAGCAATTAATCAGTTTCAAATAATTAATGATCCATGATATTGGAATAGAAATCGATGGAAAATTCATGAACTCAACCGAAAGTCACATACTCCTTCGGAGTTCCTTCGAAGAAAAATAAAAGAATATTTTTCAAATGGGTAACCCGGATTTTTTTATTTCGTTAATAATAATTTTATTGTTTGTGAAAAGTTTTTCGTCAGTAGCTTGCAGAAGTATACTCCACTCTGATATTTCGTTCCCTCCCATTTAGTCTCAAATGTGCCTGGAGAATATTCTTCATTGATCAAGGTTTCGATTTCTCTGCCTAGCATATCATAAATTTTGAGAGAAATAAGACTCGCAATTGGAATAGAAAAGCGGATTGTCGTTATTGGATTAAATGGATTGGGGTAGTTTTGGTGTAATACAAAAGAAATTGGGATATCACTATCAATTGTCTCCACACCTGTCGTTGTTTCATTGCTCTTATGAACTCCACCACTGCTCGTAGTCGCATAAATATAACCTGCATCATTAAAAGTAAAATCCCAAACTTGATTGCTCTTCAAACCTGAATTTAATTGGGTCCAGTTATTTCCATTATTTGTCGATCTAAATACTCCTGCATTAAACGTTCCAGCAAATAGATATCCATTTCTATTGACAGCAAGAGCTTGGACTCTCAAATCTGTAATGCCGCTGTTTATTTGCGTCCAATTATCACCATTATTTGTTGAACGAAAAACACCCCCGCCGTTCATAGTTCCTACGAATAATTCTCCACTTGCATTAATGATGAGAGAGGCAACAGATGCATAAAATGTTCCCGGCACTATCTGTGTCCAGCTAATTCCATTATCAGTAGAGCGATACACTCCACCATTTCCACTACCTATGAATAAAATGCCGCTTGAATTTATTCGAATTACATTGATGTAACTGATGGTTGTAGTAGTATTAACTTTTATCCAATTATCCCCATTATTCGTTGAACTGTATAGACCACCTGTTGCCATTCCGACCAGAATATCGTTGTTTGGCTTGATCATTATGCTATTTACATATGTATCGGTTAAGCCAATATTAATCGGACTCCAGCTACTTCCATTATTTGTCGAACGATACATACCATAACCCTCGACACCAGCAAATAAATGTCCACTCGAATTAATTGCAATTCGTTTAACTACTCCCCCACCAACAGCACTTAGCATAGTCCATGAAGTTCCATCATTTGTGGAGCGAAAAACGCCGCTAAAACTTGATCCAGCGAATAAATTGCCTGAAGAGTTAATTGCAATGGTATAAACATAATTCGTATTGGGCAGGTTTATTTGTTTCCAATAGGGTGTTTGACAAAACACAATTGGTATGGCTGCTGCCAAGCTAATTAAGATCTGAAGACAAAAAAATAGTTTAAACTGTTTCATAAGTACTCCTTTATTATTATTAATAAATTTTGTTTATAATTTATTTTTCGAACTTTTTCCTTGTATTTTTTCGATATCCATCCTGTCCTAATTTTCTAATAATTAGAAAAAGCAGATATGATATTAAACCTGAAACCGTTAAGTAGATTAAAATCATTATTACACACAATATTATTTTAATGCAAATTTATTGGGTATATAAAGAGATGTAATCCTACTTCATAAAGTAGGATATAATTCTTAGGCGGGGATCAATTAATTTTTAATTTTTTGCGTATTGTGCTGGTGTTTGATTGGTGAATTTTTTAAATGCTCTATAAAAGGCAGATTTTGTATTAAATCCAACTTCATATCCTATTGAATCGACAGAATGTGATCTTGAAATTTCTTTTAGCTTAATTTTCGCTTCTTCAATACGATAAGAGTTAATTAACTCAAAGAAGCTTTTTTTAAAGCGAGAATTAATTACATACGATAAATGATGCTTGCCGACTTTCAAGTCATGTGCAAGATTGTCAATATGAAAATTTGAATCGAGATAAGGTTTTTTTTCGATGAAATAATTTTGAATTTTCTCGCAAAGATGATCCCCAAGTTCTTGATTAATATGATAGTTTGATTTCAATAATTTTTCTTTATTGGGAATATTTTCTTTAACAAGTGCTATCGGCTGAATTGTTGTAACGAACATATTAAATTCATCAAATGAAAAAATAGCGGCATGACGAAAAGCATTAAATAGTATGTATAGGTAGATAAAGTTTATAAAGAGTGGAATAAAGACATATTCAACATTCGGAGTTGGTAATAAAATATAAATTAATGTCAGTGCAGCATTTAAAGAGAATATCAAGAGAATAAATTTCCATATATAACGTAATTTAATATGATCCTCATCTGAATAATACTCTTTAGCAATTTTAGAATAGCGATTAACGTTCATAATGGCGGCAAGAAAGTATGCGAACTCAGCAATTACAAACAATCCATTTATAGCATTCATCTGCCAAGGATAATTATTTGTAGTAAGCCCTTCTAAATAGACAACTTTCTCAGAGTTTGGTAACTGCAAAAAATCCCACCAGAAGAATAAATCTAAAATTATTATAAATAAAGTCAGAGCGTAAAGTGGATTTGCCCTCTTATAATTTTTTCCAATAAATAAATTAACATAAATGTATACAGCGGGTGCGTAGAGTTGTGCGGTAGCGAATGAAAAGAATAGTGTATGGGGAAATTCATAAATCCATCCTTGTAGGATGAATACATTGTTAATAAAATTAATAGCCGGAATAAAAATAATCACAGCTAAAATTTTATTGGTTATGCTGTTTGATTTTTGGAAATATAGGATTGTCGATAGAATTGAGAGATTTAAAATAGTGAATACATTAAAAGCTAATTCAATCATTTTCAGAATAGTGTTTAAATATACTGCAAGATAATATTTTAGAAATCAGATTCCCAGGAAGGTTGTAAATAAATAATTCCGGTTACCTGCTGGTCTTTCCATTAATATTTGTGCCGCTAAAGTAAAGTTATTGTCCGAGCCTAAAGATAGTAGATCAGCATGAGGTAAAATTAATTCCCCAATGCCAATTGTTGCAGATTATTAATTAACTTATATTTTAAATGATCCTTAGTTATTAAATAGGGAATAAGAATAATGGAAAGAATGGAATTCATTGACTATAACTCGTTATTACATTTCTTTCTTCAGCGAAAGGATGTTCTTATCAAGATCAAACTTCTTCTTACATTCATACTACCGCTTACTGAATTATCAATTCTTTATTATATTTGCCCATGAATCAGAGTTACGAAGCAGTTATTGGTTTAGAGATACACGCACAGCTTTCGACCGAATCAAAATTATTTTGCGGTTGTTCAACAAGATTCGGTGCTGAACCGAATACAAATGTTTGTCCAGTTTGCCTCGGTCATCCAGGAGTTTTGCCCGTCTTGAATAAGAAAGCTGTCGAGTTTGCAATTAAAATGGGGTTAGCAGCGAACTGCAAGATTTCCGAAAGATCAATGTTCGCAAGAAAGAATTATTTCTATCCCGATTTACCTAAAGGATACCAAATCTCGCAGTTCGAGCATCCGATCTGTTATGATGGATTCTTATTGATAGATTCAGATGGAAATGCAACAAGAAAAATTGGAATCACCAGAATTCACCTTGAAGAAGATGCTGGTAAATCTATTCACGATCAAAGCGATTCAACGTTAATCGATGTAAATCGGTGCGGAGTGCCTTTGATTGAAATAGTTAGTGAGCCCGATTTGAGATCACCCAAAGAAGCAGCTTCGTATATTTCACAAATCCGTCAAATTGTCCGCTATCTCGGAATTTGCGACGGCAATATGGAAGAAGGAAGTCTCCGCTGCGATGCGAACATCTCTATCCGCCCAAAAGGTTCGACTTCGCTCGGCGTAAAAACCGAAGTAAAAAATATGAACTCGATAAAGAATGTTGAGAAAGCACTGACTTACGAGATTGAAAGGCAGAAAGACATTCTTGAATCTGGGAAAAAAGTCATACAGCAGACTTTATTGTGGAATGCGGAAAAGCAAACGATCGAGCCGATGCGAAGCAAAGAAGAGAGTCACGATTACAGATATTTTCCCGAACCGGACCTTCCCATTATTGCCGTAAGCGAGGAATGGAAAGATGAAATCAAAAACCGTCTTCCGGAGCTGCCAGACATTCGCATGCAAAGATTCCAATCACAGTATGGATTGCCAAAATACGATGCTGAAATATTGACATCAGAAAAAGAACTCGCCGATTATTTTGAAGAATCTGCTAAACTTACCAATGATTTCAAGTCGGTGAGCAACTGGATTATGACAGAAGTCCTTAAAGTTATTAATGAAAAAAAGATAAGTATTCGTCAATTACCAGTAAAACCCGAATGGTTAAGTGAGCTGATTCATCTAGTCAAAGCGGGTACCATCAGTAATAAAATTGCAAAAGATGTGTTCACTGAAATTCTTACTAATCCAAGAAGCCCTTCAATTATTGTTGAAGAGAAAAATTGGATGCAGGTTTCCGATATTTCCTCCATCGAGAAAATTATCGATGATGTGATAGCCGCTAACCAATCGCAAGTTCAGCAGTACTTGAGCGGAAAAGAAAAAGTATTCGGATTTTTTGTAGGCGAAGTCATGAAACGGACAAAGGGGAAAGCAAATCCGGATATTGTTAACAAGATACTCAAACAAGGACTTGAGAAACTTAAAAGTTAATCCGTGATAATTAGTCTAATCCGTTAAATCAGTGTTCCATTCTTTTTTTCATTAACCGAAGATTTTCTAAATAATTCTTCGGTATGAAACCAAGCTTTTTCATCTTTTCAAAACTCAGTCCAATATTTTTCACCATTGGATAATCGGTAAATTCCTCACAGCTGGAAGGCAAAACTAAATTAGAATCAAATTCAAAAACTTCAGCCAGCTGTTTTACCATTTCGTAACGCGATAGTTTTTCAAAACCACAAAAGTTTATGATCTCGTTGCTCGTAGTAATTGATGGAAGCCGTGTTAAAAACCTTGCAGCATCTTCTACAAAAAGAGTACTCCGATATTGATCCGAAAATGCTTTTACCCTTTCTCCCCGCTTGAGCATTTCATAAGATGTATCAAAAAACGATCGACGAGCTGAGATGGTAAATCCAAACATCAAAGCAGTCCTTAAAATAACGAATTGATGCGAGAGCTTTCTTATGATTTCCTCGGCTTCAATTTTTGTTCGTGAATAAATAGTCAGCGGATTAAGTGGAGAATCTTCTTTCAAATCGTCCCCTTCAGCATAAACTAAATCTGATGAAGTGAAAACAAGAAATGAATGATGCTGATTTGCTAGATTGCAAATATTCTCAGTCGCTTCGACATTGATTTTCCGAATGTAGCTCTCCGAAGTTTCAATACTGCTGACCGGAGTAACTGCAGCCAAATGATAGACCAGATCGAACTTATACTTTTCAAAAAGTTGTTTAAGCTCGGAATAATCAGCGATATCGAATTGAACATTCTCGATATTTTTGATGTCCGGTTTTTCAGTTTTGAATAATCCAACGCTCTTAATATTCAATCCGCTGAGCTGCCGGCAGAGATGCATCCCCAAATAACCTGATGCACCTGTAATCAAAACTTTTTTCATAAACAAATTTTACCAAGCACTGTCGGAGTAGATGCACCCGTGACTCTTGGAATGTTTGCTGGATTTTCGGAGATATTTTCGTTTGCAAGAATAGCAAAGCAAATTGCTTCCTTGGAATCGGATGACATGATTTTACCGTCGATAGTTTTCACCCTTACTCTGTTACCAAAATAATTTTGAAGACTTGTCACAAAATATTTATTCTTTGCTCCACCGCCGGAAACTAGCAGCTCAGCAATTTCACATTCTGGACGTAAAAATTTTTGGTAGTTGTAAAATACAGCATAAGAAGTGAACTCTGAAAATGTTCTTACGATATCGACTTTCTTAAAATCCGAAAATCCATTAATTGCTTTATCAATGAAGTCCTGATTGTAATATTCTCTCCCTGTCGATTTCGGAGGTTCAGCATCAAGAAATTTGTCCAATCGAATTAACTTTTCAAATAATTTTTTATTCACCTCTCCCCTGGATGCAGTTGAACCGTCTTTATCAAATTTCCTGTTGAAAAGTTTCTTCATGAGATAGTCGATCATCATATTTCCAGGACCGGTATCAAAAGCTATCACATCATCCAACTTACATTTTTTCTTTAGAAGCGTGATGTTTGCAATTCCGCCGATATTAAGTAAAGCTCTGTTCGTTCGGTTAGATCTGAAACTGATGTAATCAAAGTAGGGAACTAGCGGCGCCCCTTGTCCATCAAGAGCCATGTCACCGGTTCTGAAATCACCGACAGTAACTATGCCAGTTAATTTAGCAATGACCGTCGGATCGCCTATTTGAAGTGTCGCTCTGATATCATTTCCAAACATTCGTTTTGATTTTGGAAGATGATGTATCGTTTGTCCGTGCGAACCAATAAGGTCAATGTCCGAAACACTGATTCCGTACTCGCGGCAGATGTTCTCCACAGCTTTTGCATACATCTTTCCGAGAAGTATGTTCAGTTCACAAATTTGATTGACTGTCCCTTTTCCGGGTAGAGAGTTTTCAAGAATTACATCTCTCAGTTTTTGGGGATAAGGATATGAATTGAAGTAAAGCTCTTTGAATTTAGTTTTAACTCCGAAATTTTTAATCTCAACAAGACTCGCATCAACTCCATCCAAAGAAGTGCCGGACATCAAACCGATAACAAGCTTTTTTCGTTTCTTCGATAATTTATTTAATTTCCGCATAAAATTTTATAACCAACGATCCAATATGAAAATTCTTTTAGGTGCACACACATCAATTGCCGGTGGAGTTGATACTGCAATCGACCGAGCAGTGAAGATCAAATGCAATACAATCCAAATATTCACCAAGAACAACAACCAATGGAAAGCCGCTCCTCTAACTGAAGAAGCGGTTCGAAATTATAAAAATAAACTCAAATTATCAAAAATAGCCCCAGTTATTGCTCACGATTCTTATTTAATTAATCTATGTGCAAAGGATCAGGAATTACTGCAGAAATCCCGAATCTCTTTCATTGATGAGTTAAAAAGATGTGAATTATTGGGGATTTCCTGCTTAAATTTTCATCCTGGTGCACACCTCGGACAAGGTGAAAAAGATGGAATAAAAATAATTGCCGAATCATTAAATATAGTCCACGAAAAAACGCCAAATTTCAAAGTCAAATCGATGATAGAAACTACCGCTGGGCAAGGGACAAACATCGGCTACAGGTTTGAACAACTTCGTGAAATTATCGATAAAGTTGAAAATAAAAAAAGACTCGCTGTGTGCATTGACACATGCCACATTTTTGCAGGTGGATATGATATTCGAACAGAGGAATCATATGAAAAAACTTTTTCGGAATTTCGAAAAATCATTGGGCTGAAATATTTAAAAGCATTTCACGTAAATGATTCTAAGAAAGAGCTTGGCTCACGTTTAGATAGACATGAACATATAGGGAAAGGATTTATTGGATTGAATGGTTTCAGACTTCTAATGAATGACAAACGATTTGAGAAAATTCCAAAAATTCTTGAGACGCCTAAAGGTCCGGAAATGCTTGAAGATGTGAGGAATATGAGAGTGTTGAGAAAACTAGTGAAAAATTGATTGATTGATTTCAATTGCGGAGTGCTGAACACAGCACCGCAAGTTTAACGATTGTGAAAGTTGGTTGTTTTAGTAAACAAGTTTTACAAAAAATATTCTGTGGGAATAATATTTAAATATGAGTCGATCTAAAAAGTATCTTAAATGTAATATGTTTCGAATTTCTTCTAAAATGTGAGACGAATTTATATCCGTTAGCTAACAGATGACCTTTTTAGGGCAGACTCATACATCAATTCTTTTGAATCTTTTTAAAATATTCTAATTGATAGATTCTCCCAAATGAAATTTTAGCAGAAGGACTACAATAAATTAAAATTCTTCAATATAGCGACGACTTTTTTGTCTTCTTTTGCTAATTCTCGAAGTGCATCGATAATGTTTTTAGTTGGTCCCTCTGATTCTATTTTTTCAACTGTCTTTTTAACTGCCGTATCAATGATAGTCCTTCTATCCCAGAAAAGTAATCCTGTGAAGGAAATAAACATTGCAGTAAAAATCCCTGCTAAAATCCACATGAATGTATATAAGTTATCGATTCGTTTATCAAGCATCTCAAATCGTAAGTCAATTGCTTTGAATCTTTCATCAATAGCTTTGAATCTTTCCTCAGTTCTTGCCTCAAATATTTTGAGTTCGTGATAAATTTGTTCATTCGTAATTCTTTCACCCCTGCTCTGTTCTCCCGTCTGACTCTGGTGGGAAGTCTTCGCCTCAATATCAGCTGAATAACTGAAAATCAAAAAAATAAATAAGAATTTCTTGAACATTGGCTTTTTACTTTTTAATCTCTGTTCAGTGTAAGATATAAAAAATAAAATGTCAATTAGCTTTATGATTACAAATTCAATCTAAAAATATTAATGTATTAGAAATAAGAAATGGTTGTGAGAAATTAGATAGTTGCTATAAGAATATATCACTGAAAAGGTATCTTACTCAATTAATCTCACAACCATAATCCCTTTTACAGATTTATTATCACGGATGTAATTTATGAGGTGCTTTTCAGTAATTTGGACTTTTGTTCCCGGTTTCGGTGCGTGGAGAAGATAAACATTATCATTCTGTTTAATTGCAATTGTGGTATGTGTAACATCGAGACTTGAGTCCGCAGCTACTAAAGCAATTATATCGCCATCCTCGATTTTGTTTATCATATTTTTCGATGCAAGCTGATTTTTATCTATATAAAACACCTCACGGGAATTCAATTGACTTTCGATCTGTTTTAATCTTGCAATATCTTCTTTTGACTTCAGTTTAGTATAAAGTTTGGGATTGCTTGACATGAAAGAAATTGATTGTGTTAAAAATTTATTTCCGCCAAGCTCACGGCTAACATTTCTCAAAATCCCTTTTTCTTCATTGTTCTCTATCCACTCGCTGAAGTAATGCAAGCGGCTCAAGTAGTCATCTTTAATACCATCTCGATACCGAATATACTCAAGCTCTTTGATATAGCTTTCGAAACTTGAATCACCTCGTTTGATCAATCGCGATAACACTAATGAATTTTCAATTAGTGAAACGCAATCCAATCCATGTAGGTAAATAAAAACTTCTTCCTTCCCGGGTTTTTCAAGCACGAATCCTTCATAGTCGGTTCCAATGAAAGACTTTGCAATTTCATAGAAGACTTCATTGATTGGTTTTTCTTTTAGATTCTCTGACCCAGCAAACTCAAATTTTGATCTGCAAGTTTCTAAACTTGCTACATGATTCAAATAATCGATTTGGGAAAACAAAACTTGGCTGATTGTCAATATAATTGCAAGGAAAGTAATTCGCATTAGCATAAGAAATTCGAAATAATTTTAGAAAGGAGTTTCAACTTCTGGTGCGTATAGTTCTGCGACTCTAGTAGTTTCAAGATTTTCAAATCTCGTAGCATGATCAAGAAACGCTAATTCAAATGAAGCAGTTGGACCATTTCGCTGTTTTGCGATAATAATTTCAGCGATATTCTTCTCCTTTTCATCGAGTTGATCTCTGTCTAAATATTTATCAGCACGATGAATAAAGCAGACGAGATCAGCGTCCTGCTCGATTGCCCCAGATTCTCTTAAATCCGAGAGAAGCGGACGTTTGCTCTGTCTTCCCTCAACTTGTCGATTGAGCTGAGCTAAAGCAATTATTGGAATATCCATTTCTTTTGCAAGACTCTTCAACGAACGTGAAATGTAGGATATTTCTCGCTCGCGTGATTCAGTATTTGATGGACCCTGCATCAACTGAAGATAATCTACAAAAATCACTTTAACATTATGTTCCGCAATTAATCGTCTCGTCTTTGCGCGGAGTTCAAGAATTGAAAGAGCAGGTGTATCGTCAATAAAAAATTTCAAATTTGAAAGCTTGTGAAATGCAGTTGTCAATTTACGATCTTCCTCATGATCTAGAACTTTTGAACGCAAACGTGACATTGGAATTCGTGTTTCACCACTTAAAAGTCTTAAGACAATTTGATTCGTTGTCATTTCAAGACTGAAGAAACCAACTGGGACTTGGTAATCATTCGACATATTTCTAGCGATTGAAATTGCAAGTGCTGTCTTTCCAATTCCAGGTCTTGCTGCTATAATTATCAAATCAGAATTTTGAAATCCGTTCGTCAATTCATCGAACTGAAAGTATCCTGTACGGGTTCCTGCATACTCAGCTTTGCGTGAACGTTCAATTTTATCTATTGTATCTTTTATTGCAAGATTGATCGGGGTGTAAGTTCGTTTAAATTTATTTTCAGAAATATCAAATATTTTTCTCTCTGCATCATCAAGAATTTCAAACGTATCATCTACACCTTCATAACATTTGCCGGCGATTTCAATTGACGATTTTATCAATTCACGCAGCATAAACTTTTCAATTAAAATCTTGCAGTGATATTCAACATTCGCAGCACTGGCAATATTGTTTGTAAGCTCAGTTAAAATTCCTGGTCCGCCAATTTCATCCAGTTCTTCTCTGCGGCGCATTTCTTCGAGCAAAGTTAAAACATCTATCGGACTTCCCTTTTGAAAAAGCTCCTTAATTGCTTCAAATATTTTTCTATTCGTTTCGGAATAAAAAATATCAGACTGGCTCAACATTTCAATTACTGTATTTGCAACACTATTATCCAGAAGAATTGCACCTATGACACTCGATTCAACATCTAGAGCTTGCGGTGGAATGTTTTTTCCTGCATCAAGAGTAATTTTTAAATCAGAGCCGTTTCCTTTTTTCCTGATCTGTCGTTTTGTCATTTTAATTTGTTACTTCTTCAAGATATTTTTTTGCTTTTTTCAAATCATCTAAAGTTGGTGTTTTCCAATGCGGGTTTCGTAAAATTGCTGCAGGATGAAATGTAACAACCAATGGAATGCCATAATAATCGTAAATTTCCTTTCTTAAATTCGTAAGAGTTTCACTCGTTTTGAGCAAAGTATTACCAGCGATTCTGCCTAAAGCTACGATAATTTTTGGTTTTAGTAAACTTAATTGCTTCAGCAAGTAAGGTTCGCATTTTTCTACTTCATTCGGAAGAGGATCGCGATTGCCGGGCGGTCTGCATTTCAAGATGTTGCATATAAAAACTTCTTCACGTTTTAATCCTATTTCCTTCAACATTTCATTAAGTAATTTTCCTGCTCTGCCGACAAATGGTTCGCCCTGTTCATCTTCATCTCTGCCTGGTGCTTCACCAACAAATACAATTTCTGAAAAATGATTCCCTACACCAAATACGAATTTTTTTCTTTTAGAACCAAGTTCGCACTTCATACAATTATTTATTATTGAATCTAATTCGGTTAAACTTTTTGCTGTCACAAAATTTTCATCTATTTGATTCAATCTTTTATCAATGACTGCCGTATCGAGTTCAGCTTGGTACACGGTATCATCCGAATCTGAAATGAAAATTGGGACATCAAGTTCTTTTTGATGAGTCAGCCAACTTTCGACATTCGATAAAATTTTATCTAATTCTTCGTTACTGTTCATTTACTTTTTATCTGATCTAAAATGTCATTTGCAGCATCAAATTTTGATTTCAATGTATATTCAATAACCTCGCCAGTTTTTTTCAGAATAATAATTTGATTTGTGTCACCTTCGAATGCTGCACCTTTGACATTGGGATTATTGATAACAACAATATCGAGATTCTTCTCTATCAATTTTCTTTTTGAATTTTCAATTTCATTTTCAGTCTCGACAGAGAAGCCGACTACCACTTGCTTTTTCTTTTTCAATCTAGCAATCTCTTTCAATATATCTTTTGTTTTCACTAATTCAATTGTCAGTTCATGCATGTCTTTTTTAATCTTGGATTTAGAATAATTTTTTGGCTTGTAGTCGGCAACCGCAGCGGCGGAAATAAATATATCACACTTAGCAAATTGTTTGATCACTTCCTCGTACATCTCGTCAGCTGATCTAACATGAATAACTTTGATAAATTTCGGAAACGATACTTGTGAAGGACCGGTGACTACAGTAACATCCGCACCGCGGTAATAAGCGGCAAGTGCTGCTGCCTGCCCCATCTTACCGCTTGCGCGATTTCCGATAAAACGCACAGGATCGATCTCCTCGTAAGTTGGGCCTGATGAAATTACTATTTTCTTTTTGGTCAAATCCTTTTTTGAGCCGGCAAGAATTTTTTCAGCTTCGTTCAAAATGTTTTCAACTTCTGCCATGCGGCCTTTACCCACCAAGCCGCTTGCAAGATCACCAAAACCAGGCTCAACGAAATAAATTCCTCGAGCTTTCAATTCACTAATGTTCCTTTGATTCGCCCTGCTTTCAAACATATCCTCATCTGCGGCTGGAGCGATCAATATAGGTGCACGGATAGCGCTGATAAGTGTCGTTAAAGCATTATCCGCAATTCCAAAATTTATCTTTGCAATGCTGTTCACGGTTGCCGGGGCGAAAATGAATAGATCCCCCCACAAACTGAGTTCAATATGCCAAGTGCTCAATTTAAGATTTGACTTACGATCCTTCGGGAATATATCAACGATTACTTCGTTCTGAGAAAGTGTAGAAAATGTTAGCGGGGTAACAAACTCACAAGCTGAAGGTGTCATAACGACTTTAACTTCAGTACCGAGTTTTATTAGTTCACGGACTAAGTAGCAGGCTTTGTAAGCAGCGATTCCACCGCTCACTCCTACAATTATTTTTTTCTTTTGAAATACTTTCAACCAATGAACCCGCTCAAAAAATTATTTACATATTTTCCGGTTTTACAAATCTAATTACCGGCTTAGAGAGAAATATTTATTTATTAAATCTAAACTCGACATCACCCTCTAAGAAATCTTTTAGCGCTCTTTCGGTGGGTTTGCCTTGTTTTTCAAGTTCTTTGCTGATCCGAATTTGATCTGGATTTTCAATCTCCTCTTGTTCATCAAATTGATTGATACCAGGAATCTCAGCAACTCTCTTATTATACTCAATCTTTATATCGTCATTGATTTGTCTCGCTCTTTTAGAAGTAACAACAATCGCTTCATAAATGCTTTCTGCATGTTTTTCAATTTCTTTTACATCAACTGGTTTTAATGGCATAGTTAATCCTTAATTTGTTAATAATTCTTGTACAATTTTATTTACTTCAGTGACAGCATCTGCTAGTTCGTAATTTTTTACTTCAAAATCAAAGTATTTTGCTTTATCCAGCTCCATTTTTGCGCGTTCTATTCGTTTTGCAAGTTTTTCCGGAGTCTCTGTGTTACGATTTTTCAATCTCTCTTCCAGAACTTCGATACTGGGCGGAACAATGAAAATAAGTTTGGCTTCTGGATAAAGTTTTTTGAGTTGAAGACTGCCATTAACATCAAGTTCAAATAGTATCGATTTATCCTCTTGAAGCAACCGATCTACTTCAGATTTGAGTGTTCCGTAATAATCTCCGTAAATGTTTTCCCATTCTACGAAATCTTCTTTTTCCAGTTTCTGTTTAAACTTTTCTTCTGTTAGAAAGTAATATTCAACACCATTAATTTCGTTATGTCTCTTTTTCCTTGTAGTAGCTGAAATTGAAAAAGTTAACTTGCCTTTATTCAGCTTCAGTATCTCTTTAAGGACAGAAGTCTTTCCTGAACCGCTTGGGGCTGATATGACTATTAATTTTGCTTTACTCAATGTTAAATAATTGTTCTCTTATCTTTTCTAATTCTTCTTTAATTCTCACAACGAGCTGAGAAATTTCTGCACTGCTTGATTTCGAAGCGATGGTATTTGCTTCTCTTAACATTTCTTGTGACAGAAATCCTAATTTTCTGCCGGCAGCTTCTTTGCTTTGCGCAGCTTCCTTAAAGAACTGAATATGACTGTTGAGCCGGACACATTCTTCAGTTATATCCATTTTGTCTAGAAGAAAAACAAGCTCTATTTCAATTCGCTCATCGGCAACTTCTTTACCTTCGAGCAGTCGAGTGGCTTTTTCTTTTAGACGTCCGAGTTCTTCCTGCTCACGATTTCTCCAAATTGAAATTATCTGATTAATATATTCACTGATCTGACTCAAACGTGAGATAATATCTTTTTCGAGTTCGCCGCCTTCTTTTAACTTCATTTCCATCAGACTTTGAATTGCAGTCTCGGCGCAGCTGATCAAATTCCCGAATTCTTCTTCAGATAATTCTTCTTCTTTATACTGAAATATTTCAGAAAATTTTAAGTAATGATCGAGCTTAATTTTTTCTTTCAATCCAGTTGACTTGCGCAACGTTTTCAGAAGATTATTAAGAAATTTAACAGCATCTTTATTTATTTCGATTGGAAGTTCGACATTATTTTTTTTTTGAATACTGGCAGAGAGAGAAATTTTTCCACGAGAGATTTTGTTTTTAACAATCTCCCGGAAGTCGTTTTCTTTTGTCGAGTGATTCTTGGGAAGTTTTACAGATACTTCTAAGAATTTACTGTTCAAACTTCGTATTTCTACGCTATAGTGAATACCTTTCGATTCAATCTCGGCATTCCCATAGCCTGTCATGCTAATTATCATATAGAATTCTGAATTTGGAGCACAAAGTTAGCCAAAATATTTTTACTATACAAAATTGATGTGTTTTGGATATTTTCAATCTGCAAAAAACTTTGATTGCCATGTAATTTTTCGTAGATAGAACAATCATTAATACTACAAAAATTTTAGAAACCTTAATTTTTTCCTTATTTTTGAAAGAGTTTTTAAATACTTGATTCGAATTCAAATTTTACAAATCAATCTATTAGCGAGGATTTATGAAAATAACGAAGAGATCATGGGCTGAACCATTTAAAATAAAAGTTGTTGAACCACTCAAAATGACCTCACGTGAGGATAGACTTAAAGCAATTAAAACTGCGGGTTATAATACTTTTCTTCTAAAATCGGAAGATGTTTATATCGATTTATTGACCGACAGCGGAACGAGTGCTATGAGCGATTATCAGTGGGCAGGAATGATGCTCGGCGACGAAGCTTATGCTGGAAGTAAAAATTATTATAATCTAGAAGATAATGTTAAAAAATATTATGGCTTTAAATATTTAGTTCCAACACATCAAGGCAGAGGAGCTGAACACCTCGTTTCACAAATCTTAATTAAAAAAGGTGACTTCATTCCAGGGAATATGTATTTCACTACTACACGCTTGCATCAAGAATTAGCCGGCGGAACATTTGTCGATGTAATAATTGATGAAGCTCACGATCCTGATAATCTTCATCCGTTTAAAGGGAATATTGACCTAAAAAAAATGGAGAAACTTGTTAAGGAAGTCGGAGCAAAAAAAATTCCATACGTTTCTGTTGCTGCAACGGTTAACATGGCTGGCGGACAGCCGATTTCGATACAAAACATAAAAGAGTTAAAAACTTTTTGCGATAAGCACAGAATAAAAATGTGGTGCGATGCAACCCGTGCAGTTGAAAATGCATATTACATTAAAACTCGTGAAAAAGGATTTGCTCACAATACTATTGCTGAAATTCTAAAAAAGTTTTGTTCCTATTTCGAAGGGATTTGGGTTAGTGCAAAAAAAGATTGCCTAGTAAATATTGGCGGTTTACTTGCAACCCGGAACTGGAAAGTATTTGAAGAAGCAAGAAATCTTGTAGTTGTATATGAAGGTCTACACACTTATGGAGGTTTAGCTGGACGCGATATGGAAGCAATGGCTCGCGGGATAGAAGAAATGGTTGAACTTGACCATATAAAAGCAAGAATTGGTCAGGTTGAATATATCGGAAATCTTTTACTTAAAGCGAAAGTTCCTATAGTGAAACCGATAGGCGGTCATGCAATATTTTTAGATGCGAAAAAATTCTTGCCGCACATCCAGCAAGACAAATTTCCGGCTCAAACTCTCGCTGCTGAAATTTATTTGGACTCTGGCGTCCGTACGATGGAGAGAGGAATTGTTTCGGCCGGAAGAAATAAAGTTACCGGAGATCATAACTATCCAAAATTGGAATTGGTTAGATTGACCTTCCCGCGCCGTGTCTACACACAAGCACATATGGATGTGACATTTGAATCAATAGTCGAAGTGTTTGAAAAACGCAAATCGATCAAAGGATTAAAAATGATTTATGAGCCAAAGTATTTGAGATTTTTTCAAGCAAGATTTGAGAAATTAAAATAATTACGTAATTGATGAATAGCTCAAACAATAAAATCGAATTGCTCTCCAAAAAGGTAGACGATTTGATTGATAAGAGACATACATTTGAATCAAGCATCGATTTTTCTTACAGACTGTCGGAATTATTTAATCATGAGATCATTAAAATTGCGGGCGAGAGTATTCCTGGATTGGCGATTGGGGCTTTTGGCGGTTTTGGACGGATGGAGCTTTCTCCATACTCAGATATTGATTTGTGTTTTATTATTCACAAACCAGATGAAACTTCAGAATATATTGGAAATCTCGTTCGTAAACTTTGGGATAGAGGAATTCAGATCTCACATACTGTAAGGGATTTTGGCCAGATAACTGAAATTGCAGCGAATGACTTGCAATCATTTACTCAATTACTCGAATTGCGATTTGTAACCGGTAATAAATCAGTATATCTCCGATTTATTGAACGGCTTCTTGGTGCAATTAATTCAGAACTGAAAATTAAAATACTTCAGAATCTTCTGTCGGACATTGAAAGAAGACATTTAACTTATGGCACATCGCCATTGCTGCTCGAACCAAATATCAAACACTCTGCAGGCGGAATGAGAGATTTACATTCTGCTGCTTGGATATATATTATTTTGAATAATTTGCATCCGGAGGCGGAATTATTTGATTCCTCAACGAATGATTTTCTTAACGAAATCGTAAAGCAAAAAGTTATTTCATCCAAAAAGAGGAGCGAAATCTTTACAGCTTATGAGACTCTTTTGAAAATTCGAAACGAACTTCATGTTCTAAATCAATTCAAAAGAGATAAGCTCGATTTTCAAAATCAAATTTTAATTGCGAACAATTTATTGGGTGACAGCATCGATTCATCGAATGGTCACATTCGATTGATGCAAGATTATTTCATTTCCTCAGAAGCGATTTCCAATTTACTTCGGAATTTCACAAAAAAAGCTCTATTGAAAATATTTCCGCTATCTGACTATTCAGTGTATGAATTAAATGAGAAATTTATCCTTCATGGCAGATTTATCCAGCAGAAAACTAATGATGCACTCAAGCTTGATGAGATTTTAGAGCTTTACTATTTCAGGACAAAATTTTCGGCACTCTTTTCGGAAGAATTGGAAGAAAACATTATTCACAGTATCAGCTACTTCGATGGCACTGAGATAGAAAATGTCGAAGTATCAAAAATATTTAAGAAAATTCTTCAGTATCCGGAAAACGTTTATGAAGTACTTCTGCATATGAACCGAATTGGTATTCTCGGTTTTGTAATTCCTGAATTTGAAAATCTCCGCAGGTTTTTCCAGCCAAACGCGTACCATATCTACACTGCCGATGAACATACAATCTTAGCGATAAAAAATCTTTCCAAGATCAGCATTGATAATTCCATGCTTGGTGTAATTTATCGTTCCTACGACAATATTGAACTTCTCTATCTCGCGGTTCTATTTCATGACATAGCTAAACCGCACAATCTTGCTGGACATGAAATACTCGGAGCCCAATTCGCCGAAACTATAATGCAACGCTTGGGTTATGACGATGAAGAGATCAGAATAGTCTCATTTTTGGTTACAAACCACCTTCTAATGGAACAAACAGCTTTCAGAAGAAACTTGAGCGATGCGGCAATTCTTAACTCATTTCGCGATAAATTTAAAAGTCTCAAAGAATTGGATTTTCTTTTCTTGCTTACTTATGCAGATCTCTCAGCTGTAAATCCAAGTTCATGGTCAAATTGGAAAAATTCACTCTTGCAGGAGCTATATCTTAAAACCAAGCAAATGATTTTAAGTGAATTAAGCGGTGAAGATATTCTCACCTCGAATGTAAGAAAAATTGATTTCCATAAATTTGAGATGAAAGAAACTGATTTTCTCGAGCATTTGGATCAAATTAGTGATGATAGATATCTTTTCACTTTTTCCGACAAAGAAATTGCGACTCATATTTCCGAGATACAAAATGGAGACGAAATTTCTATCACGTATAAAGAAGATGAAGAATTCACTTATCTGACAGTTATCACAAAAGACTGTCATGGTCTTCTATCCAAAATTTGCGGAGCAATTGCGATAAGCGACGCTAATATTCATGACGCTAATATTTTCACTCGAAAAGATCATATTGCGATAGATACTTTTAAATTGACCGATTTTTCTTCGCACAAACCTTTGAATGAAAAGCAAAAAGATTTGCTCTCAAAAAATATTACAATTGTTCTATTGAATGACAGCGACCTTCAATCTAAATTTGATGAACATCGGAACAAGTGGCGGAGAATTGAGAAAAAAATACAATTAAAAAAAGAAGTGGAAATATCTTTTGAAAACCATCCAGTCTATACCATTATCGATATTCACACATCTGATAGAATTGGATTGTTATACTTAATTACAAAAAGATTCGCCGAGTTGGGACTTGAAATTTATTTTGCAAAAATCGGGACAAAGCTAAATGGAGTTTTTGATAGTTTTTATGTTCTCGATATTAATCAACAAAAAATATCTTCCAGTAAATACAAGTTTTACATGGATTCACTTAGAGAAACGTTAACACAATTTTAAGGACACATTGAACACATTTAATCGTCTCCAGCCTATTGGGATTTTTGATTCTGGAATCGGCGGGCTTACCGTAGTAAAAGAAATAATAAGATTACTGCCAAATGAAAATCTGGTTTATTTTGGTGATACTGCACGAGTTCCATACGGTACGAAATCCGATTCTACAATTAAAGAATATTCTATACAGAATACAAAATTTCTTCTTACACATAATGTTAAACTAATTGTTGTGGCGTGCAACTCCGCTTCTTCAGTTGCACTGAATGAAATCAAATCACGCACGAATGTTCCTGTCGTCGGTGTGATAATTCCTGGTGCTATGGCGAGTGTAACCGCAAGCAGGAATAAAAGAGTCGCGATAATCGGAACTAATGCTACCATTGCCAGCAAATCTTACGATAGAGAGATCCACAATATCGATCAACATATTGAAGCTCATGGCAAAGCTTGTCCCTTATTTGTACCGATCGTGGAAGAAGGATGGATGGATCACGAAATCGCTTACCTCACAGCAAAAGAATATTTACATTCGCTTGAAAAATTTTCTTACGATACACTGATTTTGGGCTGCACTCACTATCCTTTACTCAAAAATGTAATTAGGAAAGTTGTCGGTGAAAATATTACTTTAATCGATAGTGGAATAGAAACCGCAAAGCAGGTGAAAAATATACTTTCTGACATGAATCTACTGAACTCATCGGAACATAAACCAAATCGGAAATATTTTGTAAGCGATTTGCCTCATAAGTTCAAAGAGATCGGCGAGATGTTTCTTGGCGAAAAGATTGAAAGCTTGATTAAAGTTGAGATTTAAAACTTAATATTCAGTTTAATGCCTGAATGCTTTTTGAATTTCCCCATCGGTTTTATCCAAACCTAATAGCAAGCCTAATTTAATTTTCGCTTTCTGCCCGTTAAGATATTCAGAAAAAATCACACCGATTTCTTTCAACCATTTTCCAGCGCCATAGTAACCGTAAATGTCCATTGTTTCTCCTGCCGGACAGCGTGAAGTTAAAACTACGGGAATGTTTTTTTCACGAATATATTTAACCCCATCAAAAGCTTTCGGCGGTACATTTCCGACACCTAATGCTTCAACTACAACTCCTTTCGCTCCACTCTCCGCACTAAATCTAAAAAATTTATCCGACATATCTGCGTGAGCTAAGATTAAATCAATGTTTCCTTCAATTTTGTCTGATTGAATGAATTCTCTTTTTCTGGGCAATCGATTTAAAACTATTTTTCCTCCGCCAACAAATCCGAGCGCCCCAAAATCAAGACTCTTAAATGTATCAATCTCATCTGAAAAAATTTTTGTTACTTCACTTGCGGCGTTTATTTCACTATTTAAACAAACAAGCACACCAAGGTTATGGCAATCAGGGTTCAGTACAACATCGATTGAATCAATCAGATTTCTTTCGCCATCCCAATTTGGTTCAGAAGCATTTCGCATCGCACCGGTAACAACAATTGGCTTTAAAGAATTGGTTGTAAGATCAAGAAGGTATGCAGTCTCTTCAAGTGTATCAGTTCCATGAGTAATTACAACTCCTTCAACATCATCGTTAGCAATAATTGAATTAACCTTATCTTTTAATTGCATCATAAGCTCTAAAGTCATATGCGGACCAGGATACTTACCGAAATCATAAATTTCCAACCCGGCCAGTTGATTGATACCAGGTATAAGTTCAATTATTTCATTTCCGCTTAAGTAAGGAACTGCACCGCCGGTTTTTTCATCAATCCGCATAGAGATTGTGCCGCCTGTAAAAATGATAACAACTTTTTTCATAATTCTTAGAGCAAATTTAAGTAATTTGAACTAAGAAGGAAAAAGGATTCACATTGTACAGATTCTTATTTAACAAGTATTAAATCTATCTATGACTGCTCGGCCAAAAAAAAGTCTGGGACAAAATTTTCTTCAAGACAAAAACATCGTTAAAAAAATAATTAATTCCTTAAATCCAATTTCAGGGGAAACGATAATCGAAATTGGTCCAGGCAGGGGAGCTTTAACCGATGAACTCGTTGATAAAAACTTAAATCTTATTTTAGTCGAAATTGATAAATACTTATGTGAAGATTTGCATAGTAAGTATCCTGAATTAAAAATTATTAATAAAGATTTCATCAAGCTAAATATTGAAGATGAAATCTTAGTTCCAACATGCCGTGTAATAGGTAATATTCCTTATTTTCTCACTAGCCAAATTCTCCTTAAACTTTTTGAGAATCATCGATTTATAACGGATGCCGTGATAATGATGCAGCTGGAAGTTGCTCAAAGATTGATAGCGAAACCAAAAACCAAAGAGTATGGTATTTTGTCTATTTATACGACCTTTTTCAGCGATGCAAAAATATTATTTAAAGTGTCGAGAAATGTTTTTTATCCAAAGCCGGAAGTTGATTCCGCAGTCGTTCATTTTAGCTTCAAAAGAAAATTGGACCTTGCCAACTCTGAGATCGATTGGTTTCGCACTATTGTTAGGACCGCATTTAATCAGCGAAGAAAAACATTGCGAAATTCCTTGAAGAAGATCATTGATTTCGACGATCAAGCTAAAATAAATTTTGACTTAAATCGCCGGGCAGAGGAACTATCTTTAAATGATTTTCTTTATCTTGCGACAAATTTTAATCCCAAATAAGAATGGAAGAAGAAAAAAAAATAAATAACAACCTTCAGGTTCAAGATATTGTTCAAGCGGATGAAGAATTGCTGGAAGATATTTCAAAGCTGATTGAATTCGAAGATAAAAACAGTCTACTTACCATAATTGCAGATCTTCATCATGCAGATATTGCAGAGATTATCAATCATTTAAATGTCGATGACGCAAAATACTTATTTGCTCTTTTGCCAACAGAGCTTGCCTCTGAAGTTATAGTTGAACTTGATGAAATTCTTCGCGAAGAAATTCTCAGCGAAACTGAAGTTGAAAAAATTACAGAAATAGTTGATGAACTGGAAGTTGATGATGCTGCAGATATTGTTCAAGACCTTCCCGATCATGTTGCAACAGAAGTCCTTGAAAATATTGATGAGGAAGATTCCGAAGATGTAAAACACATCCTAAGCTATCCGGAAGACAGCGCCGGCGGCTTAATGAATACTGATTTCCTTGCCGTCAATCAGAATGCCACCGTGCAAGACGCGATAAACGAAATCCGTGCGAACTCAGAGCTTGTCGAACAAATATATTTACTTTACATAATCGATAATGAAGAAAAATTAATTGGTACTGTTCAACTAAAAAATTTAATTATTTCTGATCCAACAGTAAAAATTAAAAGTATTGTTGATGAGGATTTAATAACTGTTAATGTGCTTGACGATCAGGAAGAAGTCGCACAGATAATGGAAAAGTATGACTTAGTTTCTATCGCTGTGTTAGATGAGCACAAGCGAATGGTTGGAAGAATCACAATCGATGACATCGTCGATGTTATCCATGAAGAAGCACAAGAAGATATTGAAAGATTAGCCGGTGTGTCTACTGAAGAAGCTTCGTTTTCTTCATTAAAGATTTCACGAGGTAGAATACCTTGGCTTTTGTTTGCATTCATTGGAGAAATGCTGAGTGCAGTCGTTCTTTCAAAATATCAGGCTTCAATCGAACAGATTGTTACTGCTGCATTTTTCATCCCAATCGTTATGGCAATGGGAGGGAGCTCAGGTTCTCAAGCTGCAATTATTGTTGTTCGCGGTCTTGCTATTGGCAGTATTTGGACCTCGGATTTGAAGTCAAGACTTGCTAAAGAATTTGGCGTTGCAATTTTGAATGGTGTTGTATTTTCCATTTTGATTTTTTTAATAACTTATTTTGCTTGGGCTGAAAATCCAAGATTCAGCTTAACGCTTTCACTTTCTCTTCTTGTGGTTATGATTAATGCGACATTAATCGGTGCATTAATTCCATTGCTGCTTGAAAAACTTAATGTTGATCCTGCTCTTGCTACGGGGCCCTTCGTTACCACATTAAATGACGTAATTGGATTATTAATTTATTTTGGATTTCTTACAGTCATATATCTTCAATAATCTAAATGCTGAAAACTCTCAAGTCACTTAACATAATTGATCTCACCGTAATCATTTTTTACCTTTTTCTAATTGGGATGAATTTAATTTTTTGTAATCGAGTTGAGCATTGGAAGGTGTTAATTGCAATTGAAATTGGTGTAATTCTCTTCGCTGTTGTATCTGCAGTAAAACACCACAATTCTAATAGTTTGATCTGGAAACATCTTCACTTGTGGTATGTTGCCCCACTAATTCTTTTGACCTTCAAGCAATTATATTACATGGTTCACCCTATCCATCCAACTGATTATGATCAGCTTTTAATTAAAATCGATAGATGGTTATTCGGGGTAGATCCAACGGTTTGGATCTATCAATTCGCCAATCCAGTTTTGACAGAATTACTTCAAATTGTTTATAATCTTTTTTATCTGCTCCCAATTATTCTTGGAATTGAACTTGTAGTAAAGAAACGCATGCTTGAATTCGAATACGCAGCATTTCTTGTAGTGTATGGGTTTTTCTTATCTTATTTGGGATATTTTTCTTTACCTGCAATTGGTCCTCGATTTACGCTTCACGATTTTTATGCAATCGAATGGGAATTGCCAGGTTTACTTCTCACTAATGCACTTCGCGAGTTTGTAAATATCGGTGAATCTATACCAAGTGGGACACCAAATCCAGAAATCGTAGTTCAGCGAGATGTTTTTCCTAGCGGTCATACACAATTAACTTTAGTCGTGATGATACTTTCGTATAGATTTAATGCTAAGACAAAATATTTTTTACTGCCTGCGGGCGCGCTGCTTATTATTGCAACAGTTTACATGCGATATCATTATGTAATTGATCTAATCGCAGGATTTATTTTTATGCTTTTAACTTTTTGGAGTGGAAAGTACCTTTATGCTTGGTGGAATAAATTTGTTGGCAAAGAGATTTTAGACGTGACATAATTCACAATTGTATTTTATCTGTAAATTATTCAACAGACTTAATCACATCCACAATATGCGGGAAGTATCTGTCAAGAGCGCAATTTACGTCATTCCGAAGATTACAACTCCCATCGGTATTTTCATTTTTACAAGAAATGCAAACGTAATTGTGAAGTGCTTCATAGTAATCATCGTAGTTCTCGCTTTGGATTGAGTTGATGGCAGTGACGATTTTATCAATATTCATTTCAACTGCGCACAGTTCATCATCAGTCATTAAACATTTTCCGGTATCGTCGCTGTCAACACAAACAGTACAAACTTTTTCTTTTATTGCCTTTAAGTATTGATCCATATTATTTTGTTCTCAGTTTTGTAAAAATATATTAAAGATGAACTCGAAAATCAATTTATACACCAATGACAAACGCGAATATGTTAAGGGGATGTTCAATTCAATTCACAGAACTTACGACATATTAAATCACACTTTGAGTTTTGGAATTGATATCTATTGGCGGAAAAAAGCACTTTCTAAATTAACTTTCCAGCCAGGCGGTATATGTCTTGATTTAGCTTCAGGCACCGGCGACTTTGGAATTGAAGTTTACAAAAAATTTAAATGTAAAATTATAGGGTACGATTTCGCCGAAAATACATTGAGAAGATTCCGCCAGAAAATTAAAAAGAATGGATTTTCTGAAAACGATTTTTTATTAGTAAGCGGTGAAGCCGAAT
>Ga0194126_10003488_pt1 | contig 24786 bp, 20 predicted proteins | sample TA2KigC150mmetaG_FD_148641 | JGI IMG/M metagenome (GOLD analysis project Ga0194126, IMG submission 148641) | Freshwater microbial communities from Lake Tanganyika, Tanzania - TA2015035 Kigoma Deep Cast 150m | ecosystem: Environmental > Aquatic > Freshwater > Lake | place: Tanzania: Lake... | reverse complement strand
CCGCGAAGGACCCGACTAAACAAGCCATGCCCGCGCTCACGGAGACCAGGGCCAGCATCCGATACCCCTGGCCTCCTTTTCTCATCACCGCGACGACTTTTCCGGGACTGAGCGCGTCTCCCAATCGCCCGGACGACTCAAGAACCACCAAACCCGCCGGCGCGACTAAGACGGATCCGACAAAAACAATCACCGTGAGCGCCATGAAGAGATGGCCCAGCATGGACATGTCATTAAGGAAACTCGCGATCATCAGCGTGAGCAGAAGAGCGACCGGCGCAAGGGAATAGGCCAGGAGAACCGCAAAAATCGCAGCGCCTGTCTTTCCCATCTCTGCGGCTTTGCTGAAATCCCAGCCAGGCGGCGCGCTGTCGGGAAACGCGGCGCTGCGTCGCGCCAGGAGCCCCAAATAGCCGTAGAGGAGGATCCAACCCAGGATGCTGACGGGCAGACCAATGATAAAGTCCAACGAAATCACGACTGAGAGCACAAAGGCCAGCCCGGCGAAAATGGCGAGTGGCTGCCAAGCTCCTCCTGAAAACGGATAGCGCAACAAAGCGCTGAGGTCGTGAACGGAAGCGAGATCTTTCCCCGTCCCTTGATCGTCTCCGTCCCATAGATCATCCAGGGTGAGACTCGCGCGTCTGCCCATATGCCCAAGGCCCTCAAAATGGGCGCGGAAATCCGGCACCTGGCTCGCTTTGATCCACGGCCGTTCTCCCAATCTGAGAGAGGTATTAGGGCTGATCTCCCTCTCGTTAATGAGCGCTAGTATCTCGTCGTCGGTAAACGGGCCCTTCACGTCTTCGCCGGAAAGAATCATCCAGCGGGCGTCAGGAACGCCGGCTTGTCTTGGAGAAATCGCCCGGCCATGTCGCGCTTCCACGTCGTCAAACGTCTTTACGAGGGGCCCGCTTCCCGGGCGATCGTGGAATTCCCCCACGTCCGGCAGTTGCGTAGTCTCGAATCCCGGAACCTGTCCCGCGTCCACAGAGGACGGAGGATAGTCCGCCGGGGCGGGAGCGGCCGATTTAAGCCTTATTTTTAAGACCTTCCCACACTTCTTGCACGTGAAGCTCAGCGCTTTGTCGGTTACGGGTATTCTCACCTTAAAGGCGGCGCCGCAACCAGTGCATCGAATTCTGGCTTCTCTTTTTTCCATAGCGTTGGATTGACGAACCGTTGCAGGCGACTGAAATGGATTACCAAAATCGGAGCGCGTCTTGAATAGCCCGCTCCTCTCGCGATCTTAGAATAAATGCCTCCCTATGGGAAGTGATTTCTTCCCCCGGCCGCGGCCCGCGCCTTTTTGGACCGGGGTTCGCAAGGCTCAACGCGACCTGCCTGCTCGTCACGGTCGCACGACCGTGACGCGAGTTCACGCTCTCCACTTGGCGTGATATCCTCCCCGAGGTATGGTAGCGGGAACGGACCTCTTATGTGCGTGAGGTCGCCCGTCGGGCCTTCGACCGATTTGCGCGAGACCGGCCCGTCCAATCCCCACGCCCCGCGCTATGAGATGCCGGAGCCGTGCGATCACCGCAGGAGTAGGCGCATGATTGACTTTCACACTCACACGTTGCTCAGTGACGGAGCGCTGAACCCCAGTGAGCTTGTCCGTCGCGCTCATGTCATCGGGTACCGGGCCATAGGGCTTACCGATCATGTGGATGGCTCGAACCTGGAGGCGGTTGCCCGATCCATCCTCAAGGTGGCCGCGGACCTGAACCGTTTCCAGCCGACTCTGGTAGTCCCTGGGGTGGAGATAACCCACGCGCCCCCGGGTCAAATCCAGGAACTCGTAGCATTGGCCAGACAATTGGGCGCTCCCCTGGTGGTGGCGCATGGCGAATCACCGGTTGAGCCCGTGGCGCCGGGCACCAATCGGGCAGCGATAGAAGCGGGCGTTGACATCCTGGCCCATCCGGGCCATATCTCGGAATCCGAAGCTCGCATGGCCCACGAACGGGGTGTCTGCCTGGAAATTACCTCCCGACACGGACACAGCCTCACGAACGGTCATGTAGCTCGAATCTCGCTGCTGACCGCCGCTACCATGGTGATCAACACGGACACCCATTCACCTGAAAATCTTATTTCCCGTGCGCGGGCCCTTCAGGTGCTAATCGGCGCAGGGCTCACCGAAGGGCAAGCCGCGGGAGTGTTGGAAAACAACGAGGCGCTGCTCCGAAGGCTCAAGGAGCGTCTTCAGACCCTTGGCATCGTGTAACATGCGTTTTGCGTGGGACCCATCACCACTCCGTCTGAATCCATGGATCACCCTTCTCGTCGTGGCCTCATGGTTCGCGCTCATGGGCTTTCTGGTCAAAGACCGATTCACCATGGGCGGCGCGGCCATCTCTTCGTCCGTTCATATTGCGGGCGCCGAGGCCGATGATTGGTTCCTTATCCGCATTGGCGGAGCATATGCGGGCTTCGGCAGATCCCGACAGTTTCGGGCTGCCGAGGGGTGGACCCTCAGGGACGACCTGAAGCTTTCACTCAATATCCAGGGGCAGATCAAGCCCATACGGATCGCAAGCGCCTCAGAGGTGGATGACGCGTTCAGGTTGCGTTCCTTCCACCTCAAGCTCAACTCAGGAATCGTCTCCTTTGAGCAAAAAGGTCGAGTGGAGGGTAGAGAGCTGGTCATGACCATGCCCTCGTTCGCGGGAGGAGGCGCCAAGAAGATCAAGTTGTACGATATCCCCAGAATTTCGCGTTCGTTGGGACTGCCTGTTCCGCTGACGGGCCTGAACGTTGGGGATGAAATGCGAACGCCGATCTTCGATCCCATGGACGGCCACAAGTGGGATGCGGTTATCAGAGTCCAGGACAAGAGCGAGATGGAGATCGGGGACAAGAAGGTCGAGGCTTGGTTGGTCCGGGCGTCGTACCGGGCCATGGAACTTTCCATGTGGATCGATCGTGACGGCCGCCTGCTGAAGGGACGATTGCCGCTGGGCATTACGGTGAATCGCTCCACAAAGGAAGAGATCGAAATGAGCATGGGGGGAATCCGCAATCTTCCTGACATGATGAGCCTCTCGGCGGTCCCGGTGGAAGGAACGATCCCCGATCCTCAAAACGCGCGACAAGTCGACCTGAAGATCGTTAAGGGGATCGATCTCATCCGCGACATAGACCCGACTCGGCAGAAGATACAGAACGACGCCAAGCTCACGGTAACGCGGGAAGAGCTCCCCGCGGCGACGTACGCCCTCCCTTGTAAAGACCCGAACATGGAGACTCATCTGGTCTCGTCTCGGTTTATCCGGAGTGACCATCCCGAGATCGTCAAGAAGGCCAAGGAAATCATAGGAAACGAAAAGGACCCGGTGGCCGCGGGTCGCCTGATCAACGCATGGGTGTATCGGTATCTCAAGAAAATCCCCACCCCTGCGGTGCCCGATGCGTACTCGGTCCTGGAAACTCGTCAGGGAGACTGCAACGAACATGCGGTGCTCGCGGCGGCCCTTGCAAGAGCTGTGGGGTTACCGGCGCGTATCTCGTTGGGGCTGGTGTACATGGAAGACGGCTTCTACTATCATGCTTGGTGCGGATTCTGGGCAGGCGAGAAGTGGTTCACGGCCGACCCTCTCATGAACCAGTTTCCTGTGGACGCGGCGCATGTTACGCTCATGCACGGCGACGTGGATAAGCACCTCAACGTGATCTCATATCTGGGGAACTTGAGTTTCAGGGCGCTGGGGACCGCCACCTCAGAAAATGAACGCTGATCTCCGAATTCCGGCAAGCGACATCAGGTGAGATGGGGCAATGATCCGAGTTGAAAACCTCTCAAAGCGATTCCTCAAGACCGTGGCTGTCGATCATATCGATATTCACGTTCCCGCGGGTGAGATCATGGGATTTCTGGGACCCAACGGCGCGGGAAAAACCACCACCATACGTATGCTTGCAGGACTGATGAAGCCTGATACGGGAACGATTATCCTTGGCGGACACAACCTGGCGGAGGAGCCGGAAAAAGCCAAAGCCATTGTGGGCTTTGTGCCTGACAGACCGTATTTGTATGAAAAGCTCACCGGTTGGGAGTTCCTGGAGTTCAGCGCGGGCTTGTATAACGTTGACAAAGGCGAACTTAACCGCATGGGTTCTCGATATCTGGAAATGTTCGAGTTAACCGACTGGAAGGACGAACTGATCGAAGGTTACTCCCACGGCATGAAACAACGCCTTGTCATCATCTCCGCCCTGCTTCATCATCCCCGCATATTCATTATCGACGAGCCTATGGTGGGACTGGATCCCAAGGGAGTCCGTCTGGTGAAGGATCTTTTCACCGACATGGTCAAAGCTACCGGTATGTGCGTTTTTCTCTCCACCCACACGCTGGCGGTGGCTGAAGAAATATGCTCCATGATCAGCATCATACACAAAGGCAGGATCATAGCCTCTGACACTCCGGATAATATAAAGAGCAGGATTGCCAGAACCAGCGGCAACCTGGAACAGGCATTCCTGAAGCTCACCGGCGCGGAGGATATCGAGGGGCTTCGAGGCAGTCTCGGCGTGGCACGGCTTCGGTAAAGCTTCTTGCGAGGGGCGGGGAATTCTGTTAAGGTTTCTTATCCCTGGCGGCTGCCCAGTTAATTGATTGATATTGCACGGGAATCTTACCGCGGGAGGAGTCCATGAAGAGATCCAGGACCGGCATAGCGCTCCTATTCATCGGGTTCCTCGTGGTCGGCTTTCTGGCGTTGCTGATTACGGTGGCGCACTTCACGGAATCCGACGAAGACACCACTTCCGTGGCCGAAATACTAGGCGCGGAAAAGATCGGCATTGTCCCCATAGAAGGCACGATCTCTTCGGCTGATGACATACTCAAGCAGCTCCGGAAATTCCGCAAGAGGTCGTCCATCAAGGCGATCCTCCTCCGGATCAATTCGCCCGGAGGCGCCGTGGCGCCGGCGCAGGAGATATACCGGGAGATCGAGCGGACCAAAGCAAAGAAACCCGTGGTGGCCTCGATGGAGACCGTGGGGGCTTCCGCCGCGTATTATGTGGCATCCAACGCGGACAGGGTGGTCTGTTCAGCCGGGACGATAACCGGGAGCATAGGCGTGATCATGTTTATGGCGGAGATTCACAAGGCCATTAACAAGATCGGCGTGGATGTGAATGTTATAAAAGCTGGAAAATACAAGGACATCGGATCGGGGGTGCGACCGATGTCTGAAGAGGAACGAAAGCTGCTGGAGACCTTTGCCAAGCAGATCCACGAACAGTTTATTAAGGACGTGGCGCAAGCCCGTAAGGGCAAGATCGATGAGGACAAGCTTCGCAGCGTCTGCGACGGCAGCTTCTTCACGGGCGAGAAGGCCAAAGAGCTCGGTTTGGTGGATTCGTTGGGCAACTTCTATGACGCGGTGGAAGTCGCCGCGAAATTGGCGGGCATTAAGGGCGACCCCAAACTGGTCTACCCTGAAAAGAAGTGGGGAGGTCTCGTGGACCTCTTGTCGGGAAGCCTTGCCCGGTTGGCGCAAGGTCTATCGGACAAAGTCCGTGTCGCGCCGCCTTCTCTGTGGATCTACTAGAGGTTTGGCTCTCAAAATGGCTTTTGTGGGGTTAGTTGCGTATTCGTGAGTTATTCCCGCCTTTTATATTTGAATATCAGGAGTGGATCGGATGCGTATTGAGGAGTCATTCACGTTCGATGATGTAAGCTTGGTTCCCAAGTATTCCGCTGTCTTGCCGTTCGAGGTGAACGTCGCTACCCGCCTGACGAAGGAGATCTCCCTCAATATTCCCATCGTCAGCGCGGCCATGGACACCGTGACCGAATCCCAGATGGCCATAACTATGGCTCGGCAGGGCGGCATCGGGATCATTCATCGGAATCTCTCGATAGAGGATCAGGTAAGGGAGGTGGAACGGGTAAAACGATCCGAATCGGGTATGATCGTGGATCCGATCACCATCGGACCCGAGCAGAAGATCACCGACGCGCTGGAAATCATGGCGAGATTCCACATTTCCGGTGTGCCGGTGACCGTAAACGGCTATTTGGTGGGTATTCTCACTAACCGCGATCTGCGCTTCGTGGAAGATCTGGACATGAAGGTCGCCGACGTCATGACCAAGGAAAACCTGGTCACCGTGGACGAAGGAATCAGCATCGAGGAATCCAAGGCCCTGCTCCACAGGCGTCGCATCGAAAAACTACTGGTTGTGGACAAAGACAATCGCCTCAAGGGGCTTATCACGATCAAGGATATCCAGAAGGCCATTATGTTCCCCCATTCAGTCAAAGATCAGTATGGGAGACTCCGTGTGGGAGCAGCCGTGGGGGTGGGACCGGACCGGGACCAACGGGTCGAAATGCTCCTCAAAGGCGGCGCGGATGTCATTGTGGTTGACACCTCCCACGGCCATTCCCGAAACGTCGTGGAGAGTATCGCGGAGCTGAAAAGAAACTTCGGGGGAATTCAGATCATTGGAGGAAACATTGCGAGCGCGGAGGCGGTCGAGGACCTGGTCAAGGCGGGCGCTGACGGCGTCAAGGTCGGGGTAGGGCCCGGGTCGATCTGTACCACCAGAATCATCGCAGGGATCGGCGTGCCCCAACTGAGCGCCATCATGGACTGCTGCAAGGCGGCCGGGAAGCTCGACGTTCCCCTGATGGCCGACGGCGGCGTCAAGTACTCCGGGGACATCACCAAAGGGCTCGCGGCAGGAGCCCACTGTGTCATGATCGGAAGCCTTCTGGCCGGGACGGATGAGAGCCCCGGGGAGAGCGTGTTGTACCAAGGCCGCTCTTACAAGGCGTACCGCGGCATGGGCTCACTGGAGGCCATGAGAGAAGGCTCACGAGATCGGTACGGTCAGCACGAAGGGGTGCCCGAACCCAAGCTCGTCCCTGAAGGAATCGTGGGAATGGTCCCGGCAAAAGGGCCGGCCGCTGATTCGATCCACCAGTTGGTCGGTGGGCTCAAGGCAGGCATGGGATACGTGGGGGCCGGAAACATCGCGGAATTGCAGGAAAAGGCCCAATTCATAAGGATCACGTCCGCCGGTCTGAAGGAATCTCATGTGCATGACGTGGTAATCACCAAAGAGGCCCCAAATTATCGCGTGGAGATGTAAGGCGGCGGAGAGAAGCGGTCATGGTTCGGACAATCATCTTTGGTGTTACGGGATACACCGGCGTAGAGCTGGTTCGGCTCCTGGCGTCACATCCCGATGCGATGATAGCGGGAGGGAGTTCCCGCCAATGGGCCGGAAAGAAGGCAAGCGAGATTTTCCCTTCGCTGCGCGGCGGGTACGACTTCGTCTTGTCTACGGCGGACGATCTGCAGGGCGTGCGGGCGGACGTCGCATTCCTGGCTCTCCCGCACGGTGAATCCGCTCGGTTTGTGCGGCCGCTCTTGGACTCCGGCCTGAAAGTGATCGATCTTTCGGCTGATTGCCGGCTCCATGATCCCCAAATGTACCGCGAGTGGTACGGGCCTCATCAGGACCCCGAAATCCTTGCCCGAGCGGTCTATGGGCTGCCGGAGATCCATAGAAAAGAGATTGCCCAAGCCTCGCTGGCGGCAAACCCCGGATGTTATCCGACGAGCGTAATTCTGGGCGTGGCCCCGCTCATGACCCAAAACCTGGCCGACACATCGGTGGTGATCGCGGACTCGAAATCAGGTATATCCGGAGCGGGCCGCGGGTCGAAGCTCACCACGAGTTTTTGCGAGGCGGGCGAGGGTTTTAAACCCTACGGGATCCTGCGCCACCGGCACATTCCGGAAATGGAGCAGGAACTCTCGCTCCTGAAGGGCGACCGAGTCCGGGTGAGATTTTCTCCACACCTGATCCCGGTAAGCCGCGGCATGGTCAGTACCATATATCTACCCTTGAAGGGCCCTACAACTGCGGAGGTCATCCGTGAGCGCTACGAGACATTCTACAGTGCGGAGCCCTTTGTTCAGGCGCTCCCGGCAGGAGCGCTCCCGGACACATTGCAGGTGCGAGGTGCCAACGCGTGCCATATTGCCGTGGAGGTGGACGACCGGACCGGAATTCTGGTTGTTGTGTCCGCGCTGGATAATCTCACTAAAGGCGCTTCAGGGAACGCGGTCCAGAACATGAACATCATGATGGGCCTCAACGAAACCGCGGGACTCATGGGGCTTCCGCTCTTTCCGTAGTGAGAAGTTCGGACCGCGGAAGGTCAAGGCGTCTCGGGCGGGGCTGTACACCGGAATTACACTCAGGGAGCCGCCAATGTCTCAGAAGAAGAAAGACGTGGGAGTGGACCTTGGTTTGAGCGACGAAGAGAAGGAACTACTCCGCCGTGTGGCTCTTCAGACCATCGAGAAACGCGCGCGGGGTGAGCGGGGGCCGACGATCGAAAGCGCTTCGGACAAGCTCAAAGAACATCGCGGGGCCTTTGTAAGTTTATACAAGAAAGGAATGCTCCGCGGCTGTATAGGCTCCCTGGAAGGAAAAGGGCCTCTCATCGAGACGGTGAGAGAAATGGCAGAGGCCGCGGCGTTTAACGATCCTCGATTTCGGCCGGTCACGCAGGACGAACTGCCTTATCTTGAGCTGGAGATCTCCGCTTTGACCCCGTTCCAGGAAGTGAGCGATCCGTCGGAAATCAAGGTGGGGATCCACGGAATCATTATCAGGAAAGGGTATTTCTCCGGAGTTCTTCTGCCGCAGGTGGCCACGGAAAGGAACTGGGACACCATTACCTTCCTGGAAGAGACGTGCAGGAAGGCCGGGCTGCCCAGGGACGCGTGGAAAGACAAAGATACGGCGGTTTACGTCTTCTCCGCGGATGTCTTCTAAGTCGCGCTCCGAATTACCGACCATGAATCGAAGAGCCGTAGCTCTCATTTCCGGCGGCCTTGATTCTGCGCTGGCCATTCATCTGGTGAAGCGCCAGGGAATAGATGTTCTGGCCGTGCACTTCACCTGGTTCTTCTCGTCAGACGATCCGGGCTCTCCCGACTCTCCGATCATGACCCTGGCGCGGCAACTGGATGCGCGGGTTGCGTTTCTGCCCAAGGGGGACGATTTCCTGGAAGTCATTCGCAACCCCCGCTTCGGGCACGGGAAAAATCTGAACCCTTGCATAGACTGTCGAATTTACACCTTCAGGAAAACGCGAGCCTTCATGGAAAAAGAGGGGGCCTCCTTTATTGTCACGGGCGAGGTGCTCGGGCAGCGGCCTATGTCCCAGCGTCGCGACGCCATGAGGCTGATCGATCGCGAATCGGGCTGCGAAGGATTGGTGCTACGCCCATTGTCCGCCCGCGCGCTTCCTCCCACGCTGCCCGAAGAGGCCGGAGTGGTGGATCGGGAGCAGCTCCTCGGCATACGAGGTCGGGGACGAAAAGACCAGTTAAGGATGGCCCGAGAGCTGGGACTCACCGGCTTCCAATCTCCGGCCGGCGGATGTCTGCTCACGGACGTCGGCTTCTCCAATCGAATGCGCGATCTCCTTTCGGACCAGGAAGAAATCTCCAGAGAGGGATTTCAAGCCTTGACCGTGGGTAGACACATCAGGATTAGGCCCGGTTTGAGAATAGTCGTGGGCCGCAATCACGAGGAAAATCTCCGCCTGGAGCAGCTCGCGGCCGCAGGCGCGCTTTTTCATCCCATCGGATTTCCCGGCCCCACCGCGCTCGTCCAGGGCCGTCCCGATACCGAGGAAGAGCAGCTCATTGGCAGCGTCATCCGCAGGTACGCAAAGCCGGCCACGAGGGACGAAAGTATAGGCGTTTCAGACACGGCTTCTGAAGAGCGGGTGATTATCGTGAGCCATGTGGCCTCTGAAAGCTGGATCGCCGAGCACATCATTTGACAACCATCGGCTCAGAAAGGATCAAACCGTGAATTGTCCCCATTGTGGTCGTGAACTGCATCCCGTCGAGGATCGGAAGTTCTGCTCGTTCTGCGGAACGCCCGTGCGCGAGGCCGACACCCGGACCACCGAAAACGGCCCTGAACTGCCGCGAGTCGATATCAGCACGGACCCGGAGACTTCCGGCCGGCCTCCTTTGGGCCGCGAGCAATATTGTCCGTGGGAAGACCAGGAAGACTTGGGATTCGTCTCGGGCATATATCTTACGGTGAGAGAGAGCCTTTTCAATCCGAAGGAATTCTTTGCCAAGCTACCCCTCAAAGGCGGTTTCATGATGCCCTTGCTCTATGCGCTGATCGTTGAAACCTTGGGCACCATGATCGGCTATTTGTGGGGATTCGCTATGGGCACACCTTTTTTTGGGTCCGAGAACTTCGGGGGGAACCGCGCGGTTGTTTTTGGCGTGCTTATCCCCATGCTCGTCTTCCTGGGGATCGTGATATGGGCTGTGACTTTACATGTGGGACTGTTCCTCGTGGGCGGAGCGAGAGAAGATTTTGAAGCCACATTTCGAGTAGCTTGTTACGCGTCCGCCCCTGAGCTGATCAATGTGGTTCCGATTGTGGGCAGCTTCATCGGCCTCTTCTGGCGACTCTATCTCACGGTAGTGGGGCTTTCGCAGGTTCACGGAACCAGCGTTGCAAAGAGTGTCCTCGCACTCATCCTACCTGGAATCGTTTGCTGCGGTGTGATTTTGGGCGCAGCCGCGCTGATCGGCTTGAGCGTCGGCCTGTAGGGGCAGGTCTTGCGCCCGCCCGATTCGGGATGATCCGGCCAAGGCGGACGCAAGGAAATTGTCCCAAAATTACGACCCTAACCAAAATCGTGCCACGATTAATGAACCGGGGTTCGGCTGGGCGCTCCTGACGTCACACATCGGGGTTGCGAAGCTAAGAGTAGGGTTATTCGCGCGCACAGATTAATCTTCGCTCTTTTACTCGAAGACCGAGCAAGAAAATAAGCCTCCTGCGCCTTCGGCGCGGGGATGTATGACGTCCCGGCCACCCCCGCATCGTAACTCGATGTTCCCGGCGCCAGGACTTTTCAGACTCCCTCGTGAGCGTGACCCTACTCCCCCGGTGACCCATTCCTACCGAAACCGTTTCTGAAGCAAACAAAATCTGCTAAGAGGGAAGCGTCGTTGACACGCGCGAAGGCTTCGGAGAATCAGATGAAACCGCCGCATTTGAACCGAATCTTGAAAGTCGCGGCGCTGGGATCATCTTCTACCAGCGAAGGCTCCCCCGCGGGCGTCTTGGCCTTTCGATTGGGGGAGCTGATCGCGCGGCGCGGAGCCGCGATTCTGACTGGTGGCTGCACTGGTCTGCCGCACGCGGCGGTCCTGGGCGCCAGAAGCGCCGGAGGCCTCACCGTGGCGGTGTCGCCTGCCATGAATCCTGACGAACACCGTTCCAAGCTGGGATACCCGCTGGATAGCGAACTAATCATGTTCACCGGCATGGGGGCCAAAGGGCGAAACGTCGTTCTGGTGAGGAGCGCGGACGCCTGCATATTCGTCGGGGGAGGAATGGGCACACTCAATGAATTCACCATTGCCTTCGACGAACTGGAGCCACGCTGCGCGATCGGAGTGCTCATCGCGTCCGGCGGCCTTGCGGACAAATTGGCCGACATCGCTGCCGCGGTCGGGCGACCTCCACAGGCCCTCCTTGTGTTCGAATCCGATCCCGAGGCCCTGGTGGAACGGGTTTTTCGCCATATAAGCAGAACATAGAGCCGTCTTTTCAAAGCTCGGCGCCATATTAGAGCGCTTGCTCCCTAATAACTGAATATCCACCATTTGCCCAACATCCGGATTGACCGCGGCCCAAAAATCTGATAAATCATGCTTAGTTGCGTGTAGGTAGACAGTTTCACGTCACTTCTCTTTTCTGCGGTGAAAGCTATGGAAATCACAAAGGGCGCGGCGCGGATGGTTTCAACACTACGAAGGCTGGACCTTGTTCAGTCACTTCGGCTTTTTTCATTCAGATCGGCTGCATCAATCACCGTTCCTTCCGCCGTCATTCGAGACGGATGGAGGCCGGCTCCCGTCGATTGGCTCAGCCGCTGCTCGCTCGGCATGATCGCTCTCGTTTGTCTGCTCTGCCTGGCGCTTGCAGACTCGACATGCTCGCAGGTGATGTCCGCGCTCAACGAAGGGTTGGAGTATCACAAGACCGGTAATCTCAAGAAAGCCATTGAACTGTACACGGAGGCGATCGAAAAGAAGACCCCCAAGGCAGCGGAAGCGCATAACTGGCGCGGCATGGCATACGACGACCTGGGCGATCAAGACAAAGCGCTTGCGGATTTCAATGAAGCCGTTCGCATCAGCCCCAATTACGCAGACGCCTACAACAACAGGGGAGAGGTGTACAGAAAACAGAAGAAATTCGCCCTTGCCGCGCGGGACTACAACGAAGCCATTAGACACGAAAAGAATTTCCCTGAAGCGCACTTCAATGCGGCGCTCGTCTCCGAGGACCTGCGTAATCCCCAGAACGCGGTAAAGCACTATGAGGAGTACCTGAAACTCAGTCCGAACGCGACCGACGCAAATCAGGTGAAGGCGAAGATCGAAGAGCTCAAGAAGGCCCCGCCGCCACCCCCCAAGCCCGCTCCGGAGCGAGTGGCCCAGCAGCCGCCCGGCAAGCCGCCGGCGGCCAAACCGCCAACTCCGCCCGCGCCGCCCAAGGGCGCTCCCGCAATCCCCGGACTGCCTCCGGGCCTGGATATCACCGGCCCGGGGGGAGTATCCATACCACCGGAGGCATTGGGGCCGCTCATGACCGCAATGGGCGTAATGAGCGCCCTGGGAGCGCTTGCCGCTCTCATACCTGTGCTGATCTATATTTTCAGCGCAACCATGATCTTTCTGATGGCGAAGAAGACCGGGACCGGCCTCGCGTGGCTGGCATTCGTTCCCATTGCGCAATTCATCCTTATGCTGAATATAGCCAGGAAGCCGATCTGGTGGCTGCTGCTGTTTCTGCTTCCAGCCCTCCTGGTGGCTTCCCCCGTGCTCGCATCCGTCGATCCCACGGAGGGCGTCCTGGTCTCTGTATTGAGTTTGCTCGTTTTCCTGGTTCCGGCGATCGCTTACCTGTTCATATGCACGGGCATAGCTCGCGCGAGGCGCAAGTCGACTTTTTGGGGGTTCCTGATGTGGCTGCCCTGCACGAGCTTTATAGGTTTGGCCTACCTGGGCCTCTCACGATAGATCCGCCCCCATGTGGGATCCCGGACTGGCCGATCATCTTTTCCGGAGAGATCGCGTACGGCGCGTCAAAACAGTCGTTTCAAGGGATACGCTTGCCGCGCTCGACGGGGCAACCCGGGCCGACGACTGGATCATCTTTCGCGCTCCTGGGCCACTCCGGCTGAACCTCAAACTTCACGAGACGGACCTGTCGGCATTCAATGGGCTTTCTGTCACCCTGCGCAACCTCGGTTCCCGGCCCCTGCTGGTCGGGATGAAGCTCGTTCTCGGTTCCGAATCTCGAGGGGACGGCATTCCGGACGTTTCGTTATCGGGCGAACGAGCTGAGGCGCGCCCCGGCCCGTCGGTGACGGTGCACTTCCCCAAAGAAGGCTTTGGAACATATGGCGCAGCAGGGCATTGGACTGATGTGCGGAATATTGAGCTTTCCTTTGGATGGGAAAAGACCGAGACCCTCCATGAGCCGGTGACGGTAGCCATTGGCACGGTCGAGGGAGTCGGCCGCGAAACCCCTCAGGGCCCGAGACTTTCAATTGAAGGGCTTGCGGAGACACTGCGCTGGCCTGTGGATCAGGTGATCGCACGCATTGACGGCGATGGAAACCGCATACGTAGGTTCGAGCCCTATCTCTCGACCAATTCGGCCCTTTGGATTCAGCCCCCCCATCCCTATCCCGCGGAAGGCGCGGACCGGATCATCCAAGGCCGTGTGATGGGTCAGAGGCTCACCGATCCTGTTCTGTGGGATTTCAGCCCTCTCGGCGCCCTGGAATGGACCCACTTTCTCAATCGCCATCACTTCCTGCGAGAACTGGTCCAGGGGCTGTACGAACGAGAAGACGAGCGCTACGCGCATGCGCTGGACCGTTACATATCAAGTTGGATCCAGGCTAATCCTGTTCCGGTTGATTCCAACGGCGGCGCGGGCCCCTCCTGGGAAACGCTTTCCGCCGCGTGGCGGCTCCGGGAGTGGCTCTGGGTAGTGGGAATAGCTTGGCCAAAGAGCGCATTCAGGCGAGAAACCAAGCTGAACATGCTCTGCTCCATATGGGAGCATGCTCGGAGCCTCATGGATCACCAAGGTCACCCGAACAATTGGCTCATTGTGGAATCATCCGCATTAGCCCTGGCGGGGATCTGCTTCCCCGCGTACTCCGATGCGGAAATCTGGGTGCAAGAAAGCATAACCCGACTGGCCGCCGCGTGCGAGAAACAATTTTTCGCCGACGGCGTACACTTCGAGATATCGCCCATGTACCATGCGATTTGCGTCGGCGCGCTTCTTGAGGTGCGAGAGGCGGCGTCATTACGAGGCATTTCTTTTCCCGACCTTTTTTCCAAGCCGCTGGAGCGATCTTTCGATTATCTGGCCGCGATCTGCCGCCCTGACTTCACTTGGCCTTCCCTGAACGATTCCGGCGGCATCGCGGGCGATTACACGGGCCTGATGACAAAAGCCGCAGAAGTCTTTCAACGGGCTGACTATGCATGGATCGGTAGCAAAGGCCGGGAAGGCACGGCTCCTGCCGAGCGGTTCCGAACTTTTCCACACGCGGGCATCGCGGTGATGCGGTCGGGATACGAACAGGATGCGCACCACTTGGTTTTCAGGGCAGGCCCCCCGGGCGCGGCTCATTTCCACGAGGACGCATTGTCGCTGGATGTGACTGCATTGGGCATTCCCAGGCTGGTGGACCCTGGAATAGCCACGTACGCTCCGGGCCGCTTGACCGATTACTATCGCTCGGCCGCGGCCCACAACACCATACTCGTGGATGGAAAAGGGCCGAATTATTCAAAGCTGAGCTTTCAGAAACGAATCGAGCCTCCCGGTCGAGATTTCTCATGGTCGGCTTCCGAAGAAGCCCTAACTGTCACCGGAGTATTCAGAGGCCCGTGGAAAAGGCTCGATGGTGAAGTCTCCTTCACGAGAAAAGTCATCTTCGCACGAGACGAGTATTGGGTCGTCTGGGATACTGTGGATGGGGAAGGAGAGCACGAGGTGACTGCGTGCTGGCAGTTCGCTCCCGGGCGGGTAGAAATGGACCTGAAAACATATACGGCCAGGTGTGTTGACGAGCGGGGACCGCGGTTTGAGCTAATCCCCGTGCTCGATACAACCATGCTGGAAATCCAGGTCTTCACCGGCGCCACCGATCCGCCGCGCGGGTGGGTGTCGAAGTATGGCACGGATTTGCCGGCTACCACGGTTATGTACAGCCTTCACGGTCGGCTCCCCCTTGTTTTCATATGGCTCCTGCTGCCGTTTTCAGGAAGTCCGACATCAGGGGTCCAAGCAGCATGTGTGGATGAAGACGGAGGAGGGCCGGGAATCGAGGTCTCTTTCCCGGACGGTCCTGTGGACCGTATCGATCTGTAATTGCTACCATACCCGTTCAGTTACGCAGCGCGACAGAGTCGGTCCGTTGCTTAGACGTACTACCTATCGCCGGGCAAATCCCCCTGTGTCTCACAGGCGTCAAAATAGGGCCGCCTCTGGCGCTGGATAGTTCCCCTCACCCTGCCCTCTCCCGCCAGGGGAGAGGGTTTCCACACTTCCCCTCCCTTCATGGGAGGGGGTAGGAGGAGGGTGATAAGCACTTGTTATCACAGGGATCAATTCCTTATTTGAACGCCTACGGAGCATGGGGGGATTTTCTCATGAGTGCTCAAGGCATACTCGCGGCCGGAGATCACCCTTGACAAGGCTATTGATCGCCGGATATGGTTGCCCGGTGCATTTTTTCAATGCCAGCAAAGGTTTCCATGAAGAACTACTCAGCCGTCATACTCGCAGCGGGCAAAGGCACTCGCATGAAGTCCGACCTTTGTAAGGTCCTGCACGCGGTTGCCGGAAGACCGATGATCGCCTATGTGCTGGAGTCGGTGCTGGCGGCCGCTGCTGAAAAGGTTATTCTGGTGGTGGGTCACCAGGCCGACCTGGTCAAGCAGGCGCTGCAAGTCCCGGGCGTCGAGTTCGTTGTGCAGGAGCCTCAACTGGGAACCGGGCACGCGGTAGGTTTTGCCGCGCCCCTCCTGAAGAATTTCCACGGAGATGTTCTGATCCTGTGCGGAGATACGCCTCTGATAGAGCCTGCTACGTTGGACAACTTCCACCGTTTTCACAGGGAGCGATCGAGCCGTCTGACGGTGATGACCACGATCGTGCGCGATCCCCGGGGCTATGGACGCATTGTGCGGGATGAGGCGGCCGCGGTTGTCCGAATCGTGGAAGAGAGAGACGCCGACGACAAGATACGAGCAATCAATGAAATAAACACCGGCATATACCTGGTGGATTCCGCTCTGCTCTTCTCGCTCCTGGAACAGGTGAGACCCGAGAATGCTCAAGGCGAGTACTATCTCACCGACATAGTGGCGGAAGCCGTTCGCGAGCGCATTCCGGTTGCGGGCTTCGTGCTTCGCGATTCCGAGCAGGTCGCGGGAGTGAACACGAGAGCTGACCTGGCCGCGGTTTCCCGAATCGTCTGGGACCGCGTGCGCATGGAGTTGATGCTCTCGGGAGTCACTTTGCTCGATCCGAGCGCCGTGTATATAGATCAAGGGGTTCAGGTGGGACCGGATACGGTGATACACCCGTGCGTGACCCTTGCGGGCGCTACGCGGATCGGGAGGGAGTGCGTGATCGAGCCTGGTGTGATCATTCGGGACTGTGCTGTGGGCGATCGGGTGAACATCCTGCTTGGCTCCCGCCTCACCTCCGCCGTGATCCGGGACGGCGCCTCTATCGGACCCATGGCCCATTTAAGGCCGGAGGCCCAGATCGGGAAGAACGCGCGCATCGGGAATTTCGTAGAGGTGAAGAAGAGTGTGGTGGGAGACGGCGCCAAAGCATCCCATTTGACGTACCTGGGGGACTCGACGATCGGCAAGAACGTGAATATCGGTTGTGGGACGATCACGTGCAATTACGACGGGCGGAAGAAACACCGGACAATTATTCATGACGAGTGTTTCATTGGATCTGACGTGCAATTCGTTGCTCCAGTGGAGATCGGGGAAGGGAGTCTGATCGGCGCGGGCAGCACGATCACCCGTGACGTGCCTCCGCGATCCCTTGCGGTAAGCAGAGCCAAGCAGAAGATATACCAGTTGAGGAAGGGTCAGGGTCCCAAGACGGCTGATGAGGATCGGGACGTTTGAACTCAGTGGGAAAGTGGTCTTGGCGCCGATGGCCGGAGTCACTGATCCTCCCTTCAGGCGGATGGTGCAACGGTTTGGCGTATCGGCGCTATGGACCGAGATGATCAGCGCGCGGGGAATTGCGGAGGGCTACGCCTTCCGGACCATGGAGTTGACCGGGCACACCGTTCCCACAATCTTTCAACTCTACGGTAAGGAACCCTCGGTGATGGGCGAGGCCGCCCGCGCGGTGCAGAATCGAGGCGCGTTCGCCGTGGACATCAACATGGGATGCCCCGTGAAGAAGGTGGTCCGTGACGGGGCAGGCGCCGCGCTGATGAAGAATACGCGGCTGGCCGCAAAGATTGTGGCCGCGGTTCGGCGCGCGGTGACGATTCCGGTCACGGTGAAGATCCGGGCCGGCTGGGACGAAGCAAACCTCAACGCGCCTGACCTGGCCAGGGTGATTGAGGCTGAAGGCGCGGATGCGGTGGTGGTGCATTCTCGGGCGCGGTCAAAGGGACATTCGGGACCGGTGTCACTGAGTCTCCTGGCGGAGGTGAAGGCGAAAGTGCGGATCCCCGTTCTGGGAAACGGCGGTGTGTTCAGCGAAGCGGACGCGATCGCCATGATTCAGCGTTCGGGGTGCGACGGTGTCATGATCGGACGAGGCGCCTTGGGGAGGCCCTGGGTCCCGGGGAAGGTGATGCGTGCCCTTTCCGGCACGGATACGGCTAGACCGAATCAGTTCTCGCTTCGGGAGCTTATTTGCGATCATTATGAGGATGAGCTGCATTGGATCGACCGCGCCACAGCGGTTCGCAGGATGCGCAAGCACCTCGTCTGGTATTCCAAAGGGCTTCCCACCGCGGCCCGATTCCGAAAGGCCGTCCTGCGACTTGAAGAACCTGACATGGTCATGGAATCGGTCAGAGAGTTCTTCCCCGCGGACGTGATCGCATGACAACTGAGAAGGGTGACATGCAGGGTGTGACAAAGGGTCGAGAAGAGCCGCGCGAATCGCCCGGAAAGGTTCACACTTTGCTGAAGAACAGTATCGGCAATTCGATCGACGTGCTCGTGGAGTACCTTGCGGACAACAACATCCGGGACATTCACCCCTTGATCATCGGAGAAGTTGAGAAGCGGCTCATAAGCAAGGCTCTGGAGCGCAGTCGCGGCAATAAGGCTCAAGCGGCTCGGATGCTCGGAATGAGCCGTAACACCTTTCTCAGAAAGATCCAAAAGCTTACGTTGGAAGGTATCCGCCTATACAAAGGCAGACTCACCTGATGAGGCCGGGCGGGAGCCCGTCTTGGAACTTCCCGGAATCGCCGGCAAAACCCATGAGCTTTTGAAAATTCGGCAGGGGAGGCTTCGTCCGAGCTTGTCATTGCGAGTCCCGCGGCGCGCTGTGCGCGCAATGACACAGTTGAGGCGATTGCCCCCGCATAAATCAATGGATACCAGGTCTTCAACTTATTCCTTGACACATTCACCTAACAAAATATAATTAAATTAATTCTTAAAATCATTCAGGAGCCTTCCTATGGACTCAGATAAGCTCGCTCTGCTGGAAGCAAAAATCACCCAGCTGATCGAGCAAAACGACCTTGCAAAGAAAGAGCAGGAACGGTTCTCGCGAGAGCTTGAAACGCGAGATAAGCGGATCGGCGAGCTTGACCGCACACTCAAGAGACTTCAACGGGACCACAAGTCGGCCAAGGTTCGGCTCGACAGGATACTCGATAAGCTGGAGGCGATCACCTGACATCGGAAGGAGTTGATCAGGCGCCGCAGATCGATGCGAAGCGGGTCGAGTCGGCCGAAGCGGTGAGAATACGCTTGTTTGGCCGAGACTACACTGTGAAAGGACATGGTAATCGAAAGTACGTTGAGAAGCTGACGGAATTCATCAACGAAAAGGCGGAGGAGATCGAACGCCGCGCGCGAGTGGTGTCCACGCTGGACCTGGTTATATTGACACTGCTCAATGTCTCTGATGAACTCTTCCAGTGTCGGAGCGGTCAGGATGCGCAGGTTGAGGGGACCGAGGAAGAGGCGGCTGAGCTTCTCAAAGAGATTGATGGGAAATAGTGAACGGAGGCTAGACCCCCTGCGCGGTGCGTGAGTGACAGGTATTTTTTGAGCCAACACGCGAGAGCGGGGATCCATAACCGGCTGTGGTGAGCAAGCCTGCCTTGCAGCAGGAAGCCTGAAACAGCACTTACGGGTCCCACCTGGGAAACCAGGTTCAAAAGTACTGTCGCCACGGCCGACTGCGGGGGATTCCTCCAAACCGCGAGGAGACTAGAATCGGTTTTCAAGGATACCGGGATGTGGAAAGAAGCCTCTGGATCGAAGTTCGGGGGATCATGCGGCATATATGTAGGTAGACTTCACCTGGGCGCCATGCACGAGGACACCGTGTCCCTATCAGTTGATTTTTCCCAGCGTTTGCTTCCCTAGAGGTCTCTTCCCGCCCAGCATCGCTTCTGAAATAACCTCAGGACGGAGGAGGGTCGTGGAATCGATCACCTATTTGATTCCCGCCCTTGTCGTGTGCTTGGTGGGGATCGCGGCCGGATACGCCGCTGCCCGAATACTCGACAAGAGCCGGATGCAAACAGCCAAATCGGACGCCGAAGAGATCCTCAAGACGGCGAACAAAGAGGCTGAGACAATAAAGAAGGAGGCCTTGCTCCAGGCCAAAGATAAGCTCTTCCAATCCAGAACGGAACTCGAAAACGAAATCAAGGACCGACGCGGCGAACTGGCCGCGCGGGAAGCGCGACTGCTCAAGAAAGAAGAAAACCTGGAGAGAAAGGCCGGCCAGATCGAAGGAAAGGAAGCTGCTCTGGTTAAGCGAGAAAAAGAGATAGAAGGCGCCCACGCCAGAGCAAAAGAAAAAGAAAGAGAAGCGGACCAGCTCATCGCAAAGCAGTCGCAAAAACTCGAACAAATGGCCGGCCTCTCCATGAGCGAAGCCAAAGAGATGATCCTCAAGAGAGCCGAGGAAGAGGCCCGGCTGGACAGCGGCCGGATTATCCGACTCATCGAAGAAGAGACAAAGGCTCAGGCCGATAAGAAAGCCAAGGAAATCATAGGCGCGGCCATTAACCGTTATGCCGCGGATTTTGTAGCCGAGCGCACCGTCTCGGTGGTGCCCTTGCCGAACGAAGAGATGAAGGGCCGAATTATAGGGCGAGAGGGTCGCAATATTCGCGCAATGGAGGCGGCCACCGGAATAGATCTCATTATCGATGACACACCCGAAGCAGTGATACTTTCCGGATACAATCCCGTCCGCAGGGAAGTAGCCCGCATATCACTGGAACGCCTCATATCTGACGGTCGGATCCACCCCGCGCGCATAGAAGAGGTGGTCAAGAAGGTTAGCCAGGAGATCGAGGAGGCCATCCAGGAGGCCGGCCAGCAGGCGAGTTTTGACGTGGGCGTGCACGGGATCAATCCCGAGCTCATCAAACTTGTGGGCAAGCTCAAATACCGGACCTCCTTTGCCCAAAACGTGTATCAGCACTCCATCGAGGTAGCCTTCCTCGCGGGCATCATGGCAGCAGAATTGGGGCTCAACCAGAAGAAGGCCAAGAGAGCCGGGCTGCTCCACGATATCGGTAAGGCTGTCGATCATGAAGTAGAAGGCGCCCATGCAATTATCGGGGCGGAAATCGCGCGCCGCTACGGGGAAACTCCTCTCATCGTAAACGCGATCGCGGCTCATCACGGTGACGAGGAACCAACAAGCACTCTGGCCGTTCTCGTGCAAGCGGCGGATACTCTTTCCGCGGCCCGGCCGGGCGCGCGCAGAGAAATGCTCGAGAACTATGTGAAGCGATTGGAAGACTTGGAAAGGATCGCCGATTCCTTCAAAGAGGTGGGTAAGTCGTTCGCTATTCAGGCCGGAAGAGAAGTGCGCATTATCGTTGAAAATTCCAACATCGGCGACGAAGGGCTCGCGCTCCTGGCTACCGAGATCCGCAAGAAGATCGAAAAAGAGCTCTCCTATCCGGGACAGATAAAGATTGTCGTGATCCGTGAAGCAAGAGCCGTCGAATACGCCCGCTGACCGCCATCCCCCTGAGAGGCCCATGGCGCCGATCACGCTCGACTATACCTGCGGGCTGTAGCGTTTCTGAGAAATAGTCGCGAAGGAAGCCCTCGTCCTTGTTTTTCCCCTGAAAGGTGAACCGGAATGGTCGGGTAGTTTGCTGAAAGCGCCATGCTCTTGACTGCCGCGTGCCGCCGTCGGCTTCTGCGGTCGTACAATTTCAGTCAGATGAGACTTTCGAGAATAGCGATACATGACCGGCTTTCCTTTCCGTGGAGCTATCCATGCAGAAGGATGCGCTGATATCAGATAGAGAGCTCCTGAGGCTCTGCACGCTGAGAGAAGTCGTGGGGAGCTTTGCGCATGAGGCTGTTCAGCCTCTGAACGCTATTATGATCGCGGCTCAGGTTCTCCAGTTGCGGCTCGCGAAATTGCCTGCTCCTGAAGATGAAAAAAAGGCCATTTGCGAGCGCCTGGAGTTAATCGCGTCGCAAGTCAAGCGCGCCGGCGACCTCATTCACGAGTTCAGAGCCTTTGATAGAGAGAAGGATTCATGTGAAGCCCCTGTTCATTTGCACGAAGTGATCGACAAAGTTTGCGATAAGATGCGCCAGCAGTTCACCGCGCGTGGGTTAGACCTGATTATAGAGCCCCAAGGGCAGTTTCCCCCCTTATCAGAAGCTCATAGTGAAATAGCGGAAGACGTGGTGGTCCATGCCCTTGCCCACGCGAGAGAAACGGTTCAAGCTATGGCCGAGCAACGCCGCGAATCCGGCCTTCCGTACGCGGGAAGAGTCATGCTAAGCGCGGTGGAAGCTGACGGGAAGTTGGTGATTAGCCTGAATTGGAGCACGGGTCAGAGCCCCCAGGACCGCGTCCCCTCAGAAAGCGCACAGCCACCGGGCCTGCGGCTGGCGAGCGCCGCCCTGGCGGCCTCCGGTGGCGCTCTGGAAATCGCCCCGCAAGCCATAACCATCACACTCCTTCCATGAATCAGCCCCCCAAGGCGGGAAATTGAATTCGGACAGCTTAGGGCTTCCTGCAATGCGCTTTCGCGTTGACAGGATCTTGAAGTATGGTATGATATGCACTGCCATGATGCGGTATTTTTTAGTTTTTTTCATTTACGGGATGGAGATGGGTCAGTGAAGCCGGTCTTGGCGCCTACCAAAACCGCCGAGGGTCTCTGGTCCGGCAGGGTCACGTCACGGTTGTGTCTGTCCCTGCTCGCGTTCGCGGTCCTGGTGACGGGGTGCGGGTCAAATTCGGCGCTCGTCAAGCAGCCCATGGCCGAAAAGACGCCCTTGTCCGGCTCCTTGGCTTCCACATTGAGCGGCGGTTCTTCAAAAGCTCCCGCAGCAACTCCAAAGCTGAACAAATATCCATCCATACCTATGGAAGAAAACGCCCCTCGGGTCCGTCGCTTTATTCGCCAGTACGCGTATGAGTCTCGTGAGACTATGAAGAAATACCTGGCCCGCGCTGACGAACACCTCCCCATGGTCAAGTCGGTGGCGAGAGAGCACGGACTTCCCGTGGAAATCGCATATCTGTTCATGCTTGAATCCGGAGCGAATCCCGAAGCTCGCTCCCCGGCAAACGCCCTGGGTATGTGGCAATTCATGCCCGCGACCGCCAGGAGCTACGGACTGCGGGTGGATTCATGGGTAGACGAGCGACTAGATCCGGTAAAGTCCACCCGCGCGGCCATGTTGTACCTGAAGGATCTGTACGGCATGTTTGGGTGCTGGCGCCTGGCTCTGAGCGCTTATAATTCGGGGGAAAACAAGCTGAACAAGGTTCTATGCAAGGAGGACGCCGACGAGTACGAAGAGATCTCCACCAGCCGATACCTGAGGAGAGAAACAAAGGAATTCTGGCCGAAGTTCCAAGCCATCGCGCAAATCGCGAACTCCCCTGAGAAATTCGGCTTCAAACCTCTGAATGGTGAACCGTACCGCGCAAACTATGAAGTTGTCCCGGTCGAAGGGAATTACTCGCTCACCGGCCTGGCGCAGCTCTGCGCTGTGGAACCGGATGAGCTTTGCTCACGCAATCCCGCGCTGATTAGAGGCATCACTCCAAATAACGGATCGGAATACCCCGTAAGGGTGCCGCCGGGCAAGAAGGCCGCTCTCATCGCTGCGCTCCGCTCGGCGCCGAGCGATGCCGCCGACACGAACCTCGTCCATGTGGTCCATAGAGGAGAAAACCTCGCCCGCATCCTTCGGCGCTACGGAGTTAACAAGGACCAAGTGGCCACCCTCAACCCCGATGTGAACTTGAAGCGAAAGCTCAAACCCGGCGAAAAGATTCTCATCCCCGTGCAGCAGAAAGCCCTCAAGAAAACGCCTCAAGGCCGTCAACAAATCTCTTCCCTCAAATAGACCTCCCAGAAACATGACAGAACCTATGAGCTCTACGGGCAATATCCCGAAGCGTGGTCGTCAAATCTTGCGGATGCTATGAAAGGGCCCGGCGTGAAGCGGCCCTGGCCGGGTTGACCTATAGGGTGGCTTGGACGGGAGATGAGCCTCCCGGCCAAATCATTGCGCAACGATGCGCTCTTGTCGCCGATCTCCGAAGCTAAATCCCGGAGCCGCGGCCGAAGCCGAGCGCTCTCATGATTCGTTGTCGCCGGTTGGCCATGGAAGTTCGCATAAGGCGCATGAGCGCAAAGAGGGCGTTCGGCCCCCTCAATAAGGAGAGACAATGGCGCCGTTCATGGGCCCGTATCGCGGATTTCCCTGTAGGACGTGAGGGGTTTTTTGCCCGATGTGGGGCCGCGGCCGGATGGCCGAAAATTATGGAATAATTTTACATATCAGCATGATAAAAAATAGATCGAGAAATAATTTGATAAAATTTGATAATTAACTTCAAAAATACTTGACAACATATTTATAATGTGGTTGTTTCTGTCTTGCGACAAACCAAACCTAATCCTTCCTTCAGCCCGTTGCGATCAACGGGCTTTTTTTTTCAAAATCCGAATCACAAAGAGCCGTTTCAAATCCCCACAATACGAATCTCTTGGTTTCCCGCGCCCGAGAGACTATAATAGTTTCAACAGGCGAGCATTTTCCTTTACGTGAATCCGGGTTTCGATCAAGTGAAATCCGGATTCACGCGTTTGGCCCCAGCGTATCCTCACATTGCTTTTTCCCCGGCGTCTCACTGTTGCGGGCACGGGGAAGGCTGTCGATCCGAAGGGTCGCGCCCGCCGATTCCGTGTGTGGCGCCCAAGACGGGATTCCGGCTTCGGTTCAAGCCCGGGGCAGGCTTCTGGTCGGAATGACGGGCCGCGGTCTCTTGCCTGTTACTTTCTCCCTAGTCCAACTGAACAGTTACACTAGAATTTAGTTTTCGCTTGACCAGGAACCGCTTGTGATGTAGTGTTCGAAGTATCGTTGTTATTCCTAAGACAGGTCGAAACTATTGCGTTGCCAGGTGTGCGCA
>Ga0194126_10003486_pt1 | contig 24789 bp, 25 predicted proteins | sample TA2KigC150mmetaG_FD_148641 | JGI IMG/M metagenome (GOLD analysis project Ga0194126, IMG submission 148641) | Freshwater microbial communities from Lake Tanganyika, Tanzania - TA2015035 Kigoma Deep Cast 150m | ecosystem: Environmental > Aquatic > Freshwater > Lake | place: Tanzania: Lake... | reverse complement strand
GCCATGGAATGACCATGGCCGGCGCGTCGCGCCTTGCATCCATCCGTTCCTGGCCTCAACGCGGGGCATGATCCCTACTAAAATAGGCTCTTAGGCGGCGATCGCCGCCAGCTCGGCCAGGTCCCAACGCGGCCGCACGGCAAAACGGCCGTCCGCGCCCGGCAGGCCGGCGGCCAGACGCAATCCACCGGCGAAGGCGATCATGGCGCCGTTGTCGGTGCACAGGTCCAAGGGCGGGTAAAACACGGTGAGCTGACGTTGCGCCATCTCGGCGTCGAGCCGGGCGCGCAGGGCGCGGTTCGCCCCCACGCCGCCCGCCACCACCAGCCGCCGCAAACCGGTCTTCTTCAATGCCGCCAGGCATTTGCCCGCCAGCACGTCGACCACTGCGGCCTGGAAGCCGGCGGCGATGTCCGCCTGGTTGTCCAGTCCCGCCTTCTTCACCAGGGTCAGCACCGCGGTCTTCAGGCCGGAGAAGCTGAACTCCAGGTCGCCGGAATGCAGCATGGGCCGGGGCAGCTCGAAGCGGTAGGGATGACCGGTATCGGCCAGTCTGGACAAGGCGGGGCCACCGGGATAACCCAGGCCGAGCAGTTGCGCGGTCTTGTCGAAGGCCTCGCCAGCGGCGTCGTCGACGGTCTCGCCCAGCAGCGCGTAGCGTCCCACCCCGTCCACCCGCATGAGTTGGGTATGGCCGCCAGACACCAGCAGGGCGACGAAGGGGAACTCGGGCCGCGGATTCGCCAGCAGGGGCGAGAGCAGATGGCCTTCCAGATGATGGATGCCGAGTGCGGGAATACGCAGCGCCGCCGCCAGGGCATTGGCGAAGCCGGCCCCCACCAGCAGGGCTCCTGCCAGGCCCGGTCCCTGGGTGTAGGCGACGGCATCGAGGTCGTCCAGGGCCAGTCCCGCCTGCTTCAGCACGGTCCGGGTGAGGGGGATGACGCGGCGGATGTGGTCGCGCGAGGCCAGTTCCGGCACCACGCCGCCGTATTCGGCGTGCATGGCCACCTGCGAGTGGACGGCATGGGCCAGCATACCGGCCTCGGTGTCGAACACGGCGAGGCCGGTTTCATCGCAGGAGGACTCGACGCCGAGGATTTTCATGAGCTTGCCTGCGCCTGTTGGCGCGGGGTTACGGGTAAAGGTCTGAATTGTATTGAAACGACACGCGGTCCCGGTATAGAATCCGCCACCTTTTTTGGTCCCTCCCACATTCACAGGTAGCAGGAACGAGACATGCCCAGCGTTCGAGTCAAGGAAAACGAGCCGTTTGAAGTCGCCATGCGCCGCTTCAAGCGCACCATCGAGAAAACCGGTCTGCTGACGGAACTGCGTGCACGCGAGTTCTACGAGAAGCCGACCCAGGAACGCAAGCGCAAGCTGGCCGCTGCCGTGAAGCGTCATCACAAGCGCCTGCGCAGCCAGACCCTGCCGCCCAAGATGTACTGATCGGCTGCTTCAGCCGCTTCAAGCCACGGGCCTGTTGTACAGGCCCGTTTGCATTTTTTCCATGCATTGCTGTTGTTCGATCCGGAATCGCCATGACGCTCAAGGAACGCATCACCGAAGACATGAAGACCGCCATGCGCGCCAAGGATACGGCCCGCCTGTCCGCCGTGCGCCTGCTGCTCGCCGCCATCAAGCAGCGGGAGGTGGACGAGCGCATCCAGTTGGACGACGCCGCCGTCACTGCTGTCATCGAGAAACTCCTGAAGCAGCGCAAGGATTCCGCCACCCAGTACGAGGCCGCGAACCGCATGGATCTGGCGGACCAGGAGAAATTCGAGATCGGCGTGCTCTCCGCCTACATGCCCCAGCCCCTGTCGGCCGAGGAAGTGGCCGCCCTGGTCAAGCAGGCGGTGGCCGAGACTGCCGCCACCTCCGCCAAGGACATGGGCAAGGTCATGGCCTGGCTGAAGCCCCGGCTTGCCGGCCGCGCCGACATGACCAGCGTCTCCGGCCAAGTCAAGGCCGCCCTGGGCTGATCCACCGACTAGAATCCTGGGCATGATCCCCCAGGATTTCATCCAGCAGTTGCTTGACCGCACCGACATCGTCGCGGTCGTCGAGCGTTACGTCCCCCTCAAGAAGGCCGGCGCCAACTACCAGGCCCGCTGTCCCTTCCACAACGAGAAATCCCCCTCTTTCTCGGTGAGCCCCACCAAGCATTTCTATCACTGCTTCGGCTGTGGCGCGCACGGCACCGCCATCACTTTCCTCATGGAGCACGCCGGTTACAGCTTCGTCGAGGCGGTGAAGGAACTCGCTGGGCAGGTCGGCTTGCAGGTGCCCGACGACGGCAGCCGGCAGGCACCGGAGGAGGAAACCCGGCGCGACAAGCTCTACGAGCGCATGGAGGTGGCCGGCCGCCACTACCGCCAGGCCCTGAAATCCGCCGAGCCGGCCATCGCCTACCTGAAAAAGCGCGGCGTCACCGGCGAGACCGCAGCCCGCTTCGCCCTGGGCTACGCCGCCGACGACTGGCAGCCGCTCGCCGCCGCCTTCGCCGACTACCAGGACCCGCTGCTGGTGGAAGCCGGCCTCGTCATCGCCAACGAGGGCAAGCGCTACGACCGCTTTCGCGATCGCGTCATGTTCCCCATCCGCAACGAGCGCGGCAAGGTCATCGCCTTCGGCGGCCGGGTCATGGGCGCGGGCGAGCCGAAGTACCTGAATTCCCCGGAAACCCCGCTGTTCCACAAGGGCCGGGAACTCTACGGCCTGCACGAACACCGCCGCGCCATCCAGGGCGAGAACCGGGTGCTGGTGGTGGAGGGCTACATGGACGTGGTGATGCTGGACCAATACGGGGTGCAGAACGCGGTGGCCACCCTGGGCACCGCCATCACCCCGGACCACCTCACCCGCCTCCTGCGCCTGGTGGACGAGATCGTCTTCGCCTTCGACGGCGACAACGCCGGCCGCAAGGCCGCCTGGCGCGCCCTGGAGAACAGCCTGCCGCAGGTCCGCGACGGCAAGCTGCTCAGCTTCCTGTTTCTGCCCGAGGGCGAGGATCCGGACAGCTTCGTCCAGGCCCAGGGGGCGGAAGCCTTCCGCAAGCTATGCGACAAGGCCACGCCCCTGTCGGATTTCCTGTTCGCCGAACTCGGCGCCCAGACCGACCTGTCCTCCCAGGAAGGCAAGGTGCGCCTCGCCACCCTGGCCAAGCCCCATCTCGCCAAGCTCACCCAGGCGCCCCTGCTGGCGCGGGCGCTGCACCGGCGGCTGGGCGAACTGAGCGGGCTCGACACCCCAGGCCCGGCCCGCGCCGCCCGATTTTCCGGCAAGCCGGCTGGACGCGCGCAGCCGGCGGGCCGGGCAGCCGTGCAGCCCAGCCTGTGGCGGGTCCTTCTGCAAGCCGTCCTGGACAACCCGTCGCGCGCCGCGCGCCTGTCCGATCTGCCCGACAGCGGCGATATCGACGCCCAGGCGCTGGCCTCCGTGGCCGCCTTGCTGCGTGAACATCCGGAACTCAGCCGGCCCGCCCTGCTCGAGCACTTTCGCGGAAAACCCGAACAGGCCCCTCTTGAATCCGCCAATTCCGCAACCATGAACTGGGGGGCGGAGGAAGATGTGGAAGCCGATTTCCAGGGCGCCCTGAAATCCCTGCTGGCACAGGCCGGCGGCAGCACGGTGCGCGAATTGTCGGCGCGCAAACCCAGTGAACTCAGCGCGCAGGAGAAAGCCCGCCTGCTGGCTTCCCTGAAAAACCGGAAACCTGCCTGAGCAAAGCGGGTCGAACTCGGAGCCTATTTCAGTAGGCTCTTAGCACCAGCCCCGGACCGGGCACCCAAGTTCATGTATAATATTGCGTTTTTCCGCAGTTTCTCACGGAGCGATTCCAACAATGGCGACCAAGACTCCCAAGCAGAGCGCCCCGGCTGACAAAAGCCCCGGCAAGGCCCCCGGCCGTCCGCCCGGCAAGAAAAAGGATGCCGCCGGCAAAGCCGCCCTGCTCGCCCAGGCGATCACCCAGCAGGACAGCAAGCTCGACGTGGAGGCGCGCCGCACCCGCCTGAAGAACCTGATCATGCTGGGCAAGGAACGGGGCTACCTGACCTATGCCGAGGTGAATGACCACCTGCCCGACGAGATGCTCGACGCCGAGCAGATCGAGAGCGTCATCAGCATGATCAACGACATGGGCATCCAGGTCTTCGATCAGGCGCCCGCCGCCGAGGAACTGCTGATGTCGGAGACTCCGGCGCCGGTGGCCGACGAGGACGCCGCTGAGGAAGCGGAAGCAGCCCTGTCCAGCGTCGACGCCGAATTCGGCCGCACCACCGACCCGGTGCGCATGTACATGCGCGAGATGGGCACCAAGGACCTGCTCACGCGCGAGGGTGAGATCGAAATCGCCAAGCGCATCGAGGAAGGCCTCAAGCACATGGTGCAGGCCATTTCCGCCTGCCCGCTCACCATCACCCAGATCCTGGAATTGGCCAGCAAGGTCGAACGCGACGAACTCAAGATCGATGACCTGGTGGACGGCCTCATGGACAGCTCCGGCGAGGACATCGTCATGGAGAGCGCCGCCGAAGAACCCGAGGGCGACGACGAGGAGGAGGACGAAGCCGCCAGCGCCGCCATCACCGCCGCCAACCTGGCCCAGCTCAAGGCCGACGCACTGGAGCGCTTCACCGTCATCCGCAAGTGCCATGACAAGATGAGGCCGGCCCTGAACAAATACGGCTTCGCCAGCAAGCAATACCAGAAGCTGCTCGACGACGTCTCCGCCATGCTGCTGGGCATCCGCTTCACCGCCCGCCAGGTGGACGCCCTGTGCGACAGTGTGCGCGGCATCGTCGAGGAAGTGCGCGGGCACGAGCGCGCCATCATGGACATGGCCGTGAACAAGTCCGGCATGCCGCGCGCCCACTTCATCAAGACCTTCCCCGGCCTCGAGGGCGATGCGGCCTGGCTGTCCCAGGAACTGGCCGGCAAGGCGCCTTATGTCGAGCAACTGGCGCGCCACCAGTACACCATCATGGAGCGCCAGGACAAGCTCAGATCCTTGCAGGAAAAGGCCGGCATCCCGGTCAAGGCGCTGAAGGACATCAACAAGAAGATGTCCACCGGCGAAGCCAAGGCCCGCCGCGCCAAGCGCGAGATGATCGAGGCCAACCTGCGTCTGGTCATCTCCATCGCCAAGAAATACACCAATCGCGGCCTGCAATTCCTCGATCTGATCCAGGAAGGCAACATCGGCCTGATGAAGGCGGTGGACAAGTTCGAATACCGCCGCGGCTACAAGTTCTCGACCTACGCCACCTGGTGGATCCGCCAGGCCATCACCCGTTCCATCGCCGACCAGGCGCGCACCATCCGCATCCCGGTGCACATGATCGAGACCATCAACAAGATGAACCGCATCAGCCGCCAGATCCTGCAGGAGACCGGCCTGGAACCGGATCCGGCCACGCTGGCGGAAAAGATGGAGATGCCCGAGGACAAGATCCGCAAGATCATGAAGATCTCCAAGGAGCCCATCTCCATGGAGACCCCCATCGGCGACGACGAGGATTCCCACCTGGGCGATTTCATCGAGGACCAGTCCACTCTGTCCCCGGCCGAATCCGCCCTCTACTCCAGCCTGCAATTCGTCACCCAGGAAATTCTCGACAGCCTGACGCCGCGCGAGGCCAAGGTCCTGCGCATGCGTTTCGGCATCGAGATGAACACCGACCATACCCTGGAGGAAGTGGGCAAGCAGTTCGACGTCACCCGCGAACGCATCCGCCAGATCGAGGCCAAGGCCCTGCGCAAGCTGCGCCACCCGTCCCGTTCCGAGCGCCTGCGCAGCTTTCTCGATTGACCGTTGTATGGGGAGGCCAGTCCGCCCCGCCGGGCCTGTAGCTCAGTTGGTCAGAGCAGAGGACTCATAATCCTTTGGTCCAGGGTTCAAGTCCCTGCGGGCCCACCAATCCCCCCACCGCCATGCCGAAGACCACGAAACCCACTTCCGCCAATCAGGAGCTTTTCCCGGCGGAGAACGCGCCCAAGGATTTCGAGGGGGCCATGCGCGAGCTTGAACAGCTCGTCGAGAAGCTGGAGGCCGGTCAACTCTCCCTCGAGGAATCCCTGGCCGGCTACAAGCGCGGCATGCTGCTCTCGCAATACTGTCAACGTACCCTCGACGAAGCCGAACAGCAGGTGAAGATTCTGGAGAACGGCGTGCTGAAGGATTTCGATCCGGAAAACCGGGATGGCTGATTTCGCCGCCTGGTCCCGCGCCGTGCAGACGCGCATGGAAAGCGCCCTGGATCGGGCGCTGCCGGCGGAGTCCCTGGCCCCGCAAGGACTGCACGCCGCCATGCGCTATGTCGCTCTCGGTGGCGGCAAGCGGGTGCGACCCATGCTGGCCTTCGCCGCCGGCGAAGCGGCCGGAGCCGATGCCGACCACGTCGAGCCGGCCGCCTGCGCGGTGGAACTCATCCACGTCTATTCGCTGACCCACGACGACCTGCCCTGCATGGATGATGACGATCTGCGCCGGGGCAAGCCCACCTGCCACGTGCGCTTCGACGAGGCCACCGCCCTGCTCGTGGGCGATGCCCTGCAAAGCCTCGCCTTCGACGTGCTGGCCCGGCCGCTGCCCGGGCTGTATGGCGAAACGCGCGTGGAAATGCTCGGCCTGCTGGCACGCGCCTCCGGATCCCGCGGCATGGCCGGCGGCCAGGCGGTGGACCTCGACAGCACCGGCAAGACCCTGGATCTGGCCGAACTGGAATTCATGCATATCCACAAGACCGGGGCGCTGATCCAGGCCGCGGTGCTGCTCGGCGCCCTTTCCGCCGGGCCGCTGGCCGCGGACGCCCGCGCCGGCCTGGAACGTTATGCCCGCTGCGTCGGTCTCGCCTTCCAGGTCATGGATGACGTGCTCGACGCGGAAACCGATACCGCCACCCTGGGCAAGACCGCCGGCAAGGATGCCGCCCAGGGCAAGGCCACCTATCTCACCCTGATGTCGGCCCGCGATGCCCGTGGCTACGCGGCCGAACTGATCGCCGACGCCGAACGCGCCATCGAGCCCTTCGGACCTGCCGCCCGCCGCCTGTCCGAGATCGCGCGTTTCATCGTCGAGCGCCGCTACTGATGCGAAAGTCCCCATGAGCCTGCTGGAAAACCTGCACAGCCCCGCCGACCTCAAGAGCATGGGCCGCGCCGACCTGAAAGCCCTGGCCGGCGAACTGCGCGCCTTCGTCATCGACAGCGTTTCGAAGACCGGCGGCCATCTCGCTTCCAACCTGGGCGTCGTGGAGCTTACCCTGGCCCTGCACCACGTCTTCGACACCCCGGCCGATCGCATCGTCTGGGACGTCGGCCATCAGACCTACGTGCACAAGATACTCACCGGTCGCCGCGAGCGCATGCACACCCTGCGCCAGACCGACGGCCTGTCGGGCTTCCCCAAGCGCGAGGAAAGCGAGTACGACGCCTTCGTCGCCGGCCATTCCAGCACCTCGATCTCCGCCGCCCTCGGCATGGCCGTCGCCGCCCGGCTGAAGGGTGAGGAGCGTCGCGTGGTGGCGGTCATCGGCGACGGCGCCATGACCGCCGGCATGGCCTTCGAGGCCCTGAACAACGCCGGCGCCATGGACGCCAACCTGCTGGTGATCCTCAACGACAACGACATGTCGATCAGCGCCAACGTCGGCGCCCTCAACGCCTACCTGACCAAGCTGATGTCTGGTCGCCTCTACAACAACCTGCGCAGCACCGGCGAGCGCCTCCTTTCCAATCTGCCGCCCATCCACCAACTGGCGCGGCGGGCCGAGGAACACCTGAAGGGCATGGTGACCCCCAGCACCCTGTTCGAGGAGTTCGGCTTCAATTACCTGGGTCCGATCGACGGCCACGACCTGGACGCGCTGATTCCGACACTGGCCAACATCCGCCAGCTCAAGGGCCCGCAATTCCTGCACATCATCACGCAGAAGGGGCGCGGCTATAACCCGGCCGAGGCCAATCCCTGCCTGTACCACGGCGTCGGCAAGTTCAAGATCGAAGTGGGCGTCGAAGCCAAGGCCGCCAGCAAGCCCAGCTACACCGAGGTGTTCGGCCAGTGGCTGTCCGACATGGCGGCAACCGACGAGCGCCTGGTGGGTATCACCCCGGCCATGTGCGAGGGTTCCGGACTCAACGATTTCGCCGCGCGCTTCCCCGACCGCTACTTCGACGTCGGCATCGCCGAGCAGCACGCCCTCACCTTCGCCGCGGGTCTCGCCTGCGAGGGCCGCAAACCGGTAGTGGCGATCTACTCGACCTTCCTGCAGCGCGCCTACGACCAGCTCATCCACGACATCGCCCTGCAGAAGCTGCCGGTGCTGCTGGCCATCGACCGCGCCGGCCTGGTCGGCGCCGACGGTCCCACGCACGCCGGCGCCTTCGATCTCTCCTTCCTGCGCTGCGTGCCCAATCTGCTCATCGCCACGCCCTCCGACGAGGACGAATGCCGCCGTCTGCTCAGCACCGCGTTCCAGCATGACGGCCCCAGCGCGGTGCGCTATCCGCGCGGCACCGGACCGGGCGCCGCCATCGATCCCGGCCTGGAGACGCTGCCCATCGGCCGCGGCGTGCTCCGTCGCGAGGGCCGCGACATCGCCATCCTGGCTTTCGGCAGCATGCTGACGCCCGCCCTCGCCGCGGCCGACAAACTGGATGCCAGCGTCGCCGACATGCGCTTCGTCAAACCCCTGGATCGCGATTTGCTGCGCCGGCTCACCGAAACCCACAGTCATTTGGTGACCGTCGAGGAGAACGTGGTCATGGGCGGCGCCGGCGCAGCCGTCGCCGAAGCCCTCGCCGAGATGGGCGTTTGTCGGCCGATCCTGCACCTGGGCCTGCCCGACCGTTTCGTCGAGCATGGCGATCCGGCCGAACTGCTGCGGCGTTGTGGCCTGGACGCGGCCGGCGTGGAAGCCGCCATCCGCGCGTTCGCTATTACCTGATCTATTTACTCAACTATTGCAGCAGTTTATACTGCGTCCAACTCCATTCAGGAATTCGCCATGAGCACCTGCGAAGCGGTCTGCAATACCGCCAACCCCTGCCCCACTCCGGCCATCGCCGACGTGCAGAATTATCCCGACTCGCGCCAGATCGCCATCGACAAGGTCGGCATCAAGGCCATCCGCCACCCGGTGCGGGTCCTCGACAAGACCGGCGGCGCCCAGCACACCATCGCCAGCTTCGGCATGTACGTCTATCTGCCGCATCACTTCAAGGGCACCCACATGTCCCGCTTCATCGAGATCCTCAACGGCAACGAGCGGGAATTCTCGGTGGAATCCTTCGAGGACGTGCTGCGCCTGATGGTGAAGAAGCTGGAGGCGGAGTCCGGCCACATCGAGATGAACTTCCCCTACTTCGTCAACAAGAAGGCTCCCGTGTCCGGGGTGCAGAGCCTGATGGACTACGACGTCACCTTCATCGGCGAAATCAAGAACGGCGAGTACCTGCAAACCATGAAGGTGCTGGTGCCCTGTACCAGCTTGTGCCCCTGCTCCAAGAAGATTTCCGAGTACGGCGCCCACAACCAGCGCTCGCACGTCACCATCACCGTGCGCACCAATGCCTTCGTCTGGATCGAGGACATCATCAAGATCGCCGAGGACAATGCCTCCAGCCAGCTCTACGGCCTGCTCAAGCGGCCCGACGAGAAATTCGTGACCGAGCGCGCCTACGAAAATCCCAAGTTCGTCGAAGACCTGGTGCGCGACGTCGCGGCGGCGCTGAACCGGGATGCGCGCATCGATGCGTACGTAGTCGAGGCCGAAAACTTCGAAAGTATCCACAACCACTCCGCCTACGCACTGATCGAGAACGACAAGACCCCGCAGGCCTGAGCTGCGACCCGTATCGCATTGCTCCAGGGCTCGCATCCCCGCCAGCCGGGGCCTCCGCCTGGTTCTCGCATCAGGCGCATAATGCGCGGCATCTCCCACGCCAGACCGCGCCGCATGAAGCCCATCGCCATCTTCCGCCACGCCGCAAGTGAAGGCCCGGGTCATTTCGCCCGGGTCATCGAAGCCCGCCAGTTGCCGTGGCGGCTCATCGCCATCGACGCCGGCGATGCCGTGCCCGCCACGCCCGATGGCTTCTCCGGGCTGGTCTTCATGGGCGGACCGATGAGCGTGAACGACCCTCTGCCTTGGATCCCGCCGCTGCTGGAACTGATCCGTGCGGCGGTGGCGCGCGACATCCCGGTGCTCGGCCACTGCCTCGGCGGACAACTCATCGCCAAGGCCCTGGGCGGCGTGGTCGGCCGCAACCCGGTGCAGGAGATCGGCTGGGGCGAGGTGCGCGTGGCCGACTCGCCTGAGGCGCGCGCCTGGTTCGGCGACATGCCTTCCTTCCAGGCCTTTCACTGGCACGGTGAAACCTTCTCCCTGCCGCCCGGCGCGGTCCACCTGCTGTCCAGCCCGCACTGCGCCAACCAGGCCTATGCCCTGGGCAAGCACTTAGGGCTGCAATGCCACGTGGAGATGACCGAGGCCATGATCCAGGAATGGTGCGAGGTGGGCGCCGACGAACTCGCCGCCGCGCGCGGCCCGGCGGTGCAAAGCGCGGAGCGGATGCAAAGCCAGGCGGCCACCCACCTGCCCGCCCTGCAACGTTGCGCCGAAGGGGTCTACGCTCAGTGGTTGCTGGGCCTGCGCGCATGAGCGTCCCCGTCCGACCGTCCCAAGGAGGAGTGCAGCCTCCCCTCGGGAGGGTGAGGCGGGGGTATCGCGAAGTACAGCTTCGCGCCCGCCTAACGGGCTGGCTGTGCAAAGCCAGCCCTCCGTCGCGCAGCGACAGGAGGGGAGTCCAGTGGGCGAGATGACCATCTCCCTGCCCCACCTGCGCAGCCTGATCGGGCTGCGCGTGCATCACCGGGGCGAGGTCTGCGTGGTGGTGGAAGTACTGGAATCTCCCCCCGCCCTGGTGCTCGAACCGGAATCCGCCGCCACACTTTTGGTCGACCAGCATGGCCAGCCCTGGGAATACGGCCGCGAGAGCCGCGTGCTGCATGTGCTCAGCGACGACCGCAGCGGTCTCAGCGACGAATTGCTCGAACTTGATCTGATCGATTGACGCGCGAGCCCGGGCAACGCAGCATACGGGGCAAACCACGCGCGAGGAGACCCGCGATGCGCGCCGGCGCGCAGTCCGCAACATCGAGTGACCGACATCACGGCTCGGTCCATCCTTTCCTCTCCTGCCCGGGACGTGCACGGGCGGCTCGGCCCACCTCCCGCTCCAGCACGTGAAAACACCCTCCGCCCTGGTCCCCGTGGTCGCCGGTTTCGGCGTCATCCTGCTTTTGCTGCTGTCGGTCGCCGCCGTCGGAGTCACCCATATCCACCGCCTCAGCGACCAGCTCACCGCCATCGTCTCCGAGCGCAACCAGAAGGCCTCCTTCGCGACCGGCATGCACGGCCTGCATCAGGCCCGCCACCAGTCCCTGCTGCTGGCCGCGAATCTGGAAGACCCCTTTGCGCGTGACGAGGAGTTGATGCGTTTTGCGCAGATGGCGGGCGCCTTCATCCAGGTCCGCGACCAGTTTCTCGCCCTGCCCCTGGATGCTGAGGAACTGAACCTCTGGCAGAACACCCGTGACGACTTGCGCAAGGTCGAGGAGATCACCGGGGAGATCATCGACCTGCTGCGGCGCGATGCCCTGCAAGCCGCACGCGATCGCATCCGCGACGTGCTGCGCCCGCACCAGGAAAGCATGATGCGGGGCTGGAAAGCGCTGCTGGACATGCAACGCGCGAAAAACGAGGCGGCCATGCGCGACGCCGTGGCCGCCCGCGACCGCGCCAAGAGTTTGGCCATGGCCCTCTCCGCCGCCGCCATGCTGGTGGGAATCAGCATCGCGGTGTTCGTGGTTCGTCTCAGCCGGCGCCTTGAGAAAGCCCTGTTCGAGGCCAAGGAGCGCGCCCAGGTCACCCTGCGCGCCATTGGCGACGGCGTGCTGCGCTTCGACCGCGATGGCGTGCTGCGCTACCTCAACCCGGCGATGGGTCATCTGCTCGGCGTCGATGCCGAGACATCGCAGGGCAGGCCCTTCACCCAGGTCCTGCATCTGTCGGAACGCGGCACGCGGGCGGATCTCGCCGCCCGCCTGTTGGCGGAAACCCTGCAAGGCAGCGGCTTCGATCTGCCGGAGGCGGCCGTGCTGACCAGCGGCTTCGGACTGGAGCACGAAGTGGCGGGTCGTTGTTCTCCAATTCATGACGAGCGCGGCAAAATCGGCGGCGGCGTGCTGGTGCTGCGCGATGTCAGCGAACAGCGCGAACTGAGCCGCAAGCTTGCCTGGCAGGCGGAGCACGACGCGCTCACCGGCCTGCAGAACCGGCGCGCCTTCGAGGATCGCGTGTCGCGCATCCTCGTCAGCCGCCGTGCCGGCGACCTGCCTTTATCCCTGCTGTTCATCGACCTCGACTACTTCAAGAACGTCAACGACAGCGCCGGCCACGCCGCTGGCGACGAACTGTTGCGCCGCATCGCAGCACTCATGCTGTGCCGCATCCGCGAGAGCGACTTCCTCGCCCGCATGGGCGGCGACGAATTCGGCCTGCTGCTTACGGCCTGTCCCCACGACATGGCGGAGCACATCGCCGCCAGCCTGCGGGATGGCATCGCCGGCCTGCGTCTGGACTGGAACGGCCACAGCCACCAGGTCGGCGCGAGTATCGGCGTGGTGCACGTACCGCCGCACTGGGCCTCGCTCGACGAATGCCTGGCGGCCGCCGACGCCGCCTGCTACAAAGCCAAGCAAAGCGGGCGCAACGCCATCGTCGTGCACGCAAACGGAGAGTGACCATGGAACACATCCTGCAACGCCTGAAGGACCTGCTCGCCACCCTCGACGCGGCGGCCCCCTGGCTCGCGCCGCTGGCTTTGCGCCTGCTACTGGCCAAGGAATTCTGGGACGCGGGCGTGGAAAAACTCCATGGCCAGAACTGGTTCGGCGACGTTCGCGACAGCTTTCCCTTCCCCTTCAACCTTGTGCCGGCCGAACTGAGTTGGCAACTCGCCACCTGGTTCGAGTTGCTCGGCGCCGTCGCCCTGGTGCTGGGGCTGGCCACCCGCTTCTTCGCCGTTTCCCTGTCCATCCTCACCCTGGTGGCCATCTACTCGATGCACGCCGGCCTCGGCTACACCATCAGCGAGGGCGGCTGGAAACTGCCGCTGATCTATCTCGTCCTGTTCCTGCCCCTGATCCTCGCCGGCCCCGGCAAGCTCAGTCTCGACCATTGGCTGCGCGCGCATTACCTGCGCGCCGAACGCCGCCTCTGGTCATGAGGGTGCTCGCCGGCGACATCGGCGGCACCCACTGTCGCCTGGCCATCGCCGAGGCCGGTCGGGATGGTGTCGACATCCTGCGCGCGGCCCGTTATGCCAGCCGCGGGCATGCCGACCTGGAAGCCATCCTCACCGACTTCCTGGGCGCGGAGTCGGCGCCGGAAGCCTGCTGCCTGGCCGTGGCCGGCCCCACCGACGGCCGTCGCGCGCGCTTCACCAACCTCGACTGGAACGTCGACGCGTCCGTCCTGGCGGCCCGCTTCGGCTTCCGCAACACCCTCCTGGTGAACGACTTCGCCGCCGTCGGCTGGGGTCTCGACGGCCTCCGCGCGGAGCAGCTCGCGCCGCTGCAGGCCGGCGATGCCGTCGCCAACGCGCCGCGGCTCGCCCTCGGCGCCGGCACCGGCCTGGGCGTCTGCCTGTGCGTCTGGCGCGACGGCGGCTATCGCCCGCTCGCCTCGGAAGGCGGCCACATCGGCTTCGCCCCGCTCGACGCCACGCAGGACCGGCTGCTCGCCCATCTGCGCCGCGCGCACGGACGCGTTTCGGTGGAGCGCATCCTGTCCGGGCCGGGCATCGTCGAGCTGTACCGCTTCTGTCTGGCGGAAGTCGGCCGCGTCGATTCACCCCTGCTGCACGAGACGCATCCCGCACCGGCCATCACCGCCGCCGGCCTGACCGGCGACGACGCGGCCGCCGCGCATGTCTTGCGCCTGTTCGCGCAAATCCTCGGCCAGACCGCCGGCGACCTGGCCCTGGCGGCGCGCGCCGAAGGCGGTGTCTTTCTGGCCGGCGGCATCGCCCCGCAAGTCCTGCCGGCGCTGCGCAACGGCGACTTCCTGCGCGGATTTCACGCCAAGGGACGTTTCGCCGAGTGGACGCGGAGCCTGCCGGTGGCGGTGGTGCTGGACGCCGACATCGGCCTGCGCGGCGCCGCGCGGGCGGCCATGCTGGAAACCACCTCCACCTAAGCCGCAGCTGAAATCGCGCACCATCCCTCATCGAACGTCAGGGCGAACAGCCCCAGGCGGCGCATCACGGTCGGCGGCCGTAATCCCGGAAACGCTCGATCGCCTCGTCCATTTCGGCGCCGCTCAGCAGCACCGGCCCGCCCGCCTGCAGGCAACGCAGGTACTGGCCGCTGAGGGCCTCCACTTCCACCGCCAGGGCCAGCGCGTCGGCCAGGTTGCCGCCCCAGGCGAGCAGGCCGTGGTTGGCCATAAGGCAGGCGCGCCGGCCTTGCAGGGCTTGCAGCACCGCGTCGGACAGCGCCTGGGTGCCGAAGGTGGCGTAGCGGGCGCAGCGGATGTCGGCGCCGCCCGCCATTGCCACCATGTAGTGGAAGGCGGGGAGGTCGCGGCGCAGGCAGGCCAGGGCCACGGCGAAAGGGGAATGGGCGTGGACGATGGCGCCGGCCTCGGCAAAGGCGGCATAGATGTCGCGGTGGAAGCGCCATTCGCTGGAAGGCTGCATGCCTTCCGGCGCGGCACCGTCCAGGTCCACCGGTACCATGTCGGCGGCGGCCAGCGTGCTCATGTCACGTCCCGAGGGCGTGATCAGGAAGCCGCCGGGTGAGCGGGCGCTCACATTTCCGGAAGCGCCCTGGTTGAGCCCGACTTCCACGCTGCGGCGGGCATACACCGCGACCAGGGCGGGCAGATCGGAGGGATTCGGCGTCATGCGCGCTCCGGGAAAAGAGCCGCCAGGGCTTGCCGGCTGGCGGCGCACACCCCCCGCTCGGTGATGAGGCCGCTGACCAGGCGGGCGGGAGTGACGTCGAAGGCCGGATTGGCGCAGGCGCTGCCGGCGGGGATCAGGCGAACGCTGAGCAGGCTGCCGTCGGGCGCCAGGCCCTGGATGCGGGCCACCTCCTCGGCGTCGCGCTCCTCGATGGGAATGTCGCCGCCCTCCGCCAGGCGGAAGTCGATGCTGGGTCCCGGCGCGGCGACGTAGAACGGCACGCCGTTGTCGAAGGCGGCGAGGGCCTTGAGATAGGTACCGATCTTGTTGGCGACGTCGCCGTTGGCCGCGACCCGGTCGGTGCCGACGATGCACAGGTCGACGCGGCCGTGCTGCATCAGGTGGCCGCCGGCGTTGTCGGCGATGACCGTGTGCGGAATGCCGGCCTGCGCCAGTTCCCAGGCGGTGAGGCTGGCGCCCTGGTTGCGCGGCCGCGTCTCGTCGACCCAGACGTGCAGCGGAATGCCGGCCTCGGCGGCTGCGAAGACAGGCGCCAGGGCGGTCCCCCAGTCGACGGTGGCGAGCCAGCCGGCGTTGCAGTGGGTGAGCACGTTGACCACGCCGTCGCGGCGGGCGGCGCGGATCAGTTCCAGGCCGTGGCGGCCGATGGCGCGGTTCTGCTCGACGTCTTCCTCGCAGATCGCCGCCGCCTCGGCCCAGGCCGCCGGTGAGCGCTCGCTCACCGGGCGGGCCAGCAGCTGCTTGAGCATGCGCTCCACACCCCAGCGCAGATTGACCGCGGTGGGACGCGTGGCGACGAGGAAATCGCCGGTCCGCCGCAGCCCCGCGTCGGAGGCGTCCCGATCCGCCGCCAGGGCCATGCCGTAGGCCGCCGTGGCGCCGATCAGCGGCGCGCCGCGCACGCGCATGACGGCGATCGCCTCCGCCGCGTCTTCCGGCGTGGCCAGTACGCACGTCACGAAGGCATGCGGCAGGCGGGTCTGGTCGATGATTTCCACCCGGCGCGCGCCGGCCTCGAGCAGGGAGCGGATGCTGCGGGTGGGTGTCCCTTCGACGAGCATGTTTGGGTTCCGGATGGCGGCGATCGGGCCGGATTATCGGCCTTGCAATACAATCCGACCATGCCCGCCGTTCCTCCGCCCGCTCCCCTGCTCGCCGCCCTCAATGCCCTGCTGGTCACCCAGCCCGCGGCGCGGGCGCGACTGGCCGGGCACGCCGGCAAGGCGGTCCGCCTGGCCCTGCCCGGCATCAACCTGGACCTGGGCGTCGATGCGGAGGGTGGCTTCACGGCCGCGCCTGCGGAAGGCGAAGCCGCCCTGCATCTCACCCCCGACCCCGCCGCGCTGCCGCGCTGGCTCGGCGGCGGCACGCTGAACGAACTGTTCCGCGCCGAGGGCGACGGCGTGCTGGCCGCCGACCTGGCGCGGGCTCTGGCCGATTTCGACTGGGTGCTGGCCCTGCGCCCCAGGCTGGGCGACATCGCCGCCAGCCGGGTGGATGCCTTCCTGCGCGGCTTCGCCCCCTGGCGCGACGCCACCCTGCAATCCGCTGGCCGCAACCTGGCGGAATACGCAGTGCACGAGGCCGGCCTGCTGGCCGACCCGCAAGCCATCCGCGCCTTCGTCGCCGAGGTGGACACCCTGCGCGAAGCCAGCGACCGGCTGCAGGCACGCCTGCGGCATCTCGAAGCCCGGCGCCGCGGCTGATGTACCTCCTCCGCCTCCTGCGCATCCTGCTCACCGCCGCGCGCTTCGGCCTCGACGAGTTCTTCCTCGGCCACGAGCGCGTGCGCCTGGTGCGCTTCGCCGTGTCGGCGCTGTTCTTCTGGCGCGACCTGTCGCGGCCGCGCGGCGAGCGTCTGCGCCTGGCCCTGGAATCGCTGGGGCCCATCTTCGTCAAGTTCGGCCAGATGCTGTCCACCCGGCGCGACATGATTGCCGCCGACATCGCAGACGAACTCGCCCGCCTGCAGGACCGCGTGCCGCCCATCGCCGGCGACCAGGCCCTGGCGGTCATCCGCCGCGCCTATGGCCGCGAGGCGGCGGAAGTGTTCGCCGAATTCGAGCCGGTGCCGGTGGCCTCGGCCTCCGTCGCCCAGGTGCACCGCGCCCGCCTGGTCAGTGGCGAAGCGGTGGCGGTGAAAGTGCTGCGCCCGGGAATCCAGGCGGTCATCGGCCATGACGTGCAGATCCTGTACGCCATCGCCGGCCTCATCGAGCGCCTCTGGTGGGACGGCAAGCGGCTGAAGCCGCGGGAGGTGGTGCACGAATTCGCCAAGCATCTCGACGACGAGCTGGATCTGGTGCGGGAAGCGGCCAACTGCTCGCAGTTGCACCGCAACTTCGCCGGCTCCGGCGCGCTCCAGGTGCCGGAGGTGTTCTGGGACTACTGCACGTCGGAGGTCATGGTCATGACCTGGATGGACGGCACGCCCATCTCCCAGCTCGACGAATTGCGCCGGCGCGGCGTCGACATCCCGCGCCTGGCCCGGTCAGGGGTGGAAATCTTCTTCACCCAGGTATTCCGCGACGGTTTCTTCCACGCCGACATGCACCCGGGCAACGTCCTCGTCACCGACAACGGCGAGTACATCGCCCTCGACTTCGGCATCATGGGCACCCTCAACGAGGGCGACAAGAACTACCTGGCGCAGAACTTCCTCGCCTTCTTCCGGCGCGACTACAAGAAGGTGGCACAGGCCCACCTCGACGCCGGCTGGGTGCCGCCGGAAACCCGCGCCGACGAATTCGAGGCCGCCATCCGTTCGGTATGCGAGCCGGTGTTCGACCGCCCCCTCAAGGAAATCGCCTTCGGCAAGGTGCTGCTGCGCCTGTTCCAGACCTCGCGCCGCTTCGGCATGGAAATCCAGCCGCAACTGGTGATGCTGCAGAAGACCCTGCTCAACATCGAGGGCCTGGGCCGCCAGCTCGACCCGGAACTCGACCTGTGGTCCACCGCCAAGCCTTATCTGGAACGCTGGATGAGCGAGCAGATCGGCTGGCGCGGCTGGCTGCGCACCTTCCGGGAGGAGGCGCCGTACTGGGGCACCGTGCTGCCGCAGCTGCCGCGCCTGGCGCACCGCGCCCTGCGCGCCGACCGCCTGGAAAAGATCGAGGATGGCCTCGCCGACCTGCTGCGCCTGCAGCAGGTGCGCAACCGCCGGCTGCTGGCCATCGCCGCCCTGCTGGCCGTGCTGGCCGTGCTGGCCCTGCTCAACCTGCCCGGCCTGCGCTGACGCCGGCTCAGCCCCTCGGGTCCGGCACGAAGCCGCCGGGGAAGGGCCGGGGTTCCGGCCAGGCGGGTTGCGGCCTGGGCAGGATGCCGCGCGCCGCCAGGTTGTCCCGGCTGTCGTAGCGCAGGCTGAGGATCTCGGCGGGCGCGCTGCTGGCCCGCTCGAAGCCGGTGTAGCGGGTGGGCGCGTACTCCCGCTCGCCGTGCCCGGTGCCCAGCCGTTCCGCCTGGCGCATCGCCTTCGCCCCCGGTGCGGCGGTGGCGGAAGCATCGGCGGCGGCCTCCGCCGCCCGGCTCTCGCCGCGCGCGCCCGGCACGGCCTGCGCCAGATCGGGCGTCACCGGCCTGGGCCGTGACTTCTCGCGGAACACCGCCGCGCCGATGACGCCGACGTGGTCCGGCCGCTCGGTGCGGGCCGCGTAGGAATCCGGCAGGGCGGTGAAATAGAACTGGGCAATGTCGCTCAGGCTCTTGCGCCAGCCGGCGATCTCCGCGCGCCCCCAGGGATCCAGCACGTAGCCCGACTGGTTGGGCGCCGCCGTCTCGCCGCTGACGGCGTTGACCCCGTCCACCGACAACACCACCAGCACGCGCTCGCCGGTACGGTTCACCAACCGCACCGCGTAGCGTTCGGCGGGATGGCCCGCGACCCAGTGCTGGCCGCGGTGACGATAGGTCTCCAGGGTCTGGCCGCTGGCCCGGTCGACGATTTCCATATCCAGAAGGCGCCCCGCCTGGGCGGGCAGGCTGGCGGCGAGAAGGGTGAGGGCAAGCAGTCGTTTCAGCATGATGGTCTCCTGAGTGGGGGGAAGGACATCCGCGTAAACGACGGTCGCTGGGAAATGGGGTTAAACAACGACACGGCTCGGCGTACTGTTGCCTGCGGCCGACATGAAGCGGCGGGTGCGGGAGGGCGGCTTCGCAACCACCACGCCCAACCGGGCGATGCAGGACCAACGCGCACTCGACACCGGCCTGCACCGGTGTGACGGGCAATCCTGTTGCCGGCAGCCATGGACAACGGCTCTGCCAGGTGCCTTTCCCGGTTTATTGCGTCCCACCGGGAACCAGCACTCCCCGCAAATCTTCCGGAACCGGAAAGTCCGGGTGGCGCTCGCGCAATGCCTGCAGAGACTTCCGCGCCTCCTCCAGCCGCCCCTCCCGCAGCAGTTGGCGGATGCGTTGCAGCCAGGGCTCCGGCGCCTCGGCCGCCGGGCTCGCGGCCTTGAGCCGGGCCATGCCCGGGCTGACGGCGGGGGCGGGGGATCTGGCCGTGGCGGGGGCGGCCGCTTCCAACCGTTCAGCCTGATCGGCCGCGGCCTTGGCCGCCGCAGGGGGCGGGCTGGCCATGGTGGGTTGGGGAACGGAGGCTGTCTCGGCCGGGAAAGGGCGCGGTTCGATTGCGGCACCCGCCCGAGCCGAAGCTTCCCGGGAAGCGACTGCCTGGGCGGTAGGAGCTGGCGCAGCGGCCGGCGCGGGTTCGGCCACCTCGCGTCTCTCTGCCTGCGGCCGCTCGGCGGTGGCGCTCGGTTTCGCCCGTTCTGCCGGCTCGGGCTGCTCCACCACGTCGGCCACGGCGGCGGGTGGTGAAGGCGGGGCGGCTTGGCCGCCGGCTTGCGGCGGCAGGGGCGCCACCTCGCGCAGGGTCTCCGGCGCTTCCCGCTGCAGGCTGAACAACAGGGCGATACCCAGCACCAGCACGGCGGTGGTGGCCATCGGCGCGGCCCAGGCGAACCGGCGGCGGCGAGGGGCGGCAGCCACGGCGCGGCGGGCGGCGTCGAGGATGGCGGCATCCAGCGCCGGGGGAGGTTCCGGATGCTCGGCGGCGCGGTAGGCTGCGCTCAGTCGGGGATCGTGTTCGTCCATCTCAGCCCTCCTGCTCTCTCAAGTCGCCCAGGCAGCGGCGCAGCCGGGCCAGGGCGTAGCGCAGCCGGCTTTTCGCGGTTTCCCGCCCGACGCCGCTGGCGTTGGCAATTTCCTCCAGGCTCATGCCGCTTTCCTCGGCCATCAGAAACACTTCACGCTGCGGCGGCGGTAGAGCCTCCAGGCAATCGAGGATGCGCTCGGCCGCCTGCCGTCGATCAAGCATGGCGGGGGGTGTTTCCCAAGCCGGCGCCGGCGGGTCGGCAGCGGCATCGTCGACCTCCGCCTCGCGGGTGTCGGCAAATTTGACAGTGCTCCGGCCGCGTTCCCGGTAATGGTCCACCAGCCGGTTGTGGGCGATGCGGAACAGCCAGGTGGAGAACTTCGCCGCCACCTCGTAATGCGCCCGCGCGTTCACCACCCGCAACCAGACGTCCTGGAACAGCTCGTCCGCGCTGTCCCGCGCCTGGTGCGCCAGATAGCGGTACAGACGGCCACGCCAGCGCCCATACAAGGCCGCGAACGCCGCGGCGTCGCCGTCGCGGTAGGCCAGCATGAGGCTCTCGTCGGTGCGGTGATCGGACATGGTTAATCGCGTAAACGCGCGCGGCGCGGAAAAGGGTTATGGGATTCTATGGGGAGAGTCGCGCATAGACCTGGGTGATGTGATGCATGCATGCGCATGGCTACATTCGTCCTGAAATCGCCGATAATCGCGGCGTTTTCCGTGATGGCCTGCGCCCGGCAGACCATCAGGCACGATACCTGACCAGTTCTTCAAGAGGTTTTCATGCTGCTCGGCTTCGTCATCCTCTACCTGATCCTCTCCATCGGCGTCGGCATGTATGCCGCCACGCGCGTCAAGAACACCGAGGACTATTTCTCGGCGGGCCGTTCGCTGCCCATGTTCATCGTCATCGCCATGGTGTTCGCCACCTGGTTCGGCGCCGAGACGGTGCTGGGCATTCCCGCCACCTTCATGGAAGAGAACCTGGGCGGCACCATCTCCGATCCCTTCGGCGCCTCGCTGGCGCTGATCCTGTTCGGCCTGTTCATCGCGCGGCCGCTTTATCGCATGCGCCTGCTGACCATCGGCGACTTCTACCGGCGGCGCTACAACCGGCCTGTGGAGGTGGCGATGTCGCTGGCCATCGCCTTGTCCTACCTGGGCTGGGTGTCGGCGCAGGTGGTGGCCCTGGGCCTGGTCTTCAACGTGCTTTCCGCCGGCGAGATCACGCAGGCCCAGGGCATCCTCATCGGCGCCTCGGTGGTGCTGCTCTACACCCTGTTCGGCGGCATGTGGTCGGTGGCGCTTACCACTTTCCTGCAGATGACGGTGATCGTCGTCGGCCTGCTGTGGATCGCCTGGCTGGTCGGCGCCATGCCGGAGGTGAACGGGGTGGCGCCGGTGATCGAGCACGCGGCGGCGGCGGGCAAGTTCGAGTTCTGGCCGGAACTGGAATGGGTGGCCATCGTCACCTTCGTCGCCGGCCTGCTCACCATGGGCTTCGGCTCGGTGCCCCAGCAGGACGTGTTCCAGCGCGCCAACAGTTCCAAGAACGAGAACGTGGCGGTGTGGGGCACGGTGATCGGCGGCGTCGCCTACCTGCTGTTCGCCGCGGTGCCGCTCTATCTCACCTACGCCGCCACCCTGGTCGATCCGGCCCTGACCGGTTCCCTGCTGCAAGAGGACGCGCAACGCGTGCTGCCCGGCTTCGTCGCCGCCCACCTGCCGCTGGTGGCGCAGATCATCTTCTTCGGCGCCCTGCTGTCAGTGATCATGTCCACCGCCTCGGGCACCCTGCTGGCGCCCTCGGTGACCATTTCCGAGAACATCCTCAAGGGCTTCCTGTCCGAGCGGAACCTGGAGGATCGCCACTTCCTCGCCATCACCCGCGGCGTCGTGGTGGTGTTCACCGTCGGCGTGGTGCTCTATTCGCTGTGGTCGCTGCAACACGAAACCAGCATCCACAGCATGGTGGAGAACGCCTACAAGGTCACTCTGGCCACCGCCTTCGTGCCGCTGGTGGCGGGCCTGTTCTGGAAGCGCGCCAACAACGCCGGCGCCGGCCTGTCCATCTTGTTGGGACTGTTCACCTGGCTGGCCATGGAACTCTTCGCCCCCGAGGCCGCGCTGCCGCCGCAGTTCGCCGGCTTCCTGATGTCCTGCTCCGGCATGCTGCTGGGTTCGCTGCTGCTCGGGCGCAAGCCGGCGTCCTGAATTACAATGCGCGCCCGACCCGGCAATGCCCGGCGCCATCCCCACAGCCTAAGACCGCCTGTAAGCTCGCATGGCCACTGCTCCCGATAGCGACCGACTCCCGGCCCTGGAGGAAGACGCCGATCTGCCGGGCGATGATGCCTCCGCCGGCGCGTCCCCGGCGGGAACGCGCTGTCCGCATTGCGGCAGCGAGGACGTGCGCGTCTCGCACCGCCACGCCAGCCATGCCGGGCACGTCACCTACCGCTGCCGTACCTGCAAGCGCCATTTCCGGGTGGCGGCGGCGAAAGACCACAAGAAACTGCTGACCGGCCTGGCGGTGGCCGGCGCCGTGCTGGTGGCCGTGGTGTTCGGGCTGCTGGATCCGGATGATCCTCCGGCGGGCGCCGGTGGCGCAGCCCATATCAGCGCGGACGACCAGGAGCGGCTGAAAGATTTCGAGGCCGCAGCCAAGCGTGGCGACCTGGAGGCGCAGTCCGAACTCGGCCGCATCCGCTGGCAGCGCGCCGAATACCCCGAGGCCCTGCCTTGGCTGTATGCCGCCGCCGGCCGCGAGCACGCCGAGGCCGAATACCTGCTGGGCATGGCGCACCTGCAGGGACGCGGCACGGTGCAGAACTACCGCGCCGCGCTGGAACAGTTCACCAAGGCCGCCGAGCACGGCCAGCTCGACGCCCAGTACCAGCTCGGCATCTTCCACCGCGACGGCCTGGCCACCAGCGCCAGCAAGGAAACCGCCTATCTCTGGTTCAACCTGGCCGCCGCGCGCGGCCATGCGGACGCCCTGGTGATGCGTGACCGTCTGGCGGCGGTGATGAACGGCGAAGAGTTGCTGCGCGCCCAGGCGTCGAGCGAGGAGGCGCTACGCCGCCTCGTCAATACGGCGGTCGCGCCGGCGGAAGCCGCACCAACGCAAGCCAACGCCCCCGTCGAGACGCCCCCTGCGCAGGCGAAACCCGCCCAGGCCACGTCCGCACAATAGCCGGATCGCGCCGACACGCCTTGAGCCGCAGCCATCGGCATGCCAGCATGACGCGCAAGACCAAGCTGCCTCCATGCTCCCCTCTCCGCCCCGCGCCAGCCTCTACCTCGCCCTGTACACGCTGCTGATCGCCTTCGGCAGCCTGTATTCGGCCGAGTTGCCGCACGACCTGGGGGAATGGTCGCTCGCTTACCTGTTCGAGCCGCTGCCGCCCTACATCACGCGCACCGACATCACCACCAATCTGCTTGCCTACACCCCTTTCGGCTATCTGCTCGCCCTGACCCTGGCCAGGCCGCAGCGACGGCGCCGCGCCATCGTCCTCGCCACGCTCGGCGGCCTGGCCCTGAGCGTGTTGCTGGAAAGCCTGCAGGGCCTGCTCTCCGACCGCATCGCCTCGAATCTGGATATCACGCTGAATATCCTCGGCACCCTCGCCGGCGCCCTGCTCACCCTGCACCACAACCGCTGGCGCCGCGCCGGCCAGGCCCTGCGGCGCTGGCGGCGAGGCTGGTTCCGCGCTGAATGGTGGGCGGGCGCCGGGCTGGGCCTGCTGCTGCTGTGTGGCTTCGCGCAGTTTTCCCTGCTGCCCTTCCCCGGCGCCGGCTGGCTGAGCCTGCACCTGCGTGCCTTCGACCTGCCCCTGGAGGACATCGGCCAGTTCAACCTGGCTTGGTTCGCCGCGGTGTTCCTGGAGATGGCCGCCGTCGGCGCCTTCGCCGCCTGCCTGCTGAAACCGGGGCGCTACGTGCCGGCCATGCTGCTGCTGTTCGTTGCCGGCTTCGCCATGAAACTGCTGGCCGCCACCCTGCTGCTGAAACTGCGCGCGGTGGGCGGCGTGCTCTCCCTGGAAAGCCTGGCCGCCTTCCTGCTCGCCTTCTGGTTCCTGCTGGTGCCCCTTGTATCCAGGCAGCGCCACGCCGTCGCCCTCGCCCTGCTCGTCGCCATCCTGGCGCTGCGCGGATGGCAGGCCGACTACCTGCTGTGGCCCATCGCCAGCGTGTTCAATCTGGTCGGCCTGGCCAAGGCGGCGGCGTCGTTCTGGCCCTATCTGGCGATCGCGGTGCTGGCTGCGGTCTGGCTGGATCGTCGCGCCCTCTCCGCGCCGCCACGCGCGGACGCGCGCCACTCATAACCCGCACCGAGCAGCAGCAGGGCCACCAGCAGGGTGGCCAGGCGGGGGGCGTCGAGCAGGCTGTCGAACAGGCCGACGGTGAGCAGGCCCGCGAGCGAGGCCAGCCAGGTCCAGGCCAGGCGGTGGCCGCCCCAGGCCGCGCGGGCCAGGCGCCGGAAGGCGAGCAGGCTGAGGCCGACGAAGCCGATCAGGCCCAGCCAGCCCATCTCGAACAGCACGTGCACCCAGACGTGTTGATGCGCGCCGAAGATTGACCATGTAAACGCGGTTATGCGCGTTGAATTTTGACCAGGGTGTTCAACCTACCCTGCCTGTTTTGTGGGCGGGGGTTTAAGAGGTGATCACCATGGCCATGTT
>Ga0194126_10003484_pt1 | contig 24791 bp, 27 predicted proteins | sample TA2KigC150mmetaG_FD_148641 | JGI IMG/M metagenome (GOLD analysis project Ga0194126, IMG submission 148641) | Freshwater microbial communities from Lake Tanganyika, Tanzania - TA2015035 Kigoma Deep Cast 150m | ecosystem: Environmental > Aquatic > Freshwater > Lake | place: Tanzania: Lake... | reverse complement strand
GAAAAGCTTTTGAAAAAAGACTTGATGCTGAATACATGCCGTTCTATTTTCATGACATCAGAACAAATGAAATAATAAGTTTTCATGCATTTCTAACGGGTATGGCAGATGGATACACGACTGCATATGATTCATCAGAAGCTTTTGGCAGGGTTGAACCTATAAAAACATACAAAGGAACAAGTAGAAAGTTATCAGTAGATTTTATTATTGCTGCTTTAAGCCCTGAAGATTTTGATTACATGTGGCTAAAAATAAACAAGCTTACAACTTTGGTTTACCCGCAATTTACCACAGGGAAAACAACATCAACAGAAAATTTTTCATTAACTATACCCATGAGTCAGCAAATTTCTGCTGCACCCTTAGTGAGGCTAAGAATAGGTGACTTAATACAAAGCAATTATTCAAAATTTAATCTATCGAGACTATTTGGATATACATACGAAAATGATAAATTTCAGGGGGCAAAGACTAAATTCGATGGCGCAGATGCTTATAAAGAAGTTCCGCTCAGCGAGGTAGAAGGTATTATTAAAAATGCTCTTTCAACGCCTGGTACAATTTTTCTTTCTTCGGGAAAATTAAATTTTTCTAATGCAAAAATTGAGGGCTTAAATGAATCTGTGGGACTTCCTCATCCGAATCTTAGACTTAAACTAGTGCAAGCAAACTTTAAAGGTAACACCACCCCCGCTGCGGGGGCCCCGGCGCAAGGTAGCAAAACGAGCGGCGCAACTTACGCTGAGTGCGAAGTGGTAATAGATCCGGACTTGTCTGATGCCAATAAGAAGAAACAATTGGAAAGTTTATTCGGTAAAGATGCTAAGTCACACAACAGATACATTGGCGCCAAATGTTTAGTTCTACCAAGCGAATTGAGACTGTCAGATGCAGCGATTAAAAAAATATTTAAAGAAAATTTAAACAAAATAAAGGGCATGACAAAAGTACAAGAATACCAAGCAGGAGTAGAACAGCTTGTGAATCCGATTAACAACGCTGTTGTTAAATCATTTGAATCTTCGGGCGGTAGAGGAATACCTGGATTTATAGATTCAATAAATTTTGACTGGTATTCTTCTACAGTTTGGGAAGAAGATGTCGGAAAGCGTGCACCAAAGATTTGCAAAGTTACAATTTCTTTCACGCCGTTCCATGACATAACACCGGGTCTAGATCACAAGGGCGCGAATCGTGCACCGATCTATCCCATTGGGCCCCATAAACCTAATTTTAAATTTTAGAATACAATAGGGGCGCCTAATGACAATTGGAAGATATAGCTTTGATCTTAAATTAGATAGAGGTAATCAGTTTGAAACTTCTACTTTTGTGTCAAAAATAAGACGGGGTATTAAAAATCGAACCATACCAATTGTTGGTCAGATTGTTGTCACGGGTGCAGACAGACTTGACACATTGGCTGGAACAATTTACGGTGATGCAAAATTATGGTGGGTTTTAGCTGCAGCTTCAAATATAGGTTGGGGCTTACAGGCACCGCCGGGCACCATAATCAATATAGTTAATTTAGAAAATATTCAAGAGATCATACTGTAATGCCAGAAACAAAATTAAATGATGTGCTTGATTTGTTGTCCCCGCGCGGCCTCGGCGGCGCGCGTATAAATGCAGATGATGCCGAACAAATTCCGCTTGATGCAAAACTTAGATCTAGCTTAATAGAAAGCGGACAAGCAAAGAAATTTAAAGAAATAAAAGATTTGGTTGAAGCTTTTTTTACTACTAAACAAAATGTAAATATTAATACGGAACAAATTAAGGGTATAGCTAAAGAATTTCACGGTATATCAAAAAATTTAGGCACACTTTGTGAAAAGGATGAATATAAAGATTCATTGTACTGGTCACAAAGAGCATCTAACGGGGCAGAAAACTCGCCGGGTGGTTTGTTTAAGCAAATATTTGGAGATCGATTTGATGGTGTAAAATGCGATGTCTCCATCTTTGTTTCAAAAGATCCCTATCTAAGTCCTGCAATTGCTAGCACTGAAGACGTTGAATTATTTTTAAATTATACGCCTTCAATAATTGCAAATCAATTGGTACCTTATCTTGAGGTAGAATTTGCAAGCAATAAAGAGATTAATAGAGATCCAACATTTAAAAATCTAAGTACACCCAGCATGCTTAGATTTTTGTTAGGATCAGTTCCTGTGGCGAGCCTCGGCGGCATAAACGAGGCTTTTATAAGAATAAGAAACGGTGACATAGTACAGAAAACGGGTGCACAGACAGCAGATATTTTATCAGGTATGGAACTATTTTTATCGCCTCAGTCTCTAACAAATATGAGAACACTTGATGGTTCATCTAGACTTGTACCCGTAAAGCCATTTATACCATTTTCATCTATAACAAATTTTGAAGTAACTATTGTTAATGCCGGCGCCGGCGCGATGGCAAGCAAAAAAGCAAAATTGCAAATTATTATACATGATAAGTCAAGAATTGCTGAAATGTCTGAATTTTTTAAAGGTCCGGCCGGATATGGAAGTATGAAGTTATGGACTTCTTACGGCTGGCTAGCACCAGACAGAATTGATGCGTCAGAAGATCAATATTCTCGTTTTATAAATTCAAAAATGCATATGGAAGACTGTTGGCAAGTGATGAACACTCAATTTCAATTTGATCAATCGGGTAAAGTGCAAGTTACTCTTGACTTAGTTGGAATGGGATCTGCACAAATTGCAAGAACTTCAGTAAAAGTCGCTTCAGGATTGCAAAAAACTTTAAATGGTTATAATAAAATTTTAGAAGAAATAAGTGAAACATCAAGACAAATATTAAAACAACCGTTGGGACCTGATGCTAGAATAACACAAATTTTAAATGCTGCTTCTTCTGGTGGAATGCTTCCGTCTGACATTAAAGTTGAACAATTAGATAAAATAATAGAGTCAACGATAAGTGTTTACGTAAGTAACGGCAGTCTTGATGCCGAAAAAGCTAAAAATTTTATAGGTCAATTAAAAAATGTTTTAAACCCAGCCAGATACAAGCAAGGAATTGCAGTAAAAAGGGCATCCGCATTAAAAGAACAGCTTACTACAATTCCTGGCCACGATCCATTCCTTGCAGGTGAAGTTTTATCAGGCTTTAATGAATCAAAAACAGATTTTTTTAATGATGAATTGATCAAAGAAGTTAATTACTTTTTTAAACCTCCTCCGCTGATTTTAACTGAAGAAGCTGAAAAAGCTGAAAAAGAAAAAAAATCAGCATCGCCACCTCCGGCGGGAGCGGAAATTCCTAGACCAACTATAAGTTTTCCCCCAGATAAAAAAGTCATGTCATTCGGAAAGCTTTTTTGTGCTTTGGCTCTACCTGCAATCATTGAAGCTAACTCGACGACCATCGGGGCTAATTCACAAGCTGAAGTTCAAATTTTATTTTATTCACTTAATGATGAGTGCGGTCCCGTCAGTGGTGCAAGTTTGGCTGAGTTTCCAATTGACATGGAAAAACTTGCATATTCATTAGATGACTGTCTTAAGGCTTTAAATAAATCTGATATGTCTATAGAAGAATTTTTAAAAGTAGTTATTAATAGTCAATTTGCAGACGATAGATCAATCGGATACGGCATGCTTAGTAAGCATTTATTTGCACCATACGACAAAGATAAATCTGGTCCTGCCAAACAAGATAAAAACAAATTATATGAATCTAGTTTAGCAGAGTGGCAGTCAAGAAATCCAACTTTTGCAAAACCCATCGTAGAAATGGTGTTAGAAACAACTAAACCCGAAGTAACAACTGCATCTAGAATACACAACCTACGAAAAACAGAAAAACCAGCAGGGAATGATGAAAAGATCATCTTGAGAATCCATTTGTACGATAAACAAAATAATCCCAGGAAATTATTCACACAAATAATGGAAATTTCAGGCAAACTGTTTGTTGGATCATTTAATGATTCCGAGGTGAGAAGAAGACTAAATGCGAAAAGCAATCTGCAAGATAAAATGGAAGAAATTGAAAAAATGAAAAAAGAATTTGGAGCAGCAAAAGAGGTCGATGCTGTTACAAAGCTTGCTGCTGAAAAAGGATTTAAATTAAAAACACCCGACGGTAGAGGGACACCAATTCCCGTTGAAAAAAGTCTTTACGGTGCAAACGGTATCAGACAAAATTTGCAAAAACTTGCGCCTAATTTAATTGTGGGAACTAATGGATCTTTAATTAAAGCTGCGTCTTTGCAGTCAAAGACTGACGGCTTAATGGCCGCTGCTAATTTGGTGAATATTATGAAGAACAAGGACGGTGGTAGTGGCAACTCAACTGAACTACCTGCCACGGGACTTGAAGGACCGGGAGGTTTGCCTTTGAGAACAATCCCAGCTCAATTAAGCATGACTACTGTGGGTTGTCCTATCTTAAGGTTGTATCAACAGTATTTTGTAGATTTGCAGACAGGTACTTCATTAGATAATCTCTACACATGCACACAAATCTCGCATAAAATATCACCCGGAAAATTTGAGTCTGCGCTGACTTTTGCATTTACTGACGGATATGGAAAGTTTACTGCGCCGCCATCGATTGCCACGATATTGTCGAGACAAGGCGAACAGTTGAAGCAAGCACAAAAAGATGCTGAAGCTGCAGCTAATGCTCAAAATTCTAAAAAAACTAAAAAAGGCACATCTAAGAAGGTCTCACCGGGCAAAACAAAAGCCAAACCTGAACCTGAGTCGCCATCGTTTCCTGCAGAAGCAGATGCTCCAACGGAAACAATTCCAGGTCAGCACAAAGCCTGACAAAGAAGTTGCACATGTGCATGAATTTACTGTAAGATCTACGTGTGAGATCTTATTGTATCCATTCGAATTATCTGGGATCTGTCAAGCATTTTTGCAAACAGCCCGACGGTTTCAGCTGGCGTGAGTCTCAGCCCAGAGATTCTTGGCTGTTATCAAGCAATGGAAAGTCTGGCGGTAAGTGCCTCAACACGCTCCTTACGCTGAATTCTATTGATCTGCCAAAAATACCAGACAACTATGCTGCGGTCATGGCGCAGCTCGTCACGGGATCCAACGTTCAGATTCCGTGGCAGCACGTGCTACCCAGAACGGTCTACGAGAATTACTTCAAAAATACTGTGAAGGTAATTGAGGACGTTTTTTCTGAATTACCATTTGACTACTACGACACTGCCTGGTCTGCTGGTTCTCAGCTCCTCGCTGCACTGAAGCCTGCTAAGATAGACGTCGACGCTTGGCACAGGCTGCTCGAGGAGGCTGCAGTGAATGCCCCCGTGCTCGCCTCTTTCAAGCCCGATCCCCGAGGCTTCGCTGACGTTCCCACTTACAACCGATTTGGAACTCGAACGGGTCGGCTCACAGTGTCTGAAGGCCCCAACATTCTCACGTTGAAGCGGGAGCATCGGTCTATACTGCGGTCCTCTTACAAGGACGGATACATCTGTTCTCTTGACTTCCGTGCATTGGAACCCCGCATCGTCCTCGCCGAAGCGGGTCGAAGCAGCGATGCTGAAGACATCTACGGTGAGCTCTCTGACAAGATCTTCGGCAGCCGCGACAACCGCGACGCTGTGAAAGTGGCAGTCATCTCTGAGCTGTACGGCGCTGCGAAAGAGTCGCTCCGGGCTCGTTTGGGAATCTCGCAGGCGAAGATCGACGCCTTCGTGAAGGGCATCAACGACTTCTTCGGACTCGACGCCCTCCGCGAGCGGCTGACGACGCAAGCAGCGTCGGGTCGAATCATCAACAGATTTGGAAGACAGCTGCAAGTTGATCCCGAAGCGAAGAACTTGTTCATCAACACCTACGTGCAGAGCACCGGGGTGGACGTAGCGATGCTCGGCTTCAACAGCATCTTGCAGCAGTTGGGTACAGACGGTGTGAGACCCCTCTTTGTCCTACACGATGCGTTAATTCTTGACGTGCGGAGTGACAGATTGGAGGATGCTGCCAAGATGACCTCGGTTACCATTCCTGGCTATAACGTCTCGCTTCCTTTAAAGTTTGAGAAGATGTGAACATTGAGGTCTTAAGGGCTTAATGTTGTGACATGTCACTAACACCTGAAGAAATTGCTGCAAATTTTGACAAGTTTCGTTCACTTTGCGAAAAGCTTGGTGATAGATCTGAATCAGCATTAAACCTTGTAGATTCATTGGGAGAAAGGTTGGCACTCTGCCCAGCTTCTTCTAGAGTGGATTTTCATAATTGTATGGTCGGCGGTCTCGTCGAACACTCGCTTCGAGTCCTTTCCAATGCAATGAAACTATGTAAGACTTTCGGCTGGTCTGTGTCCAAGGAGTCACTCATCGTCGGTTGCCTCTTCCATGACCTTGGAAAGGTAGGAGATCACGAGAATGATTACTATATTCCACAAGACTCCGATTGGCATCGCGAGAAGCTGGGGGAGATGTACAAGCACAACAAGGAAATGCTGTACATGACCGTGCCCGACCGAGGTGTCTGGTTGTGTCAGCATTTTGGCCTCAAGTTGACTCAAGATGAGTGGTTAGCTATTAAGCTCAATGATGGTCAATATATTCAAGAAAATGCTCCCTATAAGATGAAGGAGCCTCTTCTCGCGGACATCGTTCACCAGGCCGACATCATCGCAACTAAAGAGGAAAAAGACACATGAAGCTGTATAATTACAGCTCATGGAAGATCTTCTGCGAGAGTTTCTAGAGTTGGCGTTGAGTGAACTAAGAGATGCTCGAGTTCCCAATCAGCTTCGTAGCAGAAAGTCTAAGAAGTCATCTAAGAAAGACGAAGAAGAAAAGAACGAGATGTCGACCGTCGCAGGCAGCCTTGCCCCTGGCGGCGGTTTCACTGCACCGCTAGGTGCTTCGTCTTCCGACATGCAACCGGGCAAACACCCGGTGGCTGGCAAGAAAGTGAAGAAGCGCAAGAAAGACCACGTTCGCATTAAGTGAATATTCACCTCAAAAATTACGGCATGAACATTCGCGAGCGGTCGATATACAGTCGCAACAACAAGGAGTTAGGCTGACGAAGACATGTTGTCTAACGTTGGTCAACATTTACATTAATAGGAAAAGGAATAGGAAATAAATTATGGCTATTGATCTTGAAGCAATTAAGAGGCGTGTCGCAGAGCTCAGCGGAGTCAAGAAGACATCATCGGTCCAATTGTGGAAGCCAACTATAGGCGAGCACAAGATTCGATGTCTTCCTTGGAAGAACGCACCGGATGGTCAGCCTTTCATGGAGCGGTGGTTCTATTACATTGGTGAAAATGCCGGCATTTTGGCCCCTAATCAATTTGGTAAACCGGATCCCATCAACGACTTGATTCGGAAGCTTTACGGCAGTGGCAAGCCCGACGACCGTGTTCTCGCCAAGAAGCTAGCGCCAAAGATGCGGTGCTACACTCCCGTCGTGGTCCGCGGCGAAGAGGAAAAGGGCGTGCAGATCTGGTCTTTCGGTAAGATCATTTATCAACGAATGCTCGGTTTCTTCCTTGACGAGGAGGTGGGCGATATCCTCTCGCCGACTGAGGGCTTTGATCTAAAGGTCTCGATCACGAAGCAGCCAGGCAAGCAGTTCAACGACACGACGGTCGACCCAGGCCGTCGACCCTCAAAGCTGCACGAGAACGCAAAGCAGATGGAGACTTGGCTTAATGCCATTCCGAATCTGGACGACATGTATCGTCTTAAGACCACACAAGAGATTGAGACGGTTCTCAATAATTGGTTGACAGGCGGATCAACCGCTGACGACGATAAGACAGATGGAACGCCCCGCGGCGCGGAGGCACCTGCTGATGAACTAGATAATTTGACAGCAGAGCTGAAGTCCACTTCGCCTACAGACAAGAAGTCAAAGAAAGAAAATACAAAGAAACAATCGTTAGACGAAGCTTTCGCTGACCTTATGAGCGAATGATTAATTGTAATCTTTGACTATGAAAGCACCGCCAAAACGGTGCTTTCTTTTTATTAACTTCTTAAAACAAATTAAGCGTGCTGAGGTAATATTCAAACTCAAATGGCAAAGAAATTAAAAGAAATTGATGCTGAAGATAATGCAGTTTCGTCAATGACTAATGATTTAATCAAAGCGCTTAACAAAGAGTTTGGTCAAAAAATTGCCTTTAATCTTTCGGAAGATGAAGCACCAACGATCGTCAAACGTTGGATCGACACAGGTTCTATTCAATTAAATTATGCGATCCGTAATTCTCTTGCTGGAGGCTATCCTGAAGGAAGAATCATTGAGATTTCTGGTCCTCCTTCTATTGGTAAGTCTCATCTTGCATATCATGCTGCTCTAGTTGTTCAATCTCTTGGCGGTCTAGTTGTCTACATCGACACAGAGAATGCAACCAGTCCACAGAAGCTCGCTGACATGGGTATTGATGTTCGCAAGAGATTTGTCTATTGTGACTCTCACTGTACTGAGGAAGTATTCTCTATCATCGAGTCTACTATTCTCAAAGCAAAGCAAATTATTGATAAGAATGTTCCAATTCTAGTTGTGTGGGACTCAGTTGCCGCAACATCACCAAAGGCCGAGCTTGATGGTGAGTACGAGGACAACACAATTGGATTGCAGGCGCGCGTCATCTCAAAGGGCATGCGCAAGATCACTGGTGTGATTGGTCAGAATAACGTTACGCTTCTTTGTCTTAATCAACTTCGAACAGCTATTGGTGTAATGCATGGTGATCCTGACATCACCCCTGGCGGGAAATCAATTCCATACCACGCATCACTTCGAGTAAAACTCACCAGTGGTACTCAAGTCAAAGATAAAAATGGTAATGTCATCGGCATCCATGTTATCTGCACTGTAAAGAAGAATAAGGTTGCGCCTCCATTCCGCAAGTGCGAATTTGATATCATCTTCGGCAAGGGTATTGTTGAAGATGAATATATCTTTGACGAAGCTCGCAATCATTGCAAGGATTCAGGACCTGTAAAGCGCAAAGGAAAGACCATCAATATTTCAGGCGAAGGTGCTTGGAAGGAATTAAGCGTAGTCGACGACAAAACTGGTGAAGTCATTCTAGAGAAGAAGTTCTATAAAAGTGACTTTGGCGCTTTGCTCAGAGACGACAAGCACGGTCCATGGATCATGGAGGTAGTTGATTCAGCATTAACAATTGTCAGCGGACCACCTCACGACGAGAACACAGTCATTGAAGATGATGAAGAGGATGCAGATGAGTGAGCGCTTCACAAATCCTATTTGGGTAAAAGTCTTAACTGATGACGACTCACAAATACCGAAATATCAAACACCCGGTTCTGCGGCTTGTGATTTGAAGTCGACTGATGATGTTGTCATTCCGCCTGGATCTAGGGTTGTTGTCGGCACCGGGATTAAACTTGAAATTCCAAATGGATTTGGTGCAATGGTTTGCTCTCGTTCAGGTTTAGCGGCAAAGAATGGTATCCAGGTGCTAAATGCGCCAGGAATTGTTGATTGCTTTTCAGAAGAAAGCGTTATTTCAACTGTCTCAGGTAGAAAAAAGGTTCATGATATTTCAATAAATGAAGCTATTTTTTCTTTCAATGAATCTACATTAGAGATTGAGAAAGACATTGTGACAGCTGTTGTTGATGTAGGAATTAAAGATGTTATTGTGTTTACTTTAGAGAACGGACAAAAATTATCTGTAACTCCTGGAACTATTGTTTATACGGCTAACGGTCCAAAAAAAGCAAGAGATATCACTGAAACAGATCAAATAGCTTTTGATCACGATATTGTCTGCAGAAATTTGGACGATTGAAAATTCAGCATCTTATAGATTATGTTGGTCAATAGATGAAGCAAAATTTGTAATAAAAGAAATTTATGAAATTTTTGAAAATTCAAAAAATTGAAACAGACAAAAAACGTTGTTACGATTTAACGGTTGAAAATAATCACAACTTTTTTTGCAATGGTTCTTTGATTCATAATTGTGATTACCGCGGGGAGGTGAAGGTCATTCTTCATAACGCAGGTAAGGAAGAATTTATTGTTAAAAAAGGCGATAGGATTGCACAACTTTTATTTTTCCCTATTTTTCAAGCCATCTTTCAAAAAACTAAGGTGGTTGCAGAAACGCAGCGAGGAGAAGGTGGATTTGGAAGTACAGGTATTTCTTCAACATGATATTTAATAGAACGAGGATTTGTGAAATCTAACGAAATTTTAAGTTTTTTTCTTTTTATCTCGGGTTATATGCTTGGAAGAATTGATTATATCATAGGCTTCTTTAAGAAAGATAAGAAGCTTGATTCTTTTGTCGATAAAATTAGACAAGAAGAAAATCAAGAACGCTTGAAAAAGAAATTTTCTATAGACGACAGCAAATTCGTTACTAAAGTTTCTACTGAAACATTTCAGAAAAGCGGAGAATTAGGTGTAAATTCTGAATCAAGCGATGATATTACAAGTGAAACTGCTAAGCTTGTCAAGTTTAAGAAAAAGAAGGGTTAATTATGGCTAAAGGTCTAGACGTAGGTACATCTTTTGTTGTTTTAGCATCAGAAGGCAGTAAAGGAAAAGTTGTCTATAAAGACTTCAGAGATGCTTTCTATATCATCAAACCTACGACACCTATCGCAACGAAGATGATTGAGAAAGGTTTGGCAGGAAAAGTCTTTGTAAAAGACGCTGACGGTTCTTTCATCATTCTTGGTAAAGATGCAATTGAAAAGGCGGTCGAGAGAAACGATTCTGCAAAGCGTCCCATGCACAAAGGCGTAGTCTCTTCCAAGGAAAAAGAGGCTAGAAGAATTTTGTCTTACATACTAAAAGAAGTTGCTGGCAAGGCAGAAGTGCAAGGAGAAAAGTTAGTCTTTTGTATACCTGCACAACCAGTTGATCAGGAAGATGAAGATTTTGACGTGGGTTATCACGAAGACGTTGTCAAGACAGTGCTTTCTGAGTGCGGATATGATGCTAAATCTATCAATGAAGCAGAAGCTCTTTGCTATTCTGAATTAGCAAATGATGATTACACCGGCATCGCGCTCTCGTGGGGTGCAGGCATGGTTAATGTCTGTGTCATGCTTAATGGTGAACCAATTTTAAAGTTCTCCACAACTAAGTCAGGCGATTGGATTGATCGCATGGCAGCTGTGGCTACTGGCGAGACTGATTCTGTTGTGCAAGCCGAGAAAGAAAACGGTGAATTCACAGTTGGCCAAGACAATGAAAATCAGGTACTTGCTGCTGTTGCTTCATACTATGATAGGCTCATCGACTACACTACCAAACAGCTTAGCAGTGCTTTAGAGGATAGCAAATCCTTGCCAAAGTTTAAGGACCCCATTCCTGTCATTCTTGCAGGCGGTACTTCAAAGCCGAAGGGATTTATTGATCATTTTAGAGTCAAGCTTGAGCAAAATGCATTTCCGCTCACTGTAAAAGAAGTTCGACATGCTTCTGATCCACTTCATGCAGTAGCTCGTGGCTGTTTAATTGCTTCTCAAATTCTCTGATAATTTACCCTTTGTAAAGGTAAGAGCTCGCGCGCAATTATAGCATTATGAGGCCCATTCTACTAGTCGATGGCATGAATTTATTTGTTCGATCTTGGGCAGCTTTTCCTCAGATGTCGTCACATGGACATCAAGTAGGAGGATGCGTAGGATTTCTTAAGACTCTGCAGCGCTTAGTTAGAGAATTGTCGCCCTCTTCCGTGTATATCGCTTGGGAAGGAGGAGGTTCTCAAAGGAGGCGCAAATTATTTCCTGAATATAAGATGAATAAACGCCCTGAGAAATTAAATAGATTTTACGGAGACGATATTCCTGACACAGATAAGAACAAAAAAGATCAGCTCATGTCGCTGCTTAGAATGTTGAAACAGATACCTGTCTGTCAAGTATATGTCGACAGCTGCGAAGGTGACGACATCATCGCTTTTTTATGCAAAGGACCGTTTAGATCCGCTGCCAAGATTATAGTGTCTTCCGACAAAGATATGCTTCAACTTCTAGACGAAAAGACTCAGATCTATTCAACCCACAAGAAGAAGATCGTCACTAGCGAAGATGTTCTTAAAGAGTATAGAATTCATGTTAATAATTTTGCAATAGCAAAAGCACTGTGCGGAGATTCTTCGGATAACATACCGGGCATAAAAGGCTTAGGCTACAAAACAGTTTCTTCTAAATTTCCATTCTTAGGTAAAGAAGACGCTGTCATCTTGCAGGATGTGCTTAATTATGCAGCGAGCCATGCCTCGGAAAGTGTTATTTACGAGAGAGTGCACAACGAATCGAGTGCTGTGCAAAGAAATTGGAACCTTGTTTATTTAGACGGAAGTATGCTCTCTGGAGATCAAACATCAAGGCTTCAAAATGCGCTGGATACATTTGTGCCTCGAGCGAATAGGATTGAGCTTATCAGGTCGCTGATAAAAGAAGGAATCAATGACTTTGATGTTGATAGATTCTTTTACGATTTTTCTTGCATCGAAGGATTAAAGAACGCTACAAGGACACATCATGACTGATAGTGAACAAATGCCGAAGACTGGAGTTGTCTCTTTTGGACAGTTTGGCAAGACTTTTCAAGAAAAGCTTGTGCAAGCTCTGCTCACTGACACAAAGTGGGCAGAACAGATGATGGAAGTAATTAATAACGGCTATTTTGAGGTCAATTATCTCAAATTTCTCTCAGACCGTTATTTTTCTTACGCAAAGAAGTACAAAGTTTTCCCTACCTTGCAGCTCTTAATCACGATTATAAGAGACGATCTTAAGACAGGCACTGACATCATTCTTCGAGATCAGATTATTGATTATTTGCAGAGGATGAAAGCAAACCCAGATCCAGGAGACTTACAGTTTGTGAAAGATAAGTCGCTTGATTTCTGTCGAAAGCAAGCCCTTAAGAAAGCCCTCGAAGATGCAGTTGATCAAATTGCTGCAGAACGTTACGAATCTATCGTAGAATCCATTAAGAAAGCAGTTCTAGTTGGAACTGCCCCCCAGCTGGGGCACGACTTTTTTACTGATTATGAAGCTAGATTCACGCGTCTTCAAAGAAACTGCGTCTCAACGGGTATTGATGAAATTGATAGAAAAGATATTTTAAACGGCGGCTTAGGATCTGGCGAGATTGGCGTCATAGTAGCTGCAACAGGTGTAGGTAAATCTCACTTTCTCACTATGCTTGGCGCTAACGCTTTAAAAGAAGGCAAAAACGTTCTACACTATACCTTTGAGCTTTCTGAAACTGCTGTCGGTGTCAGATATGATTCAAACCTCTGTGACATAGATTCCAATCAAGTCATCGATCGCAAGAATGAGGTCATGGAAAAATATAAAGATATGAAGCTAGGTCGACTCATCATCAAAGAATTTCCAACCAATACTGCGTCTATCTACACAGTTCGCTCTCACATTGAGCGGCTTGACGTTAAAGGTTTTCGTCCCGATGTAATTATCATTGATTATGCAGACATCATGAGGTCTACGAGGCAGTTCGATTCTTTGAGGCATGAATTAAAGCTTGTTTATGAAGAGCTTAGAAGTTTTGCATCAGAAAAAGGGATTCCAATTTGGACTGCATCGCAATCCAATAAAGAAGGGTCAAGTAGTGAAATAGTCGATTTAAGTAATATGTCGGAAGCTTACGGCAAGGCAATGGTCGCAGATGTCGTTCTTTCTATCTCTCGTAAGTCCCATGAGAAGGCAACGGGTTGGGGTCGTCTATTCGTCGCAAAAAATCGTGCAGGAAGAGATGGTCTAGTATATCCAATCAAGATTGACACTGCGAGAAGCAAGTTTGAAGTCGTTGGCCAAGCTGGCACACTTGAAGACTCCAAAGCAGACGATGATGTTGCTCAGAAGAAGGCACTTAAAGCAAAGTGGGAAGAATTAAAAAAAGAACTTCCAGCAAAGAAAACTAACTTTGAAGCTAGCATTTCTTTAGCAAATGTTGTATAGTTAGAATCCACGCAAAAGAGAAAAATATGACGTACACACGTGATGAAGCAATTAAGGCGTCTTTAAAGTATTTTGGCGGAGATGAGTTGGCAGCAAGCGTATTTGTTGATAAATACGCGCTGAGAGATGCGACAGGTAAACTTCATGAGTTGACACCCACAGACATGCATCTTAGACTGGCTCGTGAGTTTGCTCGAATCGAGGCCAAGTATCCGAATCCGATGTCTGAGAAGGAGATCTTCTGCCTCCTCGCTGATGTAGAACACATCGACATCTCACAGAGAGCTGTGATGTCCCTTAAGGAGCTAGCAAAGGAATCTCGTGGCTTCGGCGCAGTCGTTCCGCAAGGTTCTCCAATGTCTGCTATGGGCAATCCGCACAAACTCCAGTCACTCTCAAACTGTTTCGTGATTGATCCTCCACAGGACTCCTACGGCGGAATCCTCTTCACCGATCAAGAACAGGCACAGATCATGAAGAGGAGAGGTGGTGTAGGCTTTGACATCTCTACAATTCGTCCTAAAGGATTGAGTACAGCAAATGCAGCTGGAACAACTGATGGAATCGGCGTGTTCATGGAAAGGTTTTCAAACACTTGCCGCGAAGTTGCGCAAGGCGGCCGCCGAGGGGCCTTGATGACTACCATTTCGATTATCCATCCAGAAATTGAGACCTTCATTAACATCAAACGAGATCTGAAGAAGGTGACCGGTGCAAATATTTCAATTCGTCTCACTGATGAGTTCATGCAGGCAGTTAAAGATGATGCATCTTTTACACTGCAGTGGCCCGTGGATGTACCGGTTGAACAAGCCAAGGTCACCAAGCAAGTCAAGGCCAAGCAAATTTGGGATCAAATCATCGACGCAGCGTGGAGTTCAGCGGAACCAGGCCTGCTCTTTTGGGATACAGTAAAGAAGCGCACTCCGACCGAGGCTTATGCGTCTGTTGGATATGGAAACGTTTCAACAAATCCGTGCGCCGAGCTCGTGTTATCTCCGTACGATTCCTGTAGGTTGCTTCTTGTCAACGTTTATAAGTTCGTCAAAAATCCATTCACATCTACGGCTTCATTTGACAACGTCGGATTCAAGAGCGTCGTTCAAAAGGCACAAAGGTTAATGGACGACTTGGTTGACCTTGAGATTGAGGCTGTCGATAAGATCATCAATAAGATTAAAAAAGATCCTGAGCCGGAAGCTGTGAAACTCGCAGAGATCAATTTGTGGGAAAAAATTAAGACAGCAACTGCAGGTGGCCGCCGCACCGGATTAGGTGTGACAGCAATAGGTGATACACTTGCAGCGCTAAATTTTGTCTATGGAACCAATATTTCGATTGAAATGACAGAGACGATTTATCAATCTATGTGCGTCAATGCCTATAAGTCGTCTATTCAAATGGCCGCGGAGCGCGGAGCATTTCCAGTCTTCTCTCACAAGCTCGAAGAGAAACAACCATTCATCCAGCAGATCCTTGAGGCAGAACCCGACCTCGTCGATGCCTATAAAAAGCACGGTCGTCGTAATATTGCTCTCACCACGACAGCTCCAGCTGGATCTGTATCAGTTCTTACCCAAACAACCTCCGGTATCGAACCGGCCTTTATGTTGTTCTACAAGCGTCGTAAGAAGGTCAACGGTGATGATCCCTCGGTTCGGGTCGACTTCGTTGATCCACTCGGAGATAAGTGGCAGGAATACACTGTCTACCACCACGCATTCAAGAAATGGATGGAGGTCAATCACAAGACCGAGGCAGATGTAGCAGAGTCTCCGTATCACGGTGGAACTGCCAACGACGTTGACTGGAAGAATTCTGTGAAATTGCAGGCCGCAGCGCAACGATGGGTGTGTCACGCAATAAGCAAAACTTGTAATCTTCCTAACGATGCTTCTAGGGAGCTCGTCGCAGAGGTTTATATGTCTGCTTGGGAATCGGGTTGTAAAGGTTTCACGGTTTATCGTGATGGTTGCCGAACCGGTGTTCTAGTGGCCGAGACGAAGCCCTCTGAGAAGAAGGTAGATGTTGCTAGTCAGCCGGAAACGCTGATAGAAAATCACGCACCAAAGCGGCCCAAAGAATTATCCTGTGATATTCACAGAATTAACGTCCGGTCAGGTGGTGACAACGAGAGCTATCTCGTATTGGTTGGTAAGTTAGCAGGCCTGCCATACGAAATTTTTTGTGGCTTATCGCAACACGTCGAGGTGCCGAAGAAATCGAAGTCAGGTATTCTAATCAAGAATGGCAAGAAAGACGGAGTCGCTACTTATAATTTAAGCATTCCTTTGGGCGACGACGACGAGCTCGTGTTTAAAAACGTTGTTGAATTATTTTCGAATCCTAATCATGGCGCGATGACGAGGACGTTGTCCCTTGCGTTGCGACACGGCGTTCCAGTTCAGTACATCGTCGAACAGTTGCAAAAGGATAGACTCAGTGGATTGCAGTCTTTTTCGAAGGCGATCTCGCGCGTTTTGAAGACGTACATTCCTGATGGAACTAAATCACAGTCGGACAAAACGTGTCCTTCTTGCGGAGTTGAAGGTCTAATCTACAGAGAAGGATGCGTGACGTGCGCATCTTGCGGGTGGAGTAAATGTGCGTAGCCACAAGTTAAGCAACTTTACAATCTACAGAATCGTTGTTGGCATGACAGTATGACTCATCTGCTCAGTGACGTTTTAAATAACCTAAGCATTCAACTAACAAATCATTGACAGCCGCCTATTTATAGTACCGACAATGAGCAAGCGCAGCAGTAATATCGTTGGTGGTTTTGAAGACAAGGTATATGATAATGTGAAGAAACGATTGACAGAAAAATGGCGTGGACAGTCGGTGCGTTCATTTGCAGAAGGTAATTTGACATCTATTCCTGAATTCGTGATTGATGAGTTGTCAGAAGAGTTTGTGAATAATCTTGGTAGGAGAATACTTGCTCAGATAAACGTCCAGCCTCTTGAACCTGAAACGCGCAGAAATATGAAGGCTCAACTTAGTGATCTTCTAGCTACGCTGAAGAAGGATCTAAAATCCACATCAAAGGGCCATCTTGATAGATTCTTTCAAGTATACTGACAACAACTTTAAAAACATAATGCAAAATGCTGGGTTGATCTTTTGGTCAACCCTTTTTTGTTCATAATACAGAATTTTTATAAGATCACATCATGCCTCCGCAGCCTAATAAAGTTGAACTCATTGGTTATTATGGATCTGATCTAACACACGCTTTATCAGCATGGACCTCTACGTCGAGAGAATTGACTGAAGAAAAGAGAAACAGAGTTCCTGCTCTGCTAAAGATGCTTGCAGAGAATGATCATCATTCGGTCTTCGAAAAAAGCTCACTGCACTTCCTTGTAACTACGGAGATAGCTACACACGTGCAGCTTCTCAAACATCGAATCGGTGTCTCTATCAATGCCGAATCTGCAAGATACAAAGAGCTAAAGGACGACAAGTATTATGTGCCGTCTGATTGGCCGCTCGAGGAACAAGAAAGATACATTGAGCACATGGAATCTTCTCTTCAAAAGTATCACGCTACACTTGACCGCCTTGTTCAAAACGGCATGTCTCGCAAGCGCGCGAAGGAATCAGCACGTCTTTATCTTCCCTATGGTAATCAAATCACTGCGGATGTCATGTTCAATTTTCGCAGCTTCGTCCACTTTCTTCGCCTACGATACTCAGATCATGCTCAAACAGAGATAAAAGAAGTTGCAAGATGCATGTTAGACTTGGTACAATCTACTGAGGCATTCACTGCTACATTAGAGGCCTTCGGCCTCGTGCACGAAAATAAAGTAAAGTAAAGTAAAGTAAAGCAAAGGAATCATTCTGTCATGAGCCGTCATTGTAATCTACCTTTTCACATCTACGTCAACGTTGACAATAAATTTCTCGGTCCAAACATGCCACCAGGCACAACACCGGGAATCTGGCACGCTGTTTATTCTAGAGAATACCAGACATTGTTGTGCCACGTCTTTCTAGAGTCGGGCGCACACTGGAGCGGACTACCTCTACATGCCCTCTCGACAAAGCAAGATTTTTCTTGGGAAAGAATGCAGTTGATGCCTTGGGCATCTATGGGCGACGATGTTGAGGCTTTCTTTGCAAAGTACTTAGAAGGATTATCTTGTGAAGTGCACCGTCCCTTCTCATCTAAAGGCAGACACACAGGTGTGATCATAGATTGGCTCGACGGCTATTCTAGGTATCCGTCAGAGCACAAGCCCCTCAATATGATTGAGCTTGAGAACGGTCAGTTTGCTCTGCTGCCGAATAATTTCTTGACATTAAGCGATAATCACTTCACCCACGCCGATGCAAAAGTAAATTTAAAGCACTACAGAAGAGGTGAAACAATCTACTGGGAGGAAGCGCACAATGTTGAAGATAAAAACCTACGTAGATAAAAGTTCCATACACGGTCTTGGTCTATTTTCAAAAGAATTTGTACCTGCCGGCACTGTTGTGTGGAAATACAATGAGTTCTTTACTGCAAAAATTCTCAAAGAAGTTATAAAAAATTTCTCTAATGAAGAATTATTTCATTTAGCCGAAGTCGATTATTACTGGATTGATGAGAATGGTGATTATATGTTTCCTTTAGATGGTGATAGATTTACCAATCATTCTTGCCATCCAAATGTGATACCTAAAACAGCAACATTATCAATCGCAGCTAGAGATATTCACCCTGGAGAAGAAATTACCAACGATTATAGAACTTTGAAACCGCAAGATCAGTGGAAAGATTACTACAATAATGAAGCAGATAAAAGCTAAAATAATAGTTGTAGAAGGTCCAGATAGAGTAGGTAAATTTACGCAAGCTCTTCTGCTCAAAGAGTATATTGAGAAGAAGGGAATGTTCGTTAAACTTATTGAAGTTCCAATTAGGTCAGCAGTGACTTACAGGCTGATATACTGGATGCTTAGAAGCGGTACTGCGAAAAAATATCCTAAAATCTTTCAAGTAATTCAGTTCCTGAATAGAAAGATTTTTCAGATGTTCAGACTGCCAAAATTGCAAAGCTTCTACGACGTCATCATATTTGATCGTTGGAGCTTGTCGACAGTTGTTTATGGCGCAGCGACGGGCGTTTCTGAAAAATTTACTTCGATTTTGACCAAATTGCTGAAGAAACCCGACCATACATTAATCTTTTTAGGTCGATCTTTTCCGCATGAAGCAGAAGATGTCTACGAAACTGATTCTAATTTGCAAGACAATGTCAGAATGCTATATTCGCAGTGGGCATCTAACAATCTTGAAGTATCCACAGTAATTAATTGTAGGCAAGAAAAGAAGAGAATTGCTAAAATGATTCAGTCTACGCTAGAAGAAAAAGACATTCTTCCAAAAATTTGAGTATAATTTACAAAAGAGGAAAATATGAAGTATAAAATTTCTGACGAAGTTTCGATGAGATTCATTCAGATCTTTCAAGAGGCGCTTCTGCTCGGCGTAGACGGTGCAGATCTAATGAGACAAGTTAGACTTACATTAGATGCAGCAGAATCAGATACACTCACACTTGATCCCGACTATAAAAAGTTTGTCGAAGAATCACATCAGAAATATCTTAAAGAGATTGAAGAAAAACGTGCTTCCAATTCTTTAGATATTCAAATGCCTGTTTTAAATAAAAATTAAAAAGGAGGGTTACATTGTACGCCATTGATGATTATCTTGAGATTTACAGGAATTAATTTTTCTTAAACACAGGAGATTCACACAAAATGTTGACCAAGTATTGTACCGATAGAAGCGATTATTTGCAATCATTCGACCCTTTCTACTTTCTTTCTGACATGGGTTTTCCACGAGCTTTTCAGTCCAAAAGAAGCGTCAGTTACGATGTAGCTTCAGATGAAAAGAGCTTAACGCTTACAATAGATTTGCCGGGTGTAAAGAAAGAAGACCTTCGAGTAGAAGCTACGGGACAAACCATTGCAGTCAAGGCCAAGCGCGGTGCTGAGGATATCAGCACTACGTACAGAATTTCTAAAGATTATGACGTCGCAACACCAGATGCTTTGCTTGAAAATGGCGTTCTCAATTTGACTTTTAGAAAATCTAAAGAGACAAGTACAAAATTAATTGAGATCAAATAAAAATAAAAAACATTGTAAAGTCAAGAGAGGGAACGAAAAAATCGTTCCCTTTTTTCATTTTTATGTATATTTAACTTGAAAGTTCTTCACACGTTATATTTCCATGAGACAAAATAACAAGATTCAAAGATCATACAGAGTCATTAAGTACAAGGCGTATACGGCGCTCCTCGAGGGCAGAATTAATCAAAGAGAGCATGATGTGCTTGTTGAACTTGGCTTTCTAGATAAAGTTAAATCTTTCTTTGGCGGCGGTATGGAGGTCGGCGGCGACCTTGCTAAGCTTTTCAAAGACAAAGTAGCTCAAAAGCAGCTTCAGCTTGCTAAAGATAACATTGCAAAAGCAGTAGCAGATTTGAAATCAATTGCAAGCAAAGCAGGAGTTGACGAATCAGTCATTAATGAATTTCTAAAAGGTGTGCTAGATGAAGCTGGTGCAGATCCTGCAGAAATCGCATCAGCTAAGCCTTCTGGCGGCGAAGCTGGAGAAGCAGGTGGCGCGGAGGCAAAGCCAGGTACTCCGGTGACTGCTGACGCTGTTAAACAGAATCCTGCGGTACTGACTCGTGTCGTTGCCGATGCTACCGGTAAACCTGAAGAAGCAGTTGCTGCTGAGCTTGAGAAGAAAAAACCTGATGTTGCAGCTCTTTCAGCTGTTCTCGGTAACGCGATTGGTAAGAGTGCAGGTGTCGACGGTAAAATTGTTACAGATGTCGTCAAGGTTCTCATCGACAAGGGTCATCTCAAGCTGGAGAACGGAAGCCCACTTACTCGCCGCGGCCTGATGAATTTTGTCAATGAGGCAACTGAACTCAATAGACAGCATGATCTCATGGAGAGATGGCAACACCTTGCCGGTGTTGGTCAGAGTTCTTTTCTACTTGCTGAGATTAAGGTAGTTGATCTAATTAAGGACATAGAATCTGGAGAAATAAAGGATGAGACTACGTTTGGAAACGCACTAAAATCTTTTAAATCTGACGAAGAAAAGAAAGAACTGAAGGATAAGATGGGTGACATTTCTGGTGCGCTTAAGAAGAAGCAAGTTAAAATTGACGACAAGAAGATTGCATCAATGATAGGCGGCGACCCATCTGCAGGCGAAGGAAAGCAACCATCAGCTGAAGACCAAAAGAAGGCTGAGGAAGTTAAGAAAGAATTTGGACCTGCCTTTAAAGATGTGCGTGCAGCTATTGACCCAAAAAATGTCGATGATGCAACATTGGCAAAGGTGATTGACGCAATTGACGGCTTTAAGTCTGTTGCTATTGCCGCCTAATAGATTTAAATTTTATACTTGAAGTGTTTAGCAAGTTACAGTATTGCTGAGCACTTTATGTATTTACGAAAAGATGAGCACAAAGATGGTCTCACTATCTGTGGCGACTGCACAGACAATGATGTTCTTGATGAAGTAAAGACTTATTTGCAGCGACAAGGACAAGAGAAAGCAGCTTTAATTTTTACTGATCCTCCCTACGGAAATATTCTAGATGAAAAATGGGACAAGACGAAGCTGAATGAGAAACAGTTTGCTTCTTGGATGGTAGATTGGACTAAGCTTTGGGCTGATCTACTTCTTGATGGTGGAAGTTTTTATGTCTGGGGTGGCGTCGGCAAGCGCAATTTTAGGCCGTTCTTCCAGTACATGCTCGACGTGGAATCAGATAGCTTTCAATTAGCAAATTTGATCACTTGGAAAAAGAAGCGAGCATACGGTGTTCCCAGAAATTATATCTTTACACGCGAAGAACTGGCCTATTTTGTAAAGGGCAGAGCTGAACGCCCACGCAAGTTTGCCATTCCTTATCTTGATGACAAACGAGGTTACGCAGGTTACAACAAGAAATACCCGGCAAAGAGTGAGTTCTACCGCAGAACTAACGTATGGACTGATATTACTGAAATTTTTAAGGGTAAAGTACATCCCACAGAGAAGCCAAAAAGACTCGCCCAGATCCCTATTGAGATTCATACAGAACCAAATGAGTTTGTGATAGACATGTTTGCTGGCAGCGGCGCAACAGGTCACGCTGCTAGATGCTTAGGCAGAAAATTTATTCTTGTGGAAAAAGATCCTGCCTACTATGATAAAATTATTAAAACTTTAAATTTGAGTTAGTTTAAATGAAGTCAAACATTATTTATAAATCAAGCGGGTATTCCATGAAATTGTCCCTCTTGTTAAACGATGACTATACTCCCTTAAATTTTGTAACACCTCTTAGAGCGTTAAAACTTCTTTTCAGAGGCAGCGCAGAAGTCGTTTCTGTTGATGGCCCAAGCATGTGGGACATCACCTACTCATCAACCTCCAGAGATTTTAAAGCACCTGCTACGCTCAGATTAAAGCGACGAATCCCAAAAATTGATGTTCCGCCACGCTTTAGACGCAAAGCTTTATTCAACAGAGATGATTGGCAATGTCAATACTGCGGCGTTGATCTTGACGACTGTACAATTACCATTGATCACATAATTCCAAAATCGTACGGTGGTGCGCGTTCATGGAAGAATTGTGTCTCTGCATGCAAGAGATGTAATCTTAAAAAAGGCTGTAAGCCACTCTCAGAGCTAGGTATGAAGCTGTTGAAAAATCCAATTTTGCCAAAAGCATATCATTTCTGGGATATTAGAAAGAAAAATTTTGAGTGGCACACTGATTGGAAGCATTTCTTACACAATATGTAATAATTACTTGACTGTGAAAAGACAAGAACACAATAAGTTAATTAAGCTCGTCCAACAGCTTGTAAGAGAGACAATTTACGCTGGTTCACAGCCAGATGAATCTTACAGCACTAAGTTAATTGATGATCCTGCATTTAACGATGACAGCGTTTACGTACCAGATAGTGTGAAGTTGACATTAAAACAGTGGTTAAAATCAATGAAGTTAGATTAATTTTTCAACCTTTTGAGTTGATTGATATTTAGAGTTTAGGAGTGTCTTTGAATGCAACTCAAGTTGAAGAATCTGCAAACAATCGTTAAAGAGACGATGAAGAAAGAAAAAGCTGCTCATCAGCTCATGAGAGAAGCAGTCGAAGTTTTTGGTCCGTCAGTGGAAGTTTCTAGCGAACCTCGACGTGTTTTTGCTGCAATTAATGACCAATTAAGTATCATGGAATCTCGAGGCGAAGATTTACCCATAGGATCTTTAAGAGTCTCAACTCTTTTAGCAGCTGCTAGCACAAGCAGAGAGGCACGCAAGATTGCGGCTCGTTTGCTTCCTGAGAAGTATGCTGTTAAGTTTATAACTGATGCTGATTCTAGCATAAGATGCGCAGTCGCTAGACGTCTTTCGTTTGGACAGTTGAAGGAAATAGTTCGTAGATTTCCTAATGACGATGCTTTGACAGCTATAGTTCAAAAGAAGAAGATTTTTGAAGACGGAATTCCTACACCAAAAATTAAAGAAAAACATTTTGATATGTACGGAGATAGCACCATCGGCGAAGTGCTTGATGGTTATGATCCTGAAGACCTCACTGACGGCTGGTACAAGAGAATGGCGTTGAAGATCTTTAACGACCATAACGGTAGATTAGACGGAAACTGGAAACATCTTTCTGTTTCGCGACTTTGTTCTAGCATCTATGCCACAAGCGGTGTCAAAATTGACGCAATGAAACTTAGCGAGATACTTGACGAAGTTTGTGAAACAAATGGTCAGTTGAAAGAAAACTTTAGCTTGCACGACCTTAAAGACAAGCTCATGACAGAATCAATCGACGAGGAGATTAATGTTTTGCCGATTCTTGAAGAGCGCTTCTTTGCGGACCCCATCAAAGATCTTCTTCGTGAGTCCCGTTCAGGCTACATTGACGCAGCAAATCTACTTTTTGATATTACGCATAGCTCAATTCAAGAATCTTATGTTTCTGGTAAAATTCAAGAAGTCGACATTCCGAAATTCGGCAAGCTTCCTCAGGCATACTGCTGGAATTCAACTGCTGAAAAAGCACTCGACAGATACACAAGCTGCTGGAATGACAGAGCTGCTGCTAGAGGTTCTAACGCTAGATTGGCTTGGAACTATGGATTTAATACTAAAATTAACTTTATGCTGGTGGATAAATGAAGAAACTTTCTGAAATGATGAAAATGGAGCCTACTGTGGCAATTATTTCTGTAGAGCCAAATCTTCACATCATGACCGATAACATGATGGCAGAGTGGGGTGGTGTACCCTATGCACAACTTTCTGTTATACTCGTTTATCTGAAGTACCTCTATGCACTTCATCAAAATCACCACTGGGTTGCTATGGGGGATCCATACTACGGTGATCATTTGCTCTTCCAGCGCCTGTACGAAGGTACTGTCGAAGAGATTGATGGCACTGCTGAGAAAGCCATCGGTCTAGGGTGCACTTCAAATGTAGACCTTCAATTAGTGCATTCACAGCTTCTTAAGCTTATAACTGGCGCTGACGGAGCAACTACGATCCCGCAGACTTCAGATCTTGCCAAGAAGTCTCTGGTAGCAGAGATGAACTTTCTTAAGGTTGTTGAACATTCAATTTCTTCATTAAAAGAATGTGGACTTTTAACACCTGGGCTTGCCAATATGCTTGAGGGAATTGCCGACAAGCATGAAGGCCACGTATACTTACTGAAGCAGAGAATCTCTAAACCGCTAGTTTAATAACAATCATCGAAGAAATTGTAGTCCGAGGAGTTTATCATGGATTCAATGTTAGCAACAATCATGTACT
>Ga0194126_10003481_pt1 | contig 24812 bp, 20 predicted proteins | sample TA2KigC150mmetaG_FD_148641 | JGI IMG/M metagenome (GOLD analysis project Ga0194126, IMG submission 148641) | Freshwater microbial communities from Lake Tanganyika, Tanzania - TA2015035 Kigoma Deep Cast 150m | ecosystem: Environmental > Aquatic > Freshwater > Lake | place: Tanzania: Lake... | reverse complement strand
CACCAGATCGAGCGGCAGCGGATGGCAGAGTGGGATGAGGTCCGAGGTTCTCTTCGCCGCCTGAATCCCGGCGATCCGGGCGACATCCAGCACTTTCCCCTTGGCGATCGAGTCGGACGCGATCGCCGAGGCGGCCTTCTCTCCAATCCGGACCCTCGCTCGAGCGACTGCGCCGCGCGCGGTGATCTCCTTGTCCGTGACATCGACCATCTTCGCTCCCGACGGACCAAGGTGCGTGAAGGATGGATCGAGCGTCATCTTCCCTCCCCTCGTGGCGCGCCTCCAGGCAGGAGGTCGGCCGTCAGCACGGATCCGCTTTCCCTCCCCACGCCGTCGCCCGGCACGCGAAGCAGCGCGTCGGTCCGAGACGCCGCGGCGAAGTCGCCGCTTCCTCGGAGCGGGATCTCCCGCGCGCGCATCGAGCCCTCCGTGTCGACATCGAGCGCGCAAGGAACGAAGTGGAGCAAGTCCCCTCCGCGGCGCATCGCTGTCTCGATGCGGACGGGCAAGGGCAGATCGACCGAGGGAACCTCCCCCTGGAACCGGCGGATGAACGGCAGGAGAAACTCCACCGCGGTCACCAGCACGCCCACCGGGTTTCCGGGCAGGCCGAAGACCGCCGTGCGGCGGCCCGCCAGCGATCTCACTCCGAAGAGAAGCGGCTTTCCGGGGCGGATCGCGACCTTGTGGAAGACGACGCGCACGCCCAGATCCCGCAGGACCGCGGGAACGTGGTCGAGCCTGCCCGCCGAGACGCCCCCCGAGACGACGAGGATCTCCGCCTCGAGGCCGCGCGCGAGCGCCTTCTTGAGCAGGGCGGGCTCATCCCTGGCGATCCCGAGATCGTTGACCGACGAGACTCCCGCGGCGGCGACGAGCGAGCGGATCAGGAGATCGTTGGAGCTTCGGATCTGCACGGGACTCGGCCGGCCGGCCGCCGGGACGAGCTCATCGCCGGTGGAGACCACCGCGAGCGTGGGTCTTGCGTGCACCGGGACCCTGTGGACCCCGACTGCCGCGAGCACCGGCAGCGCTGCGTGGCGCAACCGCGTCCCGCGGGCGAAAAGGCGATCCCCTCTGCGAGCATCCTCGCCGCGCAGGGCGATGGCCGCGCGCTTTCGCCCGCCGGCGCTCCCGGGCAGGCTGAGGAGCACTCCGCCCGCGACCTCCGTCGCCTCCTCGACGGGGACGATCCCCTGGGCGCCGCGCGGCACCGGCGCTCCTGTCCAGATCCGAATGGACGTGCCTTCCTTCAGCTCGCGCGGCGGCCTCGATCCGGCCGCCACCTCCCCGACGACCGGCCAGACCGGCTCGCCTTCGCTCTTCCCTCCGACGCGGAACGCGTAGCCGTCGAGAGCGGCTCGATCAAATGGAGGAAGGTCGCGATCGGCGCGGATGTCGCGGGCCAGGACGCGACCGCAGGAGTCCTTCAGATCGACGATCTCCCGCCTTGGCCTCGGGGCGGCGTCCAAGACCATTCCCAGCGCGTCGTCAAACGTCGTCAATTGTTCCATCATCGCTCCGCGCGAGCCCGCGGATCTCCCTCGCTCCCTCACCTTCCCGCTTCAACCGCCACTCCGCCGGGCAGGAAGGGCAGCAGCGGACAGGCGGCGCAGCGGGGGCGCGTCTTGCAGTATCGATGTCCGACCCACACGATCTGGGCATGGAGATCATTGTAGAGCGCGGCGGTCCCCCGGATCTCCCGTTCGATGATCCCTCGCAGGTCCTCGTATCCTCCGCCCGGATGCGCTCCGTGCCGGCGCAGAACTCGATGGGTGTAGGCGTCCACGACGAAGACCGGCCTGCCAAGGGCATAGAGGAGGATGCTGTCCGCCGTCTCCGGCCCGATCCCCCAGATCCCGAGGAGTTCCTCCCGGAGCGAGTCGGTTCCCATCCGCGCCATCCGCCTGAAGCTCCCCCCATGGCGTTCGCGGAAGTAGCAGAGGAAGGCGCCCAGCTTGCGGGCCTTCTGGCGGAAGTAGCCTGAGGACCGGATCGCCCGCGCGAGCCGATCCTCGGGCACTCGTTCGAGCGTCCGGATGCGCAGCCACCCGCGCTCCTTCAGGACGGCGATCGACTTCTCGACATTGCTCCAGGCGGTGTTCTGGGTGAGGATCGCGCCCACCACGATCTCGAGTTTCGTCCTTCCGGGCCACCAGTCGAGGGTTCCATGATCGCGCACGAGCGCGTCATACATCTCCAGCAGCCGTGAGCCGGTCTTCACATCGTCGGGGCGATCTCGGGCGTTCCGAGGCGATAGACGATCTCGATGTCGGCGCACGCCGCCTCCGCGGACACGACCACGGCGATCCGGAGGCAGACGTGCTGGTAGTAGCAGACGCCGCTGCCCCGATCCTCGCAGTAGTAGGCGACGAGATCGATTTCGAGCTCCCCTCTCCCGAGATCGAAGCGGACCGGGATCTCGCAGGGGAAAACCGGATGCTCGCGGATCCAGCTGCGGGACTCGGGATCGAGGTGGACGGCGCCGCCGGGCGATCCGCAAGGGTCGCCTGCGCTGGCATCGAGGGGCGCTCCCGAAGTGGCGGCGGCGGGGGCGGGGCCGCTACGGACCCGCGCCCGCGCCTCGAATGGAGCGGCATCGGCGAAGGCATGTCCAGGCGGCGGCTCGACCCAGAGGACGATCCTGCCCCTCCCGGGCAACACTGCCTGTTCGCCGAGAGGGACAGTCCTTCCCCCGCCGGAGGCTCTAACGGTGGCCATGGGCCGCGCGGCTCCTCGCGATGACCCGCCTCAGGGCAGCTCCTTGGCGCTCTTGATGAGAACCGCCTCGATCGGGACATTGAGGTGCTGCCCGGCACTCTGCGTCGGGACGGCGGCGATCCTGTCCACCACGTCCATCCCCTCGATCACCCTTCCAAAGACGGCGTATCCGTTCGGACTGCCAACCTCGGCTTTGTAGTCGAGGCGATTGTTGTCGTTCAGGTTGATGAAGAACTGGCATGTGGCGGAATTCGGCTGGCTTGTTCTGGCCATCGCCAGAGTCCCTCGGGCGTTCGCTAGACCGGCCTGAGACTCGAGCGGGATCGCCGGGTAGGTCGCGGTCTTCTCGACCATCTCCGCCGTGAACCCTCCACCCTGGATGACGAAGCCCGGCATGACGCGATGGAAGATGGTGTTCGCAAAGTAGCCGTCGTTCACGTACTTGAGGAAGTTCTTGACAGTCTTCGGCGCCTTCTTGTCAAAGAGCTCGATCTTGATGTTCCCCATCGAGGTCCCGAGAAGAACCACGGGCCCCCCCTTTGCAGGCGCCTGCGGCGCCGGTTCCTTGGCCTGCGTCAGGGTCTTGTCCCCCTCCGCCGCCGCGAATCCCACGATCAATACCGTCAGAAGTCCCGCCAGCAGGACTCTTCTCAGCATCGCCTCCATCCTCCTTTGCATTCCGTGCTCTCTCGAGGTCGCTGGAGTCAGTGTCCGCGCGCCGACTCCGAGTCCGCGATCCGCTCTGGCCGGTAGCTTAGCAGAGGGAGCCGGCCAGGGGCAACGAGCCGCGGGCGCAGTATCTTGCGGGGCTGCCGCGGGGCCGGCACGGTGCTACGATCCCCCCTCAGGAAGGAGAACCGATCGATGCGACCCGGCGGGCGTCCGTTCCCTCTCCGGCTGTTCCCCGTGGCGCTGCTCTTTTTGTTGGCGGCGTGTCAGAAGGACCCTACCCCGCCGGCGCAGCAGCCGCCGCTCGACTTCAACGCGGAGATCCAGAGGGGATGGTCCCTCTACCGCAACCACCAATACGCCGAAGCCGAGGCTACGTTCCGGGGGCTTGTCGAGGGCTTCCCGCATGAGTCGGAGCCCCTCGTGGGCCGGGGCTGGTGCGAAGTGGAGACGGACAGCCTGGATCTCGCCATCCGACTCTTCCAGACAGCGATCGAGATGGAGGCCCTGCCTGACGCCTTTGCCGGGATCGCCGTCACCGCCTCGGCCCTCGGCCGCGACTCCCTGGCCGTCGCCGCCGCCCATGAGATCACCGACCCGAGCTACCTGTTCATCGGCGACCCCTATCTCGGCTATCAGAGGATCGTCTACCTGCGCGCCCTCGGGGAGTTCCATCTCCGCCGGTGGCAGGATTGCTACGACTCGCTCCTGATCCTCCGGTCGTGGCTCGAGATCGATCTGGACGACTACGATTTCCGCGAGCAACTCATGGCGGCGCTCGAGAGCCTGAGAGGGACGGGATGAGATCGCGCGCACGCGCGGCGAGCTGGTGGCTCGCCGGGAGCGCGCTCGTCGCTCTCGCGGCGATCGTCCATCCGGCAGGCGCGGGATCGAGCTGGCAGGTCAGATCCGTCCCGGAAGGCTCCGGAAGCTGGGTCGTCTCTCCCGAGCCCGCCCTCTTCTACTTCCTGGGGGCTTTTGAAGGCAGCCGCGAATGGGTGAGCGACGACGGCGGCGTCACGGGAACGATCCGGGCCGACGGCCCTCCCTTCCCCGCCGACAGCGTCAGCAGCTTCAGCCTCTCGGACTGCTGCGGCCAGCAATTCGCCGTGACGCTCGATGGGAGGCTCTGGTCGGGGAGGGGGGACGGGCGGACATGGCGTCGCATCCCACACCCCGACTCGCTCGGCGCTCTGACCTGCGCGACGGCGCGCGGCGACGAGGACGTGCTGCTCGGCACCAGCGGCGGCGAGATCTTCTCCGCGGAGATCGGCTACAGCGCGGGCTCCGGCTGGACCCGCATCGCCGATCTGGGAGACGCTCCTGTCAGGAGCGTCGTTCCCCGCAGAGCGGGCCGGTCGATCGTCCTTCTCGACGACGGCCGATTGCTCGCGCAGGACACGACCTGGATCCAGGCGCCCTTCGCGGCGTCGCTCTTCCAGATGGACGGACTGCACAACGGCCACGCGATCGAGCGCGGAAGCCTCGGACTCTGGCGGACGGAGGACGGAGGCCTGAGCTGGTCCATGGTGAGCGACGCCCTCGCCTCGGAGGACCTGGCACCCTGGACTCGCCGGGCGCGCGGGCTGACGGTCAAGCGCAACTCCTTCGGAGCCATCTCCTGCGGGGACGCCCTCCTGGCCACTCGCGACGGGGGAACGACGTGGACAGTCGCCGCGGAGGGAACGGATATGTTCCTCGACGCGGCGATCGACGATCTGGGCACGCTCATGACGGCGGGAGCTCGCATCCACAGGAGCGTCGATCAGGGCGGAACCCTGCTGCAGACCATGGGGACCGACTTCTCCCGAGTCTGGATGGGCTCGAGGGATATCTACTGGGCCCTCGATCTCGGCCTGCTGCTCAGCGTCCAGCAGGGCGAGAGCTGGATCCGGCTCCCTCTGCCCGACCGCGCCCGCCGCCTTCGGCGCATCGCCGTTCGACGCGACTACGAGGTCTGGCTTCACTTCGACGGAGAGGAAGGCTCCCGGCTCTTCCACAGCGCCGACCGCGGCGGGACGTTCGAGGAGCTCGATCAGGAGGGCCTCCTGCGCGGCTGCCGCTGGTGGTCCGACTCGCCGGCCGGATTGACCTGGGCCCATAGCGACAGCGCGGTGCTGCGTAGCGATGACGATGGCGCGCGCTGGTCGATCCTGCGCGACGGGTTGCCCGGGATCGCCGCCATGGCCGCCCTCGATTCGCTCCACGCCATCATCGCGTGCGATGGGCTCCTCTCGATCACGCATGATGGGGGCGTGAGCTGGACGGACGCCGATCTCCCCTCGGGCGATGCCTACCGCGCCCTCTCATTCGCGGGAGTCGACAGCGTCGTCGCCCTGGCGCGCGGATTGAGTCTTCGCCCGGCGGACCCGCCGTGGGAGCCGGCGGAAGAGAGGGAGTTCGGCGACACGCTGCGCGCCGTGCGCATGACGGAGAACGGGATCGGATGGGCCGTGGGGGACGGCGCGCTGATCGCGCAGACGTTCGATCGGGGACGGACTTGGGCTCCTTATGCGGTCGATCTCCAGATCAACTCCCTCGAGACGCCCCTGACCGGCATCCACTCGCTCGACGCGGATCGCGCGGTGACAGGAGGCCCTCTGCGTTTGATCCGGCTGCTCCCCGACGCGACGGGTCCCCTCCTCCGGTATGGAGTCTCGATCAACCCTCAACTGCCCCGCTACGTCGACATCCACGTGACCGCCCGCGAGCGTCTCCTCGGCGACAGTCTCATCGTGACGATCGACGGGCTTCCGGTCCCAGCCGCCCTGTTCGATCCGGAGGGCTTCCTCTACAGGGTGCACTTCCGGATCCCCTCCTTTGGCGATGACCTCTACATGCTGACGCGAGCGAGCGACTGGCTCGGCAACGTGCGCGCCGAGGGTCGCACGCTCCTTGGCTACGCCCTCGATGGGGGGGGCGAGGCGCGGGCGACGTGGAACGGAGAGGATCTACTCCTCGCGGGGCGGCCGGGGACGACGGTCGCGCTTCTCGAGATGGGCGGCGAGGCTCCGGATCCGCCGGCGGACTGGGCCTGCGCGGGGCCCGCGTTTCAGATCGCGGCGGACGGCGGGGCCATTCTCGTCCCCTCCAGCGACGCCTTGCGCCTCGCGCGCTACGCGGATGGCGCCTGGCGAATCCCCGCTGGCGAGAGGGCGGCCGTGCCCGACGGGGCCGTCCTGAGGTTGGTCCGCGGCGCCCCGGAACCCGGCCCAGGCGTCGAAGCAGGCGATCCGCTGCGCGTCTTCCCAGTGCCGGCTTCCGGAGCCTGGACCCTCGCGTGGAGCGGACCCGCACGCGCCCCGCTGCAATGGACTCTGATCGATTGCGCGGGCCGCCGCCTGGCCTCAGGCGTCGCGCCCGCGGCCGCGGCGCTCAGTCTCGCGCTCCGGGCGGAGGATGGCGGCGGGCGTCCCCTCGCCGCCGGTGTCTACTGGTTGATCGCCGAGGAATCGGGAACGCGGGCGATCGAGCGCCTCGTGGTCGTCCGCTGATATGGCCGGCCTGCTCCGCATCACTCCGCGGCCAGGGCCTCGATCGGATCCATCGCCGCGGCCCGCCTGGCCGGCAGGATCCCGCTCAGAAGGCCGACCGCAACGCTCACGACGAGGGCGAGGAACGCGTATTCCTTCGGCGTGTGGACGGGAAGCGCCGGCAGCAGAAGATGGATCAGGGCGGCGACTCCCCATCCGCCCGCGATGCCGAGCAGCCCTCCCATGGACGAGAGCAAGGCGGCCTCGCTGAGGTAGAGCCACAGGATCTGCCGCCGCGTCGCCCCGATCGCCTTGGCGAGCCCGATCTCCGACGTCCTCTCGTTGACGGAGATCCACATCATCGTCAGGATCCCGATCGCCCCGACCAGGAGCGAGATGGCGGCGATTCCGGTGACGGCGAGGCTCACGATCCGGAGAATCCGATCGAGCGACTCGAGCATGCCCGTCTGCGTCGTGATCGTGAAGTCCTCCTCCCCTCCGTGGCGATCGATCAGGAGCGCCTTCACGCGAGCCACGACCGAGTCGGTCACCATCGCGTTCGACGTCACGAAGTCGATCTCGTGCAGGTCGCTCCGATTGAAGAGAGGCATCGCCGTCGCGACCGGGATGTAGACGGCGTCGTCGATGTCGAAACCCAGGAACTGGCCCTTCGGCTCCATGATCCCGATCACGAGGAATCTCTGGCCTCCGATCCGAACGTGCTCGCCGAGGGGATTCGCGTCGCCGAAGAGCTCCAGCTTCAGCTTCGGGCCCAGGACCGCGACCGCCGCGCCCACCGATGGATCGGCGGCGGGAAGGAACCTCCCCACCCTGACTCCCATCCCCCAGGCCCTCGCCCCTTCGGAAGTGACTCCATAGACGAAGACATTGCGCGTTCTGCCCGCGTGCTCGACGGCCGCCGCCCCCATCGTCGTCGGGACCGTCGCGACCACGCCGGGAATCCGTCTGATCGCCTCAGCGTCCTCGATGGTGAGGGGATGCACCGTCCCGCCTATCGCCCCGTGCATGCCGGTCGTCTCGACCCTTCCCGGATTGATGCTGGCCAAGTTCGTCCCGAACTGCGTGAACTCCGAGAGGATGTAGATGCGCGTCCCCTCTCCGATCGACGTGAGGAGGATCACGGACGCGATGCCGATCATGATGCCGAGCATCGTCAGCGACGAGCGCGTGCGGTGGCCCCGGACCGCGCGCAGGGCCTGCCGCAGCACATCCTCCGCGATCATCCGCGCTTCCTCATCAGGGCCTCGACCGGATCCAGTCGGGCCGCGCGCCGGGCGGGCAGGCTTCCGAAGAGCAGGCCGATCGAGACCGATACCGCGAGCGCGGCCGCCACGGCCCAGACGGGCGGCTGCACGGGGAACTCGGGCACGATCCGGCGGAGCGCCTGCCCCGCCCCCAGTCCCGCCCCGAGCCCCAGGACGCCGCCGCTGGCGGAGATGATCGCCGCCTCCAGAAGGAAGACCGCGACGATCTGGCGTCCCGAGACCCCCAGGGCCTTCAGGAGCCCGATCTCGCGCGTTCGCTCCGAGACCGAGACGAGCATGACGTTCATGATCCCGATGCCCGCCACCGTCAGCGAGATCGCGGCGATCCCGGCCAAGGCGGCGGTGAGGATCATGAGGATCTGGTTGAAGGTCTCGAGCACGGCGTCCTGCGTGATCACCGTGACGTCCTCGACGCCGTCGTGCCTCTCCTTGATGACCTCGATCACCTCGCGGCGGACACCCTCGATCCTCTCGTGCGAGGCCACCTCCACGAGGACCCTGAAGAGGGTGCTCCTGTCGAACATCCGCATCGAGGTCTCGACGGGGATCTCGATCACCTCGTCGAAGTTCATTCCGATCGAAGTCCCTCGCGGGGCCATCGTCCCGATCACGCGCAGGCGCGTCTCGCCGATCCTCACCGTTTCCCCCAGCGGATTGCCGTTGCCGAAGAGGTCGGAGGCGATCTTCGCGCCGAGGACGCAGACGGGCGCGTCGGTCTCGCCGGGGGGAAGGAAGCGGCCGACGGCCATCTTGAGCTTCCGCAGCTCAAGAACCTCGTGCGTGGTCCCGATGATCGTCGCGTCCCTGCTTCGCCCGGGAGCCTCGGCCGTCGCCGTCCCCATCACGACCGGGGCGATCCTGCGGATCTCGGGAATCCGTCGCCGCAGATCCTTCACATCCTCCAGCGTGAGGTCGTGGGGCGCGCTGCCCATGAAGGGCATCGCGCCGGCGGTCTCCGTCTTGCCCGGAAGGACGATGAGAAGGTTCGAGCCCAGGGACGCGAACTCGCCGGTGACGTAGAGCCGCGCCCCTTCGCCCAGGCTGGTCAGCATGATGACCGAGGCGACGCCGATCGCCACCCCGAGGAGCGAGAGGAAGGTCCGCAGCCTGTGGCCGCGGAGCGCCCCGGAAGAGAACCGCAGGAGATCGCGCGACCTCATCCTCCCCCCGACCGGGCTATCGGCTCCCCGATGCCGGCGAGGCCTCGGCGCGCTTGTCCTCGACCAGCGCGCCGTCGGCCAGGCGGATCCTGCGCCCCGCGCGTCCGCCGATGCCCGGATCGTGCGTGACGACGACGAGCGTGAGCCCCCTCTCCCGGTTCATCGTCTCGAGGAGGGCGACGACCTCTCCGCCGGATGCTGAGTCGAGATTCCCGGTCGGCTCGTCCGCCAGGAGGATGGCCGGCTGCATCACCATGGCCCGGGCCATCGCGACCCGCTGGCGCTCGCCGCCCGAGAGCTGATCGGGACGATGGTGCGCGCGGTCGGTCAGGCCGACGGATGCAAGGGAGACCGAGATTCGCTCTCTGCGCAGCCCCGGATCGATGCCGGCGAAGATCATCGGCAGCTCCACGTTCTCGGCCGCGCTGAGCCTCGGCACCAGGTGGAAGAACTGGAAGATGAAGCCGATCTTGTGGCGCCGCACGATCGAGAGCTCATCCTCCGAAAGACGAGAGGTCTCCTGCCCGTCGAGCCGGTAGGAGCCGTCCGTCGGGCGATCGAGACAGCCGAGGATGTTGAGCAGCGTCGATTTCCCCGATCCCGAAGGTCCCATGATCGAGACGTACTCGCCCGCCTCGATCTCGAGGTCGATTCCCCTCAGTGCGCGCACCGGGCGGCCGCCCACCTCGAAGGTTCTCGAGACTCCGGAGAGGAGGATCACTTGGCGATCTCTTCCGCCACCCGGACCCTGGCGCCTCTCTTCACCTCCGGACGGTCCAGGGACACGACGACGCGCTCCCCCTCCGTCAATCCGGAGAGGATCTCGGCGAACTCCCAGTTGCGAAGCCCCACCTCGACCTTCCTCTCCTCGAGGCGCCGGCTGCCCAGGGCGAGGACCCTGTCCCCCTCGAGCAGCGCGTAGGTCGGAATCCGGAGGACGTCCTCCCGGGCGTTCAGGATCACCTCGATGTCGGCCGAAAGGCCCGGGAGCACGTTGTCGGGGAGATCCCGCTCGTCGAAGACCGCCTCGACCTTGAGCGTCCGGTTCTGCTCCTGGCGGGTCTCGACATAGGAGGAGATGTAGGTGATCCGGCCCGGGAAGGATCGATCGCGGAAGGCGTCCATCGTGATACGGGCCGGCAGGCCAAGGCCAACGCGGGCGACATCTGCCTCGTCGAGAGGGGCGCTGACGTAGAGGCTGTCCGGATCGATCACGTCGATCACCGGAGGGATGAAGACCCCCGGCGGCGACGGACTGATCCACTCTCCGACCTCCGCCGTGATGTCGAGCACGACCCCATCGAAGGGGGCTTCCATGATCGTCTTCGCCAGGATCGCCTTGGCCGCGGCAAGAGACGCCTCCGCCTGCTTCACGATCTCAGTGGCGGCATTCAGGGCGGCGGCCGCCGACTCGGCGGCGGTCCTTGCTTCCTCCAGGCGCTGCTCGGAGAGGAGCCCCTGGCGCGCGAGTCCCTCGGCCCGGAGCCTGTTCCGCTCGGCCTGCTCGGATGCAAGGCGCGCTTCGCTCGCGGAGGCGCGGAGCGCGTCCAGGGAGCGGGCGGCGAGCGTGACCTGGGCCTGGTATTCCCGATCGTCGAGCCGGAGGAGGACCATCCCCTTCTCGATGCGCTGCCCCTTCTCCACAGGGATCTCGACCACCAGCCCCTGGATCGCGGGGCTCATCTCCGCGCGGCTCCGGGAACTGACCGTCCCCGCCCGGGAGTTCACGACCGTTTCCTCCACGCGCCCCCGGGAGACCGTCTGCACTGTCACCGGGATGGGGTGAGGACGAAAGAGCGTCAGCCGCAGCAGGACGATGGTGGCGATCAGGGCGGCCGGCGCGAGGAGTCTCTTGTGCCAGCGTTTCACGGGATCCTCCGACTTGAGATGGCCATCGTAGGTCGGGGGCGGAGGAAACACAAGGAGGGCGGCAGATGGCGACTCGCCGGGTCGCGAGGTCCCCCGTTGACGCGGCCGCCCCGACGGGGGAATCTCCTCTCTCGATGAGAAGCGCGCTCTGGCGACGGTTCGACACGCCCTTCGCGTCCATGGCCATCACGGCGCTCCTCTATTCGCTCTTCCTCCTGGCAAAGCTGGAAAGGAAGGACTTCGACGCGTCGAGCTTCGTCATCGCCGGCGGCGAGTTCGTATCGACGGAGCAGATCCCTGAGGGACTCACGTGGTTCTCGATCTACGGAGGTTACGACGGGGTCTTCTACTACCGGCTCGCGCTCGATCCCTTCACTCGGACGCTCACCGACTTCGGAATCACCTTCGACACGCCGCGCTACCGCCAGCAGCGGATCCTCTACCCGCTCCTCGTCATGGCCCTCTCCCTCGGCCGCCCTCTCGCCGTGCCCTGGGCGCTGATCCTCGTCAACTACGTCGCCCTCTGCGCGATGGGGCTCATCGGCGGGATGATCGCGCGGCGGGCCGGGAGGCGCGCCCTCTGGGGACTCGTCTTCCCGCTCTACGGCGGATTCCTCCTCTCCCTGACGCGGGACCTCGCGGAGATCGTCGAGCTATGCCTCGTCATGACGGCCCTGCTGAGCCTCGCAAGAGGAAGGCATCTTCTCGCGGGCGCGCTTCTGGCCGCGGCCGTCCTCGCCAAGGAGACGGCCCTCCTGCTCGTCGCGGGGACCGGCCTTGTCTGGATCCACCGGGCATGGAAACAGAGAGAGCTCGGCGGGTGGCAGCCGATCGCCATCCCTGTCGCGATCTGGGGCCTCTGGCAGATCCGCCTTCAGCATGTCTGGGGCGTCTCCTTGGAGAGGGAGATCCACAACAACATCGGCCCGCCCTTGGTCGCCTTCCTGGACTTCCTCGCGCGGACCGCCGACCTCCGCAATCGATTCCACAGGACCTGGTTCATCGAGATCGTCCTCCTCCTGCTGATGGTCGCCGTGGTGGCTCTGGCGCTGAGAAGGGTGCGTGGAATGGCCGGCGAAAAGCTCTCGTGGCTGCTCTACCTCGCGCTCGTCTTCTCTCTGACCTGCGCGGTCTGGTGCGAGGATTGGGCCTTCCTTCGCGCCGGCTCAGAGCTCTACGTGCTGAGCTGCATGCTGCTCCTGCACACCCCCGCCCGATACCGGATCGTCGGCCTCATGCCGTGGATCGCGGGCTGGCCCTTCCTTGCGCGCGACCTGGTCAGGTTCGGGTAACGAGACCCGCGCGGGCTCGGCGGCGAGATCCGGCAGGCCCGGCCGCGAGGGCGCAGCGATCGAAGGCCCCCGACAACCCGGGCGCAAGCGCCCAGGCCGCCAGGGGCCCCTCCGAGCCGCGCAGTTCGGATTGAAGTGCGGTTACTTGAACAGGCTCTTGATCTGCCCCCACGACTTCGACTGGGTCGGAGTCGCCTGGCAGGGGAACTCCCCGACTTCGAGGACTGTCACGATCCAGTTGATGCAGTCACTCGAAGGGCCGGCCCCCGAGTCGATCGAGGCGACGTAGGGCGGCGCCGCGGGAACGAGATAGGTGTCGGTGTCCCAGGCGAGATCCGGCGTCGCTCCGGGCGCGGGCGGATCGCTCGCGTCGAAGTCATCCCCATCCCCCAAAGGCAATCCGTTCCACAGCTGGTTGTCCGTGAACGGATAGGTCGGCATGGTCTGGCCGTCCCCGCCGATGAAGTGAAGCCTCGCCGGCAGGCCGGGAGGACAGAACGACGGCAGGGCGTTATCGATCACCTGGCCCGCCACACTGAGCAGGTCGTTTCCGTCGAGGACGATCACCTCGCAGGCGGTCGTGTATGGATCGTTGTAGATCACGACCAGCGAGGCCCCTTCGCTCTCGGGGCTGACATTGAAGGCGCCGCTGTCGTCAAGCCCCGCGACGACATTCGCCCCGGCGACGACGAAAGGAGTCACGTCCGCGAAGTAGGCGAAGGCCGACGGGTGGGCCCAGCACGGGCTGGCGGTCACCGGCAGCGGGGCCGGGGCGACCGCGAAGCCGTTCAGGGTCACCGCATTGATGGGCGGGGCCCCGCCGAGAATCACCCAATAGAGCCCGGCCCAGATGATGTTCCCGGCTGCGGGCCCGGGAGGAAGGATGATCGTGCCTCCGGCCGTGCCGCCGACGGCGCCGACCGCGTGTCTTGTCCGGACGCCCGCGGTGACGACGCGGAAGCAGCGCTCACCCTCGCTGACGAAGTGGATCCGCTCGAGCTGCGTTCCGGGAGTTCTCGTAGCGACGCCATCATCCCGCGTGGCTCCACCGTTGTCGGCGAAGGCAGTGGCGATAGGGAGTGACAGAGCCAAGAGGGCTGCGCTGCCCAAGAGGCTCAAGGAAGAGACCTTCGTTCTCATGAAACACCCTCCTAGAGGCGCGGCCGTGTGAACCTGGCAATGAGGATCGGGATTCGATCCTTCCTAATCATGTTCAGAAGAGAATATGGACCACACATGGAGAGGTCAAGCACGAAAGCGGGCCGTGCGATCTTTTTAAATCAATCGGTTACAGTCTTTTGTCATGAGAAATCATGCACAATTCAATCGTATATACTTCTCATTTGAATGGCAGTCCAAAGAAGGCCGAAGGCCAGGAGGAGCCTGCACCCCGGGTTTGGCCGCGGTCCCCGACCCCAGGCCGCGCCCTTCATGAGCGGCTATTCGTCAACCGTCCCGGGCGGGCGGTTCCATCCTCCGGACGGAGGCCCCGGTCGCCCCGCCCACGAGGACCAGATCCGCCATGCCGATGAAGAGCCCATTCTCGAGAACGCCGGGGATCGAGTTGATCCGCCTCTCGATCGACGCGGGATCCTCGATCCGCTGAAACCGCACATCGAGAACCATGTTCCCCTCGTCCGTGATCACGGGACCGTCCTTGCGAATCCCCATCCGGAGCGCCGGCTCCCCGCCCAGTTCGCGCAGGCGGCGCATCACGATCGAGACGGCCATCGGGATCACCTCGACCGGGACGTCCGACTTCTCCCCCAGCCGCCGGACGAGCTTCGATTCATCGACGACGACCACGAAACGCTCCGCGGCTGACGCGATCACTTTCTCGCGCGTGTGGGCGGCGCCTCCCCCTTTGATCAGGTCGCAGAGGGGATCAACCTCGTCGGCGCCGTCGATGGCGATGTCGATCCTCTCGATGTCGTCCAGCGTCCTGATGGGGATCCCCTCCGCGCGCGCGAGCCCGGCGGCCATGTTGGAGGTCGGGATCCCGACGATCGAGAGCGCTTCCTCCCGGATGCGGCGGCCGAGCTCGCGAATCGCATGGGCCGCCGTGGAGCCGGTTCCGAGCCCGACCACCTGTCCGCTTCGCACCATCGCGGCCGCCTCCAAGGCGGCCCTCTTCTTCCCCTCCGCGGCAGGATCGGGTCCGGTCATTCTCTCCTCCCTTCAATCGCCGGGTTCGGCGGGATGCGTAGCCGCCACGCAGGACGAGTCGCTGCTCCAGGCAGCGTCAGCGCCGCCAGACTAGCAACCGCCCGAACCCCCGACAAGGGCTCCGGGCGACGCAAGAGACCAGGATCCAGGGGCGCCCTGGCCCCTGCAACCCGGCGCGCCCCAACCGCGTACTATGTCTCTGCGACCTGCCGAATGCCGCAGGAGAAGTCGGGAGGTTCCCATGAAGCGCTGGATCATCGTCGCGACCGTCCTCATCGCGGCGGCCGCCGCTCTCTTCGTGGCGCGCCGCAGCAAGCTGCGCGCGGAGCAGGCTCCCCAGATGGTCGCGGTCGCGCGCGGCAACGTCCTCCGCGAGGCGCTGGCGGTGGGGAGCATCGTCCCCGACCAGGAGATCTCCGTGAAGTCGAAGATCCCCGGGATCGTCGCCAAGGTCCATGTCGCGGTCGGGGATCAGGTCTCTCAGGGCGATCCCCTGATCGACATCCGCCCCGATCCCACGCCTCTCGAGAGGGCCGAGGCGCAGCGCCAGCTCGAGATCGCCGAGGTCGCCGTTCTGGCCTCGCGCAAGGAGTTCGAGCGGACCCGCGACCTCGCCGCCCAGGGCCTCTCCTCCGAGAAGGACCTCGACGTGGCAAGACGCGAGTACGATTCGGCGAACCTGCGAGCGAAGCTGGAGGAGGAGCGGCTGCAGCTCCTGGAGCAGGGGCGGGCCAAGCTCGCGGGGGGAAGCGAGGTCAGCAACCGGATCGTCGCTCCGGTCAGCGGGACGATTCTCACCTGCGACGTCCATCCGGGCGACCCGGTCGTTCCACTGACATCGTATCAGGCGGGCACGGTCCTGATCACGATGGCCGACATGAACCACCTTCTCTTCCGCGGGACCGTCGACGAGGTCGATGTCGGGAGGCTGGCGGCGGGGCAGCCGGTCCGCTTCACGGTAGGCGCGATTCCGGAGGAGGAGGTCGGCGGCGTCCTCAAGAGAATCTCCCCCAAGGCGCGCAAGCAGGAATCGGCAACCCTCTTCGATGTCGAGGTCGACATCACGAGGACCGGCCAGCGCCCCTTGCGGGCAGGCTATTCCGCCAACGCGAGGATCTCGATCGAGCGCGCCGAGGGCGTCCTCACCGTCCCCGAGCGCGTCGTCCGCTACGAGAAGGGGAAGGCGACCGTACGGATCCTCGATGGGAACGGCAGGCCCGAGGAGCGGGAGATCATGACCGGCCTCTCCGACGGCCTCACGGTCGAGGTGAAGGCGGGGCTCGCGGAGACCGACTCCGTCCTCGAGCCGGAGCGGAGCCGGCTCGAGAAGAAGTAGGGGCGCGATGCAGCTCCGAATCGTCCTGATCCAGTTCTGGCGCGACCTGAAAGCGCAGCGGCTCCGCACGGCCCTGACCCTCTTCGGGCTCGCCTGGGGGACGTTCTGCGTTGTCCTGCTCCTCGCCTTCGGCGAGGGGGTCTCGCGCGAGATGCTCGTCTCGATGACCGCGCTCGGCGAGCGGAACATCATCATCTGGGGATCCCGCACATCGATGCCGTTCGAAGGGCTCGCGCGCGGAAGGCGCATCGCCCTGGAGGACTCCGACGCCGACGCGATCCTGAGGCTCGTGCCCGCGGTCGTCCGCGCGAGCCCGGAGTACAGCGACCACGCCGTCCTGAAGGGGCCCAAGGGGGAGCCATCGGCGGGGATCGCCGCGGTGCGCCCCTGCTTCGGCCCCATGCGGATGATCGAGCCGTCCTCCGGAGGCCGGTTCCTCAATGACCGCGACGAGGCCGAGCGCCGCCGCGTCGTCTTCCTGGGGGATCAGGTCCGCCAGGACCTCTTCAGCGACGAGCAGGCCGTCGGACGGACGATCGAGATCCGCGGGATCCAGTTCCTCGTCATCGGCACCCTGCCGAAGAAGCCGCAGGACTCGAGCTACAGCGGGCGGGACGACAACAAGATCTTCATCCCCGCCTCGGTGGCGGTCGCCTCCTTCGGCCAACGATGGCCCGACAACATGGTCGTCGAGATCGAGAAGGGGGCCGACGCCAAGGAGGCGCTCAAGGAGATACGCGCGGTCCTCGGAAAGGTCCATCACTTCGATCCCGCCGACGAGGAAGCCCTGATGACCTGGGACGTCGGCGAGATGGTGCAGATGTTCCACACGCTCTTCCTGGGGTTCAGGATGTTCCTCGGGATCCTCGGGGTCCTGACGCTCGCCGTCGCCGGGATCGGCGTCTCGAACATCATGAGCATGGTCGTGGAGGACCGGACCTCGCAGATCGGGATCTCCATGGCGATCGGCGCGCGCAAGCGATGGATCCTGAGCCAGATCCTCCTCGAGACCCTCCTGGTCGTAGGGCTCGGCGGGACGATCGGCGTCCTGCTCGCCCTTGGAGCCGTCAAGGCGAGCGGGCTCATCACGCTGCCGGAGGGGTTCGGCACGCCCGTCTTCTCTTGGCAGACGGCGGTCGTGACGGCGGGTCTCCTGAGCCTGATCGGAATCGTGTCAGGGATGGGCCCCGCCCGCCGAGCGGCGGGGCTCAACCCGGCGGTCGCCCTGAGGAGTTGACCGATGGGACCCGGGAGACAGGGGCTCGCCTTGATGGTCCGCTTCCTCGGCCGCGGAAGGTCGCGCCCCGCCGCGATCCTCCTCGCCGTCGGCTGGGGCACGCTCGCGATGATGCTCCTCCTGGCCTTCGGCGAGGGACTCAAGCTCACCATGGAGACGGGCCGCTACGGGCTCGGGCTCGATCCCGTCATCGTCTGGGCGGGCACCACGACGAAGCCATGGATGGGGATGAAGGCGGGGCGCGGCATCGATCTGAATGAAGAGGACCTCGCCGCGCTCGAGCGCGAGATCCCCGAGATCGACGAGGTCGCCGGTGAGCGCCAGAGATGGGCCGTCGACATCACGTGGGGCTCCAAGGCGGTGTCCACGCACCTGACGGGCGTGATGCCCTGCTACGAGCGGATCAGGACCCACCATCCGCAGCGGGGCGGCCGGTTCCTGAACGAGACCGATCAGGCACAGGGGCGCCGTGTCATCTTCCTGGGGCCGGATCTCAAGGACCGCCTCTTCGGCCCGGAGGCGGCTGTGGGACAGAGCGTGCAGATCCACGGAGTCCCCTTCACCGTGGTCGGCGTGATGATCGACAAGCAGCAGATGGGCATGTACAGCGGCCCTGACGTGAACAAGGCATCGATCCCGCTCTCGACCTTCGAGTCGGTCTTCGGCAAGACCGAATACAGCCTGATGCTCTACACCATCAAGCCCGACGCCGATTCGAAGGAAGTGGAAAAGAAGGTCCGAGAGGTCTTCGCCCGCCGCCAGAGATTCGATCGGGAGGACGAGAGCGCGCTCCACTTCTGGGATACGATCGAGAACCGCAAGGAGACGGCCAAGGTCATGAACGGGATGCAGATCTTTCTCGGACTCGTGGGGGGCATGACGATACTGGTCGCTGGAGTCGGCCTCGCGAACATGCTCTTCGTCATGGTCCATCGCCGGACGCGGGAGATCGGCATGCAGATGGCGATCGGGGCGCGCAAGGCCGCGATCACATCCCAGGTCGTCGGCGAGTCGCTGATCCTCGCGGGAATCGGCGGGTATCTGGGGATCGGCCTCTCGTGGCTCGTCGTCGAGCTGCTGCAGCGGATTCCGATCAAGAACGAAGGGCTTCAGTTCCTCGGCAAGCCGACCCTCTCCCTCCCGCTCGGGATCGTCACCGTCGCCGTGCTCGTCGGGATCGGATGTCTCGCGGGAGCCCTGCCTTCCCGCCGCGCGGCCCGCTTGAACCCTGTGGAGGCGTTGCGCCATGAGTGACGCGAGATCGGCCATCATCGAGATGAGAGGGATCACCAAGATCTACGACGGCGGATCCCTCGAGGTGGCGGCCCTGCGCGACGTGGATCTGACGGTCCGAGGCGGCGAGATGATCGCGGTGATCGGCGCCTCCGGCTCCGGCAAGTCGACGCTGATGAACTTGATCGGATGTCTCGACACGCCGACGAGAGGAACCTACAGATTCGAGGGCAGGGACGTGACGCTCCTCGACGGCGAGGAACTGGCCGGTCTCCGCAACAGATCGATCGGCTTCGTCTTCCAGTCGTTTCATCTGCTTCCCTACGCCACCGCGCGCGAGAATGTCGAGATGCCGCTTCTCTTCGCGGGATTGCCGTCGCGGGCGCGGCGCGAGCGGGCGACCGAGATGCTCGATCGCGTCGGCTTGCGGGAGCGATCCGAGCACCTTTCCACCCAGCTCTCCGGCGGCGAGATGCAGAGGGTCGCCATCGCCCGGGCCCTCGCGAACCGCCCCAAGGTGATCCTGGCGGACGAGCCTACGGGCAACCTGGACAGCCGCACCGGCCGCGGAATCCTAGAAGTCTTCGTGAAGCTCTGGAGGGAAGGGACAACGATCGTCCTCATCACACACGACATGCGCCTTGCGCGCCTTTGCACGCGCATCCTCCAGCTCCAGGACGGCCGCATCGCCCACGACGGCACGGAAGTACCGGTAGAGGACGAGATCCCGCTGCCGATCGACTGAGCGGCGTCGGCCCCATCGAGGCACGGGCGGCCGGGGCGAAACCGGGGCGCGGCTGGAGCGAGGCTGGGGCGGGACCGGCGCGCCGCGGCGCCGGCCTGTTCCCCGCGACGCTGCCCTTGCGCTATCGTCGGGTCAAACCATCAGGAGACCCGACATGACGCTGGACGACCTGTTCGACGCTCTCTGGCGGGAGTACGCCGCGATCACGCCCGACGCCCACGAAATCCACAGACGGATCGCCGAAAGGGGCGAGACGATCGTCAACGATCACGTCGCCTTCCGCACCTTCGACATCGACCCGATCCGAATCGACTCCCTCGTCCGTCCATTCATCGACCGGGGCTACAGGCCCTCGGGCGAGTATTCCTTCGAGGAAAAGAAGCTCCGGGCCAGGTCCTACATGCACGAAGATCCGACACGGCCTCGCATCTTCATCTCCGAGCTGTTGACCGGGTCCTTCAGCGATCGCCTGAAGGCGATCTGCCGCTCCCTGGCCGAGCAGGTTCCGCCAGGGCGGGCGGGCTCGACCGCCCTCTTCATGGAGGGCAGGATCTGGAGCCCGGTCTCTCATGATGAGTACCTGGGCCTTCTGGAGGAGTCGGAGTACGCCGCATGGACGGCCGCGTTCGGGATCCGGGTCAATCACTTCACCGTCTCGTTCAATCACCTCAAGGGATTCGAGTCGCTCCGCCAGTTCTGCGATTGGCTGGCTTCCTGCGGCTTCCGGCTCCTCGATCCGAGCGACCCGGTTTCGGGGTCGCCCGATGTCTTGCTCGAGCAGGCCTCGATCCTCGCTAGCAGGATCGAGTGGGAGTTCGCGGGGGGCGAGCGGAAGGTGATACCGTCGTGCTACTACGAGTTCGCCCGGCGGTATGTCGATCCGTCCACGGGAAAGCTCTACGCCGGCTTCATCGCCAAGAGCGCGAACAAGCTGTTCGAGTCGACGAACGTCAAACCGTACGGCCGTGAGTCTTGAAGCATCTGCGCGGGCAGAAAAACGATCGCCCGTGGAGGCGACACTGTCCAGGGCAAACTCTCGTCGCGGCTCTCCACAGGCAATCGCGTCACTCGAGGGATCGGATCCCTCGACTTGACGATGCCCGAGGGGCACGCCCGCCGGTATCGGGGAATCCCTGAGTCGGGGAGGGCAAATTCCTTAGCGGAGACTGGCCGGGGATCGCGCGACGATGGGCTGAAAAGACCAGCTAGAGCGAGGTGAGGCCGTGTCGGACCGCCCACTTGGTCAGTTCCGCAACGCTATTGATTCCAAGCCGTTCCATAATCTGATGTCGGTGGGTCTCCACGGTCTTGGGGCTGACTTTGAGGAGCAGCGCGATCTCCTTGGTCGTCCTGCCCTCGGCCAGGAGCTGAAGAACCTCACGCTCGCGGGGCGTCAGGCTGGGGGTCGCCCTGTCGTCTTCGTCCGCAGGCCGCCTTGTGACTTCCTCGACCACCACGTCGGCAATGCCGGGGCTCACATACCGGTGGCCCTCGGCCACGGCGTGAATCGCGCGCGCGAGCTCGTCCCTCGTGCAGTCGTCCTTGAGGAGATACCCGGAAGCGCCCGCCCGCAGCATCTCGATCACGAAGCGGCGGTCGGAGTGGATCGAGAGGGCGATGACCTCGGTCCGTGGCGCGGACGACTTGATCTGGCGGGTCGCCTCTATCCCGTTCAGACCCGACATGGTGATGTCCATGACCACGATCTGGGGATCGAGCTTGCCCGTGAGCTCGACGGCCCTGCGTCCGTTCTCCGCTTCCCCCACGACAGTCATGCCGCGCTCCTGCTCGAGGAGGGCGCGCAGGCCTTGCCGCATGATTGGATGGTCGTCGGCAATGAGAATCCGCAGACTCATCTCACTTCCCTCCCGCCGGACCGCCTGCCCTGACCAAGGGCATGGTCAGAGTAGCCTTCGTGCCGGCTCCAGGTCTCGAGTCGATGGACAGACCCCCGCCGAGCGGCGAGATCCGCTCGCGGATGCTGAAGAGACCGAACCCCGAGGCGCGCTCCCCCGGCGCCTCGACGTCTTCGGGGGAGAACCCGACCCCATCGTCCTGGACGCTCAGGACGATCGCGTCCCCCTCGATCCTGCTCGAGAGGACGATGCGACGGGCGGCGGCATGCTTCACCACGTTGACGAGAAGCTCCCGGACCGCCCGGAAGATCAGGCCCCTTGCATCGGAGTCGAGGCGCTTCTCCGTGCCGTCATGGGTGAAGGCGACGGCGATCCTGTTCTCCTTGCCGATGCGCTCGAGGAGCCACTCGAGGGCCGGATCGAGCCCGAGCTCGTGAAGAATGGGAGGACTCAGATCGAAGATGAGCGAGCGGGTGTCGCCGATTGTCCTGTCGATGAGGGCGCGCATGTCGGCGATGGCCGCATCGAGCTCGCCGGGATCGCGAATCTCCCGCAGACCGGCCAGGCGCATCTTCGAGAGGGCGAGGGTCTGTCCGATCCGGTCGTGAAGCTCCGCGGCGATACGACGGCGCTCTCGCTCCTCCGTGGCCGCCAGCTCGGATGCGAGGGCGCGGAGGCGATCCCGATAGGTCAGGATCTGGTCCTGGGCCTGTTTGCGGTCGGTCACATCGCTGGCTATGACGAGGGCGACCTCGGACGCGCCGTCGGGTCCGATGAGGGGCCGGATGCGGGACTCGTACCAACGCTCCTCGCCCTGCACGACCGTCTGCCGCTCGTGGATCGCCTCCACGCCCGATTCCAGGACCGCTCGCACGGAGCCGGCCTGCCTGTCGGCATGGTCCCGGGGGAAGAGGTCCCACATCGTCTTGCCCGCGATCTCATCGGGCCGAATGCCGACGGCCGCGCAGGCCCGCGCGTTCGCGAAGTGGAAGACCCCCTCGCGATCGATCAGCGTGATCGCTTGCCCGGACCCCTCGACCAGACCCCGGTACTTCTCCTCGCTCTGCCGCAGGGCCTCGACCACTCCGCGCCTTCTGACCAGGGCGCCAAGCAGATCGGCCGCGACGCGCAGGGCATCGATCTCGACATCGGACCATTCCCGCGCCTCGCTCCGATCGCCGAGGCCGAGGGTGCCCCACCACTGTCCCTCCACCAGAACCGGGACGATCAGGACCGATCCCAGGCCTGCGCGTTCGAGGATGCTCCGGATGGCCTCCGGGAATCTGTCCGCGGAACCGTGGAGAACCTCGCCCGTGCAGAGACGGTCTGCGAAGGCCCGGAACCCCGGAGCATCCACGGAGAAGACTGTCTCGGCAGGGGAGGCTCCGGCGGCGGCGTCTTCGGGATTGATCCAGCCGAGATCCTGCCTCGCCCAGACTCTTCCCTCGCGGTCTGTCTCGTTCTCGAAGAGGAGGATGCGGTTGACCCGGATCGCCCTGCCCAGGCGCTCGAGAACCGCCTCCATGTCCTCCCTCCAGCGCCTGGATCCGGGAACGCGCGCGGCCGCGAAGGCGATCGCCTCGAGGATCTCGTCCCGGCGCCTCAGCTCTTCCTCGGCTCGGCGACGCTCGGAGATGTCGCGGATGATCCCTTCGTGGCGGCCGTCCGGCAGCTTCCGGCTAGAGATCTCGACCGGGACGATCGAGCCGTCGGATCTCAGCACGCTCAGCTCCGCGCGAACGGCCTGGCCTCCCTCGACGGCATCGAAGATCGCTCTCGCCTCCCGCCTGCCTTCCTCGAGGGAGAAGTCCCCGACACCGCGACGCAAGAGCTCCTCGCGCGCGCAGCCGAGGATCTCGCAGGCCTTGCTGTTCGCCTCGATGTACCTCCCATGCGCGTCGGTCATCACGATGCCGTCGGATGCCTCCTCGACGAGCGTGCGGTAACGCTCCTCGCTCGCGCGCAGATCCCGGTCGATCGCCTCTCTCCCGATCACGCCCCCGAGAATGTCCGCGACGACCCGCATGGCATCGATCTCGAAGGACTCCCAGGTCCGCTCCCGTCTGCAGTCGGAGAGGACGATGACTCCCGACCACTTCGACCCAACGAGAATCGGCACGGTCACGAAGGACCGGATGCCCCGGCTGTCGAAGACTGCCCGCAAGGGAGCAGGGTAGGCATGGGGGGGATCGAGCAGGATCTCCCCGCGCTTGAGCCTCTCGATCCAAGGCTGGCAGCCGATCTCGCGCAGAGGGAGAGCGATGTCGAGGTCCGGGTTCGAGGAAGGCGGTCCCACGGACGGATCGAACCAAGCGAGGTGCCGGCGGGTGCGGATTTCCCCGTCCGCATCCTGAGAGGCCTCCCAGTAGAAGGCCCTGTCGATATCGATGGCCCGCGCGATCGACTCGAGGATGCTCGGGATCCCCTCGCTCCAGTCGGGAGTCCTGAGCAGCGTTTCCGCCACGGTCGCGACCGCCTGCAGGATCTCCTGGCGACGCGACATCTCCCTTTCGAAGCGCTTCCGCTCGGAGATCTCCCGCAGCGCGACGATATCCGCCGGGGCCCCTTCCCAGACAACCGGGGAGACGACGATCTCGAGCGGCACCGGCGCACCTTCCGCGTTTCGGCCCACGATCTCGTAGCGGGAAGGGACGGGCAGGCCCGCGTGGCGGGCCTTGCGGATCTCGGTGATCCGCGCGGCCTCCTCCGGCGGGAGGATGGACGTGAAGATCTTGCCGATGAGCCAGCCCCTTGGGAATCGGGCCAAGTCGTGGGCGGCCGGGTTCGCATAGACGATCGTGCCGTTGCGGGCGACAACGGCAACGGCGTCGAGCGTTCCCTCGACGATGGCATGGAAACCGTGTCCCTCCGCGGGCACTCTCTCGGTCATACTCGGTTCGTCCCTCACGCCCGGGCGCGCCCGTGAGGCCGCGCGCGGCTCGGCCGGCCGCAGATGAGGTTACCAGATTCTGTGGGAGGGATCGAGTTCGGACGGGGCGCAGACCGCCCCACAGCGCAACGCAGGCTTCTGCTACGATCCCGTCAACCGAGGAGCGAACGATGAACGCGATCAGACAGCCCGAGCTCAAGCGCCCGCTGGTCTCGCTCGACCTGGAGACGACGGGAACCTATGTCTTCAGGGACCGGATCGTGGAGATCGCCATGGTCAAGCTCCACCCGGACGGCAGGCGGGAGCGCTGGGTCCGGCGGGTGAATCCCGAGATGCGGATCCCCATCGAGGCGACCGCCATTCACGGGATCACGAATGCCGACGTCGAGGGCAGCCCCACCTTCCGCAAGATCGCCGCCGAGGTGACCGCCTGGATCGGGGACTCGGATCTTTGCGGCTTCAACATCCAGTCCTTCGATCTGCGGATGTTGGCGTTCGAGTTCTCGCGCTGCGGGCAGCCGTTCCCGATGGAGAATCGGGCGGTCGTCGACGTCCAGACGATCTTCCACAAGAAGGAGCCGCGCGATCTGAGCGCGGCCGTCCGCTTCTACCTCGGCAAGGACCATGGGGGCGCCCACGGAGCGGAGGCCGACGCGGAAGCGACGCTCGATGTCCTGCTCGCGCAGCTCGGCCATTATCCTGATCTGGACGTCACGATCGCGGGACTCGCGGCGGCGTCGAGGCGCGCCGCCGACCGATATGTGGATCCGGATCGCAAGCTCGAGTGGCGGGACGGGAACGCCTGCTTCGCGTTCGGCCGGCACCAGGGAAGGTCCGTGCGGGACGTGATGGAGTCGGATCCGGACTACATCACATGGG
>Ga0194126_10003480_pt1 | contig 24823 bp, 24 predicted proteins | sample TA2KigC150mmetaG_FD_148641 | JGI IMG/M metagenome (GOLD analysis project Ga0194126, IMG submission 148641) | Freshwater microbial communities from Lake Tanganyika, Tanzania - TA2015035 Kigoma Deep Cast 150m | ecosystem: Environmental > Aquatic > Freshwater > Lake | place: Tanzania: Lake... | reverse complement strand
TCTGCATCTATTGCCTTTTGTCGCGTTAAGGGTTTTCTGCAAAATTATTCTTAACAAAACAAGGCAATAGATGCTATTTCCATTTTTACTCGGCGGTTATTTTACCCACAGTTTTTGTTGTAGACCCAAAAAAATATATCCTCTTTTTGCCCCCGAACGCCAACAAAAAAGTTATATAAATTCAAAATAAAGAAAGCCAGGAAGATATAAAAAACATTATTAAAAAGAAAAGACTATTATAGTGGACACCTATAAGGCTTTCGGGTGTTTTCATTATTTATCGGTATCGGGAAATGATGTGCAAAAACCATCGACACCGACAACGATCCTGATTTTGATACACCGGGAGCAGACACACGTTCCGTGCATGCCTGCGCGGCATATCGGCGAGATTTTCATTTGACACTGTAGACAGCGGCTGACTATAATCGACCAGACAATTCAATGGAGCCAGTGCCATGTGTCAAATGCGCGTCATGATGGAACACACAAGCGGCTGTGAGCAGATCATGGAGGACGTGACCGCTCTCGAGGTGACCCCTGGGGGCGTAGTTCTTTCAAGTCTGTTTGAGGAGCCGCGCCTGATCGCCGGGGCAGCGGTTAAAAAAATAGATTTTATGGCGACCGTTGTCACACTCTGCGAAGGAGCCGGACCGCATGGCTGAGCTCAGCAGCCGTGAAAAACTCCAGCGCCTGATCCCGCACTGGATCGAGCACAACCGCAGCCATGCCGCCGAATTTACGCGCTGGGCTGAGGCTGCGAACGCAGACGGGCACACAAGCACGGCCGCGCTGATTGAAAACGCGGCCGCACTGCTGTGCAGGGCCGAGACCGAGCTTATGGCCGCGCTTGAGCAGGCAGGAGGAGCGGCCGCAGAGCACACACATGAAGGCGGCCATCATCACCATCATGGCCATGGCGAATGAGCCGGCCCTGTTTCCTGCCCCATCAACTTGCAAAGGATAATTGAATCATGAGCGTATTTAGACCTGAATGCCGCGCCCTGCTTATCGGCAGCATTCCTTTGAGCGACCATGCCGAAGCAACCCGGCTGATGCTTGCCTATACCCCCGATATTCCGCTGTGGGTGCAGCTGCCCGGACTGGCGCAGGAGGGCATGATAGAACAGTTCGCTCCGGGCATGCCCGGCCTTGTGAGCGACAACAGCCGCATATATATCGACAGCCGCGCGGATGATTTTCATGCGGAGCTGGCCGCTTTTTATGAAGACTATCTCGAAGCGCTTGAAAACCCCGAGCGCCTGCTCACTTCGCGCTTTGCCCTCAGCGATGAAACCGCGCGCGGGTTTTCCGTGCTGTGCGATATCATCAGCAGACGCTCGCCCGCCCCGCTTGCGCTCAAAGGCCAGATCGCCGGGCCCGTAACCATGGGCATCGGCCTGAAAGATCAGGACGGCCGTTTTGTTTTTTATGATGACACCCTGCGCGACATGCTGACCAAGCATCTGGCCATGAAGGCTGCCTGGCAGATTCTTCGGCTTAAAGCGCTGGGCGTTCCCGCCATTGTTTTTTTTGATGATCCCGGCCTTGTCAGTGTCGGGTCGTCGGCCTACATCAGCATATCACGCGACATGGTTACGAGCGCGCTTGCCGAGGTCATCGGCGCGGCTCAGGCAGCAGGCGGGCTTGCCGGCGTGCATGTGTGCGCCAATGCCGACTGGTCGCTTCTGCTTGAATCGCCGACCGACATCATCAGCTTTGACGCCTATTCATTTTTCGACCGCTTTATTCTGTTTGACGCTCAACTGAGAATGTTTATAAACCGCGGGGGCATGCTGGCCTGGGGCATTGTGCCGACCGGCAATGCCGATGATATTGAGCGCGAAACGACCGCTTCGCTGTATGATCGCTGGCTTGCGCAGGCCCGCGCTGTGGAGCGGCTGGGCATTGACTGGAGCACGCTGCTTGCCCAGAGCCTGATAACTCCGAGCTGCGGAACCGGCACCCTGAGCCTTGCGCATGCAACCAGGGTTCTGGAACTCACGCGGGATGTGTCCGCAAAAATACGAAGCGAGCACGGTTTATAAACGGCTTCCGTCATGCCGCACGCATAAACCCGATTACTGTACCGGCACTCATGAACGCATTAAGCCTGTCTGTCAGAGCTTTCCCGCTGCGCGCCATGCTGCTTGCCTGCCTGCTCGTTTTTGGCTGCGCGCACCCGCGCCTGCCGCTTGCGCCGGACATGTCCCTTTCCGGCCTTGATACCGCACCGCTGCAAGACAGGATAATCGTGATTGATCCTGGCCATGGCGGGCCTGAGCGCGGCGCCATAGGCCTGCGCGGCATCACCGAGGCCGAGGTCAATCTGACGGTCGCGCTGCATCTGTGGGGTTTGCTCAAACAGGCCGGGGCCAGGCCTGTTTTGACGCGCAGCGCGGACCAGGCCCTGTATACGCAGGGGGAGTTTGATATAGGCAATGATCTTGAGCTGCGCGCGCGGTATGCATCCGATGCCGACCTGTTTGTCAGCATTCATCACAACGCGGCCCTGGACCGATCCGTCAATACGCTCATTGTTTTTTACGCCATGGCCGACCCATACGGCTCCCGCGATGCGGCCCGCTCAGTTGGCGAAGCACTGCAGCGCAGGCTCGGCCGCAACAGCCACAGCATTCAGCCGGGCAATTACACGGTGCTGCGCGCAGGCCTGTTTCCGGCGCTGCTGGGTGAGGCCTCGTTTATCTCAAATCCGGACAATGAAATGGACCTTGCCTTTGCCCGGACACTGGCGGCTGAGGCGCGCGGCTATTTTGACGGCATTCTCGCACATTTCAGCCGCGGAGTGCCTGTGGTGCGCCAACTTGGTCCGGCCGAAGCGACAAAGGACGATGTCAGGCCGTTGATACGCACCTGTCTTGATCCGGGCCATGCCGCGGCTCAGATCGAGCGCGGTTCAATTCGCGCCACCGTCAATGGCACACCGGTCAGGCCGGACGCGTGCGCACAGAACTGCTGTGAGTTTACGCCCCCGCAGCTTCCCAATGGCCGGCACAGGGCCTGCGTGTCGTTTCGTAACACGCTTGGAAACTCAGCCCGTCACTGCGCCGACATCAGCGTTGAACTGCCGCCCCACAGCATTGCCCTGTCCAGCAGCTTTGCGGTGATACCTCCTGATCCTGCGGCCTCTACATGTATTGATGTTCTGGTGCTTGACCGGCTGGGACGGCCGGTTATCGACGGCACGCCGGTCACGATTGCCACCTCGGCAGGCAGACTGCTGCAGGCCGATACAGCTACAGTCAATGGCCGCGTGCGCGCCATGCTGGCGGCCGATGCCGGTCCGGGCACGGCAATGCTCAGCGCTTCAGCAGGCAGTGCCCGCGGCCATATGCAGGTATCGTTTGCCGTACCTGCGGCGGCGCTGCTCTCTATTGCGGTGCGCGATATAACCGGCCAGCCGGTCAGCGGTGCGGCTCTGATGGACAACGAGCATATCGTGGGGCGCTCGGACAGCCATGGCTCCATCCAGCTTGAAACAAATGCGGGGCAGCACGACGTTCAACTTGTCAAGCCGGGGTATGTGCCGCAGCAGCTGACCGTCAGGCCGGCTGCCGGCGCCATGACACGTGCCGAGGCCGTGCTGAAGCCCATTGACGGGGGGGTGTTTTTAAACCGGACGATTATGCTTGACCCGGAAGGCGAGAGCCCTGCCGCCCTGCCGGTTCTGAAAATGCTGAAAAGCAAAATCGAACATGCCGGGGGCCGCGCGGTTTTTACCTGGCAGTCCCCTCCGGCGCCTTCATACCAGGCGCGCGTCATGCAGGCCTCCCGAGAGGGGGCCGATGTGTTTCTGTGTGTGAGCGCTGAGAGCCGGCACTGCCGCGCGGGCCATTATCACCGCAGCGAGGCCGGCCGATCTCTTGCGGTACACCTGCGGGAAACGTTGCCGGTCAGTGGCCTTTTCAGCAGCAGGAAGTGCGCAGTGCGCCATTCCACGCATTACGCGATTATCCAGACCGCAATGCCTGCCATCGAGCTTGAGCTGCCCCGAAAACTCGCGCAGAATAATCTCGAAGGGGCTGCGCAGACCATGTACGCGGCCCTGCGCCAGTGGCTGCAGGAGCGCAAACCGCAGGCACCTTAAACCCCGTAGACGATTTCAAGACACCCGTCACGCACGCGTATATCCTTCACCAGCCCGGCAGCGATCTTTTTCTTGCCGTCTTTGGACTTCAGGCGGTACACCGGTTTGCGTTTCAGCATTTTTTCAATGGCCGGCATAAACAATGCGCTGAGCAGCTGTATGTTCTGCTCAGGCATGCCGTTGACGACAAACTGCTGCAGCCGGGGCTTTGCCAGGTAGAGCGCCTTTTTCTCCGGATTGTACAGGACGGAAACTATCATGTCTGCAACTCCGCGCATGCTGTCGCGGCTTCCAGGGTCGCCCAGGGTGATATCAAGCCCCAGCACTACCCGGTCGTCCTCCCGCCGCAGCAAGATGCGCGGGTTTGAATAGGTAACGCTGCCCACAAAATTATAATCTTTCGTGACGGGAAATTTTTCGCTGAGGCGCTCGCGCAGCTCCTGCTCGGTGATGCGCACGGTTACTTCTCCCACGCCTGAACAGCCTGCGAGTATGCAGGCGGTAACGAGTCCGATAATTCCTGATGTGAGCATTTGTTTCATGAAATATCCTCCAGCGATGAAAACCTGCCCGGTTCCGGGGCGCTCATAGCGTCAAGGGCCGCTATATTGGCCGCAACATGCTCGCGCCTGGTCATGCCGATTAGCGCGCAGGTAACCCCGGGCTGTTCAAACAGAAACCGCAGCGCTGCATGGGCAGCGGGCTGCGGCAGCCCGGCCGCAAAACGCACGGCCTGCGCGAAGCGCTCCGGGTTACGGTACAGCGGATTGCGGCGGCGCACATCCCGAATACCGGGCCGCACGGCCGCATCCATTTCCCCGGTCAGCACGCCCTGCGCAAGCGGGCTGTAGGCGATAAACCCAAGAGAGCGCTCCCGGCACAGGGGCAGCACGTCTCGGGCTTCGTCCTGCTGCAGCAGGTTGTAGAGCTGCTGAACTGAAACAACAGAAGCCAGCCCGCAGGCATGTTGCAGCAGCTGTGCTGAAAAGTTGCACACCCCGATGTGGCGCACAGCACCTGAGCGCTGAAAGCCGAGGAGCTCATCAATCGAGTCCTCGAGCGGGGTACGCCGGTCCGGCCAGTGAATCTGATAGAGATCGATATAGTCGGTTTTAAGGCGCTGTAAACTGGCCTCAAGACCGCGGCGCAGGCAGGCGCGCGACAGGTCGTGGTGCACCTGGCCGCTGTCATTCCACACAAGCCCGCACTTGGTCGCGATGATTACCCGGGAGCGGACTGGCTTGAGCGCCTCGCCCAGCACCTGTTCGGAGCGGCCGAACCCGTACACAGGGGCAGTGTCGAAAAAATTGATGCCGCTCTCAAGACAGGCCTCAAGCGCTGCGCGTGCCTCGCGCTCATTATGAGCGCCCCAGCCCCGGCCGCCCAGGGCCCAGGTTCCGCAGCCGATACGCGAAACCGCAAGACCGCTTGAGCCAAGCTGCCGGTACTGCATACGCGCTGCTGCGCCTCCCGATTGTATAATGTTGCACTTGTCCTGCTTGGGCATTTCAGGTATATGGTAATGCAGGCGCCGGGCAAATGCATCAAAAAAATCGTGCGAGCCCGGGAAGCCTTACAGCAGAAGGGTTTTCAAGCATGCGCACGCTTAAGCTTATTTCCTGGAATGTCAACGGCCTGCGGGCTGTACATAAAAAGGGATTTCTGGAATGGTTTCGGCAGGAGGCACCCGATATGCTCTGCCTGCAGGAAACAAAATCATCACCGGACCAGCTCCCTGATGAGTTGCTGAACGTCAACGGCTATACCTCTTTTTTCAGCTCAGCCGAGAAAAAAGGCTACAGCGGGGTTGCTATTTACAGCCGGCAGGAGCCCGTGAGCGTCAATTATGGTTTCGGGGATCAGCGCTTTGACAGTGAGGGCCGCATTCTGATTGTGGAGTATCCTGAATACACCCTGTTTAATGTCTATTACCCGAACGGCGGAGCCTCACCTGAGCGTCTGCGCTACAAGATGGACTTCTATGAGGCTTTTCAGGAATGCGCCAGGGAGTACAGAAACCGCGGGCGCAAACTGATAGTCTGCGGCGACGTCAACACGGCCCACCGCGCAATCGATCTTGCCCGTCCAAAGGAAAACGAAAAAAATACAGGATTCCTGCCCGAAGAGCGCGCCTGGATCGACCGCTTTCTGGCCGACGGCTTTATCGACACCTTCAGGCTGTTGTGCGATGAGGGCGGCCATTACAGCTGGTGGGATTATAAAACCCGCGCGCGGGAGCGCAATATCGGATGGAGAATCGATTATTTCTTTGTCAGTGACGATCTGAAAAAACAGGTTAAAAACGCGTGGATTCTCTCCGGGGTGCCGGGCTCGGATCACTGCCCGATTGGACTTTCGATTGCCGTGTGACAGGCCGCCCCCGGCAGTCATGAAGATACTGCGCACGACGGGACACCCTTTAGAATGACAGCCTTATTCATACTCATACTTCTCCTCGTTCCTTTCGTGGTTATTTTTTTCATCTTTCGTGATGGCTCCAGGGCAAAAGCAGGCGTTATCATCATACCGGTATGCAGGGGATGGGCCAGGAACACGGTCAATACCGGTAGTTTCAGACAGAGTTCAGTCACGTCTTATGATGGTTTCCAGTACATCGCCTTCTATGATGGCGATGGGTTCGTGCTCCTGGGCAAAAGGGACCTCGGTTCAGCGCAGTGGACTGTCAGGAACACGGGGCACAGGGGCAATCCATGGGATGCGCATAACGGCATCAGCATCGGCATCGATGGCAGGGGCATCATCCATATGGCCTGGGATATGCATGAGAGGAAACTGCGGTACTGCCACTCCAGGGAGCCCGGCTCTCTGGAGATGACCGAAGAGCTCCCCATGACGGGCCTTCATGAAAACACGGTGTCCTATCCCCAGTTTTATACTCTGTCCGACGGGTCACTGCTCTTCCTCTATCGCCATGGAGAGAGCGGCTGCGGCGATGTCATGCTGAACCGTTTCGACCGGAAGACCGGGACCTGGTCGGCCACCCATCATCCCCTGATAAGCGGTGAAGGCCGGCGCAGTCCCTATACGAACAATCTGGCCATCGACCACAGAGGAAGGCTCCACATGTCGTGGTGCTGGCGTGAAAGCAGTGATGTCGCCACGAACCATGACATCTGCTATGCCTGTTCCCATGACGAAGGCCGTCACTGGCATGACTCGGCAGGCACTGCCTGTACGCTGCCGTTTCTGGCCGAAAACAGCGAACGCGCCTGGGCCATCCCCCAGCGCAGCGAGCTTATCAACCAGACCTCGATGGCCACAGACAGCGGCTGCAGGCCGATAATCTCGACCTGCTGGAGGAAAGAAGGGACACGGGTTCCGCAGTTCCGCCTTGTCTTTCACGACGGAACCCGCTGGCGCGAGGTCCAGACCGGACAACGGAAAACCCCTTTTTCACTCAGCGGCAGGGGAACGAAAGCCATTCCCGTCAGCCGGCCCAGGATCCTGGTCGGCCCCGATGACAGGGTCTATGTGTTCTTCAGGGACCGCGAGCGCGGCAGCCGGGTTTGTGTGGCGGTTTCCGGGGATGCGCAGCGGCAGGCGTGGCATGTCAGGGAACTTACCAGAACCTCCTATGCTGACTGGGAACCAATGGTGGACGAAAGCCTGTGGCGCGAGCAGGGCATCGTCAACCTCTTCCTGCAAAAAACGATACAGAAGGACGGTGAAGGCCTGGCAGACCTCAATCCGCAGATGGTTTCAGTATTAGAATGGAACATGGAAAAGACAACGACAGGTTAGCCCGCATCGTGCGCCGACATTGCTCTTGACGCATAACAACCCCTGTTTTATAGTCTGTCCAGTGCAAAGCAACCTTCTATAAAAACAACAACAATTAACCGAGGGCAACTATGAAAAAAAACTACCGGTGTATTTTCTTTTTTCTCCTGATTGCAGCATGTATCACAGTGCCCGCGCAGGCTGCCGGAAAACAAACCCCAACGAAAACGGGATCTCAAGCCCTTTCGAAAGATCCGTACCTGGGGGCCATTCTCATTGATGCGGCATCCGGCAAGGTACTCTTTGAGGACAATCCCGATGTACAGGCTTCGCCTGCGAGCATTATTAAGCTTATGGACCTGCTCATCGTCCTTGAATATGCACAAAACAAAGCCATCAGCCTGGATGATACAGTAATAATAACGGCAGAGGCAGCAAAAATGGGAGGTTCTCAGGTATACCTCAAGGAGAACGAGCAGTTCACTGTTGAAGAGCTCCTGTATGCCCTCATGGTTCAGTCCGCCAATGACGCAGCCGTTGCCATTGCCCTGCATGTTGCCGGCACGAAAGACGCCTTTGTCGATCTCATGAACAAAAAAGCCCGGGAAATCGGCATGACCAATACAATATTTCATTCCGTACACGGTCTTCCGCCGGGAAAAGGACAGCAGGCCGATATTTCCACGCCTCGTGACATTGCAAGGCTCTGCCAGGAACTGCTGAAATGGGACGCACTGCGCTACACATCGGTCAAGGAGCGCCCGTTCAGGGTCGATTCCGCCGAGCCCTTTATCATGCGCAACCACAATCACCTGCTCGGCAATTTTGAGGGCTGCGACGGCTTCAAGACCGGCTATTACCGGGTTGCGGGATTTTCGATTGCGGCCACTGCCGCCAGGAAAAACCAGCGGGCCATTGCCGTTGTTCTCGGGAGCGAAAACCGCCTTGTGCGTGACGCAAAGGCAAAGGACCTTCTGGCACGAGGGTTGACCGAACTCATCAGAACAGCGCCGCCCGTTGCACCGCCTCCTGCACCGGCTGTGCAGGACGTGGCTGAGCCCAAAAAGGAGGAAGTCCCCAAGGCCGATGAAAAAGATGTCATAGAGATTTCCACACGGATGCTGAAAGTCGTCGGCATCAGCATCGGCATTGTATTTCTGATCGTTGTGGTTGCACTCTTAGCAACGAGGAAGGGGAAAAAGAAAAAAGCCTTCCTGAACGGTTAGCAACAGCAGGAAAAAAAGGGGGGGCCATCCGGTTTCATTGAACCCGGTGCCGGTTCACCGGCAAGCCGCCGGTCCGCGCGCGGGAGCGCAATATCGGCTGGAGAATCGACTATTTTTTTGTCAGCGACGATCTGAAAAAACAGGTCAAAAACGCGTGGATTCTCTCCGGGGTGCCGGGCTCGGATCACTGCCCGGTTGGACTTTCGATTGCCGTGTAAGGGGACGGTCAGGTTTTACCAAAATATTTCTTTTTCGCCGCGCTGATCACGAACCTGAGGCTTGAGGGCAGGCTGCAGGCTGCCTTGAATACCTGATCGGAAATGTCCGGCATGAAGGTCATGGTTGCGCTGTTGCGGCACTCAACCATCTCAAACCACAGGTCTACATTTTGCAGCAACCCGGCTTCGGCTGCCGCTCTAATCGCCTGCCAGGGCGATTCAGCCTTCTGGCCCTCAACCAGGGCGATCCGCTTGAGCAGCTTCCAGGACAGTTCAAACGTATACTCGAACCGGTGAATGGCCGCGTCGCGCACCAGCGCAGAAAACGGCTCGGCCAGCACCTCCTCCAGCAGCGCCAAAGCCTGCTCCAGGGTTTCAAGGTGCATGTCAATGTCTTTGAGACGGGTGTCCACGGGGCCGGCCGCCCTCCTTTTGGCGAACATGTTGAACTATGGTGCAACACTACCATGAATGCCACGGGTGTGCAAGTGTCCGCAGCCACAGCCCGTGGAGCAGTTGCAGAATTTCAGGCTGCTTTTGTGTGTTGACATCCGGCAGCGGCTTTTTTATCCTGTTGCGATGTTTAATCTGGACGAAGAGCTGAAAGCATTGAAAAAGGCCCGACTTCACAGGCGCCTGCCGTCTGTTGAGGCGCGCACGGGTACGCATATCCGCATCAAAGGCCGCGACCTTCTGCTGATGGCCTCAAACGATTATCTCGGGCTGAGCCAGCATCCGCACCTGATCAGCCGCGCTGCCCAGGCCGCGGCACAGTGGGGTGCGGGCAGCGCGGCTGCGCGCCTGATCAGCGGCTCCTGCACGCTTTTTGACGAGCTCGAAAAGCGGCTGGCTCATTTCAAGCAGACGCAGGCCGCCCTGCTTTTCTCCACCGGCTACATGGCAAACCTCGGGCTTTTGAGCGCGCTGGCAGGCCCCGATGACATCATCTTCAGCGATGAGCTCAACCATGCCAGCATCATCGACGGCTGCCGGTTGAGCCGGGCGAAAGTGAGCGTGTATTCGCATGTCAATATGGCCGCGCTTGCTGCGCGGCTGCGCCGGGCCGGGCGTTTTCGCCGACGCATTATCGTCACCGATGCGCTGTTCAGCATGGACGGCGACATCGCGCCCCTGCCGCGCCTGCTGGAGCTGGCGCGCAGCCATGACGCGGTGCTGATCGTTGATGACGCGCACGGCACCGGTGTGCTGGGACCGCAGGGCCGCGGAACAATCGCCCACTTCGGCCTTGAGGATCCTGATCGTCTGATCATTATGGGCACGCTGGGCAAGGCCCTTGGCTGCTTCGGCGCTTTTGTTGCCGGATCACGGGTGCTGATCGACTATCTGGTGAATCGGGCGCGCACGTTTATTTTCACAACAGCCATGCCGCCCTCAAACGCGGCTGCTGCGCTGGCGGCGGTTGACATTGTTGAACAGGATGCGGGCTTGCGTGAGCGCCTGCAGGAAAACACTGCCTTTCTGCACCGCGAGCTGCGCTCGCTTGGGTTTGATCTGGGCAGCAGTCGAACACAGATTATTCCGATCATGGCCGGCGAGGCGCGCAAAGCGCTTGCCATGGCAGATCACCTCATGGAACAGGGTATTTTTCTGCTTGCCATTCGACCGCCGACCGTACCAGCGAATGCCGCCCGGCTGCGCCTGACCGTGACCGCGCTGCACACCCGCCAGGAACTGGAGCGCGTTGTTGCCGCGCTGAAAAAAACAGGCCGCAAGCACGGACTGATTTAATGAAGGCCCGTCGAATATTCGCTGGAAGCACAGCCAGATGTCAGACCTGATACACTATCACATCAAAGGCAGCGGCAGGCCGCTTGTGCTGATTCACGGCTGGGCCATGCATGCAGGGGTCTGGCAGGGGTTTGCCGATCATCTGGCTGAGCATTGCATGACGGTCGCAGCTGATCTGCGCGGGCATGGGGATTCCCGGCATATGGCGGGCCCATATGATTTTGAACAGCATGCCCGGGATGTGGCCGAACTCATCAAGCATCTTGGTCTGCGTGATCCGTTGCTTGCGGGCTGGTCCATGGGTGTTTCAATTATCTTGAAAATGGTTGAGCTTGGCTGCGCGGATGCGCGCGCGTTCCTACTCGTCAGCGGCAATGCCAGCCTGGTGCAGCGAGACGATTACACAAGCGCGCTTGCGCCTGTCGTGGTGAAGCGCCTGCATAAGCAGGTGCAGCGCGACTATCAAAGCGGCCTGAACACTTTTTTGAACCTGCTCTGCACACGGGAGGAGCACCAGCGCTGCAGCGCTGATCCGGGCTACTGTTCCGCCATGGATGTCGGTCGCTGCCCGGACCACACAGCTGCCCTTGAAACGCTTGCGTGCCTTGCAGCCGAAGACCTGCGGCCGCAGCTGTCTCGAATACAGGTCCCGACCCTGGTCGTGCACGGCGCGCGCGATGAGATCTGCCCCGGCGATGCCGGGCGCTGTATGCACAGCTGTATCCCGGGCGCCCGGCTGCACATGCTGCCGGATACCGGGCACATGCCGTTTATTACCCGCCGGGAGAGCGTGGTGGATGCGGTGCAAAATTTCCTGTCAGCAAGCGGCACGCAGGCGAGCCCCTGAGATGAAACGCATTGTATGATCGATAAAACGTTTGTAAAAAAATCATTTAACACCGGCGCGGCAACCTATGATGACAATGCCGCTTTGCAGCGCCGGCTGCTTCAGGGGTTGCTGGATTTTTCCGGCTGCGACAGCCTGAAGCCGCAGCGGGTCCTCGATATCGGGGTCGGCACGGGCAACTTGAGCCTGGGGCTTGCGGCTATGTTTCCGCGCGCGCAGGTGTACGCGTGTGACCTGGCCGAAAATATGCTGCTGCGAGCCCGGCAAAAATCGCCGGGAGCGCTGCGGCTTTTCGCAGCCGATGCCGAGTCGCTGCCGCTGGGTGAGGGGTGCTTTGACCTTGCAGCCTCAAGCTTCACCCTGCAGTGGCTCAACAGCCTTGATCTGGCCATGCGGGAGGCTGTGCGCGTGCTGCGGCCCGGCGGCCTGTTTTTTTTCGCGGTTTTCGGCATGCGCACGTTCCGGGAGCTGCGCGAGTGCTTTCATCAGGCCTGTATTGAAACCGGCTATGATCAGGGCGAAGCGCTTGTCATTCCCCATACGCATGAGGCCGCCGCCCGGGCCCTGCGCGCTGCCGAATTTGTTGAGATCACTACAGAGAGTGAAAAGATTATTGAATATTATGGCAGCGTAGCTGATCTGGTGCGCTCAATCAAGGGCATGGGCGCGCGCAATGCCTCGCCGCGGCGCAACCGCACCCCGGGTGTGCGCCGGATCTGGCGCCGCATGGTGGAACTGTACGAGATGCGCTACGGCAAAGATGGTCGTATCCCCGCCACCTACGAAGTCATCATGGGGCGGGCTGTGCGCCCGCGTTAAACGATAAACAGCTTCTGGACGCGAAAGCATTTTTTGTAGGGGCACGGCATGCCGTGCCCCTACCGTACCCCGCAGTGACGAATGATGAGTGCAATCCCGCCATGGCGGGACAGGTGGGCTTTTTACCAGCCTGTCAGTGCAGGCTGCTGCGCAGATTGTAGTAGAGAATCCAGAATACGGCCGCAATGCCGTCTTTCCAGTTTATCTTTTTACCCTCGGTGTAATCCCGGCCGCTGTAGGAGATCGGCACCTCATATATCTTGCACTTCATTTTAGCGAACTTGGCGGTGATTTCCGGCTCAATGCCGAAGCGGCTCGATCGGATCGAGAAACGCTGCAGCAGCGAGGCCTTGAAGACCTTGTAGCAGGTTTCCATGTCGGACAGGTTGATATTGGTGAAAATATTGGACAGGTGGGTGAAAAATTTATTGCCGACAAAATGCCAGTACAGATGCACGCGCTGCGGGCTGCCGAGGAAGCGCGAGCCGTAAACGACATCGGCCCGGCCGTCAAGAATCGGGTCCAGCAGCTTTGGATATTCCTCCGGATTGTATTCAAGGTCGGCATCCTGAATGATGACGATATCGCCGGTAACATTTTTAAAACCGGTGTTCAAGGCCGCACCCTTGCCCTGATTGCGTTCGTGAAATATAATTTTCAGGTCCGGCTCTTCCGTCTGCAGCTGCTTCAACAGGTCACGAGTGCCGTCGGTCGAACAGTCATCAACAAGGATGATTTCCTTGTCGAGGGGCACAGCCCTGACTCGCTGCAGCAGCGCGCGCAGGGTTTTGTTTTCATTGTATACGGGAATCACAACCGACAGCTTCATAGCGCTCACTCAATAGGCGGGTTTAACGTTCACTGCGTTTTGTGCTGCAACCCTAATATAAATAATGTGAAAAGTAAATACCGGATTGCCCGGGTCAGCAGCCGCGGTTGCAGGCCGCGCATTAATCCTTGTCGGAAGCCTGAGCCGCGGCCCAAAAGGCTTCATAGATTTCGCGCAGGGGGCGGTTCTTTTTGCGGGCCAGCCGGGCGCAGGCTTCATACTCCGGTACAAAGCGTTTTCCGTCCGGAGCGTGCAGCACTTTGGCGCGCACCGGGCCCAGGCTGGTTGTGACCACAGCTGTTTCGCGCGCAAGCGTCATGCGCTCAGCCGCATGCATGCGCACGCCCGCTGTGGTGGTGTGCTCCAGTATGGCAGCGCCGAGGAGGTGGCGGTCTTCCGGCCGGCTGACAACCGTGAGCAGCACACCGGGGCGGTTCTTTTTCATCTGGGCCGGGATAAAGGCAACGTCCAGCGCGCCGGCCTCCAGCAGTTTTTCCATGGCAAAGCCGGCCCATTCCGGCGACATGTCGTCAATGGTGGCCTCAAGAACACATACGCGGTCCTGCATGCCGGGCGTTTGCATTTCACCCTTGATCACGCGCAACATATTTGGAATAGTTTCATGCTCGCGGTTGCCGGCACCATAGCCCACAGCCTGTATGCTCATGGCGGGCATGGCGCCGAAGGCGGCGGCAAACGTGCTGATCAGGGCCGCGCCCGTGGGGGTCACGAGTTCAGCGCGCACCCCGTTGTCATAGACCGGTATGTCTTTAAGCAGCAGCACAGTCGCCGGAGCAGGCACCGGAAGAGTGCCGTGCTCGCAGGTGACAAATCCTCCACCCAGCGGAAGGGCCGAGGCGGTGATATGCTGCACGTCAAGATATTCGAGCGCTATTACTGCGCCGACAATATCGACAATGGAATCAACCGCCCCGACTTCATGAAAATGCACCTCTGAGGGTTTTTTGCAATGCACCCTCGCTTCAGCCTGTGCAAGACGCTCAAACACAGCCAGGCTGCCTTCTTTAACACGCGCGCTGAGCGTGCTTGCGGTTATCATTTTTTGAATGTCAACCAGAGTCCGGTGATGGTGGTGATGATGCCCTTTTTTCTCCGGCGCGGTTATAACCCGCAATCGTTTGCCGGATATGCCGTGACACAGGGCAGCCGATATCTGAATGCGGTAATTGCTCAGGGACAGTTTTGCCAGCTCAGAAACAAGATGTTTCTTCGGTACGCCAAGGTCAAGCAGGGCCGCCAGGGTCATGTCGCCGCTGATGCCGCTGAAACAGTCAAAGTAAAGACAACGCATGTAAAAGGCCTTTCATGATCGCACGGTGCGGCAGCGGTACGCGTTCGCCGGGTTCGCATTTTATATAAAACAGGTAAAAAATATAGCACGGACAGGCGCTGCGTGTAAAACCTAATTTATACGAAGAGTCTGTTTTAACAGGCATGCAGCAGCGCACGCCCGCCAAAAATTCTTGACTTTTCAACCGCTAATATCTTACTATTGCAGTCCTTTTGATTAAAGATTTGAAAGAATAGTGACCATTGAATACCGCTGTGTGTCCCGCATGCATGAGAGCAACCCCTGTACGGCACTATGCTCCTGCGCAGAAGGCCGCTTCGGTGATGCGCAGCGGATATTCGCGAACATTGAGATGTTTTCACACTATGGAGGAACACAGGTATGAATAGTTGGCCTGGCAAGCTGTTGCGTGTTGATCTGACCCGGGGAACCTGGGCTGTGGAGGATATTGACCCGCAACTGGCACGCGATTATATCGGCGGCAGAGGGCTTGGAACCAAAATACTCTATGATGAGGTCGACCCGGCCGTTGACCCCCTTGGGCCGGACAATAAGCTGATTCTGCTGACCGGCCCGCTGACCGCCACCGGCGCACCGGCAAGCGCGCGCTACATGGCCATTACCAAGTCGCCGCTGACCGGCGCGATCGCCAGTTCGAATTCAGGCGGTTATTTCCCGGCCGAGCTGCGCTATGCCGGCTTTAACGGCATCATTCTCGAGGGCGCGTCCGATAAGCCGGTTGCGCTCTGGATCAAGGACGGCGAAGTAGAGCTGAAGCCGGCCGATGATCTGTGGGGCAAGACCTCGGAAGAAACCGAAGATGCCATCCGCGATCAAATCGAGGATGACTGGGAGGCCAAGGCCACCCGGATTGCCTGCATCGGGCCGGCCGGTGAAAACATGGCCAGGCTTGCCTGCATTATCAATGACACGCACCGGGCCGCGGGCCGATCAGGGGTCGGCGCGGTCATGGGCTCCAAGAAGCTGAAAGCCATTGTGGTGCGCGGCACGCAGGGCGTGCAAACGGCGGATTTTCCCGAATTCAAGGCTGCGGTTAAAACCGCCATGCAGAAACTGGCAAGCGGCCCCGTCACCTCGCAGGGCCTGCCCACGTACGGGACCGCCATTCTGGTCAATATTATCAATGAGTGCGGCATCCTGCCCACCCACAATTTTCAAAAGGGCATGTTCGCGGGCGCGAGCAAAATCAGCGGCGAAAGCATTGCTGAAAATATCATGACCCGCAACAAGGGCTGCTTTGCCTGCTCGATCGCCTGCGCGCGCATGACCGTGATTGAAGAAGGTAAATATGCCGGCCACGGCGAGGGCCCGGAGTATGAAACCGTTGAGCTGATGGGAGCCGACTGCGGCATCGATGATCTCGCGCCGATCGCCAAGGCCAATTACCTGTGCAATTTTTACGGACTCGACTCCATCTCGGCGGCCTGCACGGTCGCAACCGCGATGGAGCTGTATGAAAAGGGCTATATCCCCAGGGAAGACGCCGGCATGGATCTGTCGTTCGGCAACCCTGACGCCCTGGTCGGGCTCATCGAGCAGATGGGCAAAGGCGAGGGACTGGGCAAGATCGCCATGCACGGCTCCTGGTTTCTGGCCAACCATTACGGACATACCGAACTGTCCATGGACGTCAAGAAGCAGGAAATCCCGGCCTATGATCCGCGCGGCGTGCAGGGCATGGGCCTGACCTATGCCACCTCCAACCGCGGGGGCTGCCATGTGCGCGGCTACACCATCGCCAATGAAGTTCTGGGCGTGCATGAGAAACTTGACCCGCTCGTGACCGAAGGCAAGGCCGCGACCGTGAAGGTTTTTCAGGACCTGACCGCTCTGGTGGATTCCTCGGGCCTGTGCCTGTTCGTGACCCTGACCCCGGGCTTCGGCTTTGATGACATGCAGGCCATGATCAAGGGCGCTACCGGTTTTGATTACACGGTGCATGAGGTGATTGTCGCCTCCGAGCGTATCTGGAACCTGGAAAAGCTTTTCAATATGAAGGCCGGCTTCACCAGGGCCGATGATACGCTGCCCAAGCGGCTGCTTGAGGAGCCCCTGACCGAGGGAGGACCCAAAGGGCAGGTCTGCCGGCTGCATGAAATGCTGCCCGAGTATTATGAGCTGCGCGGCTGGGATGAAAACGGCGTGCCCAAACCTGAGCTGCTTGAGCGGCTGGGTTTGCAGGCCTGAGGCACGGGACAGCGCGGCAGCAGGCTATGGAAATAGAACTCAAGCTGTTCATGATGCTCAAGAAATACGGGCCGCCTCATCAAATTGACGGGCGCTCGCGCATGCCGATAGAGCCGGGAACGCGCTTTATCGATGTGCTCAAAAAAATCGGCATGCCCGTTGAGGAAGACAAAATCATCGTGATCAACGGCATATCGCATAAGCAGGGCGATGAGGTCAATGCGCTTGAACTCAAGGATGGCGATATCGTGGCAATCTTCCCGCCGATCGCCGGCGGCTGAGTCTTTAAAAATGAAACCCGCACATAAGGGGATGATATGAAGAAAATACTGGTAGATTATAAAAAATGCACCGGGTGCCGGCAGTGTGAAACCGCCTGCTCGGCCAGCCATTTCGACGGCGAGGTCAATCCTGAGAAGTCGCGCATCCGCGTGTATATCGACGAGGAAAACAGCCTGTTTCATCCGGTTATCTCAGGCCCCTTTACCAACGCGCACTGTACCTCCAAAAACATCGTCATCATGGACGGGGTGGAATACGACGAGTGCGTGGTGTGCCGCGCATCGTGTCCGGGCCGTCCCTGGTTTTTCGAGCCGGGCACGAAAATCGCCCTCAAGTGCGATTTCTGCGGCGATCCGCCCGATCCGCAGTGCGTTGCCATCTGCGCGCACGGCGCTCTGCAGCTGATCGATGATCTGGGCGTTTCCCGCATCCGCAAGCAGAAGAAAAAAACGGCCTGAGAACCGGGCGCTGCAGTGCGCGCCTGCTGAAACCGTAAATTTGTAGCAAGAGGTCATACCTGTGCAAGACGCATACGAACGCTGTGTCTATCTTGAGCGCCTGGGCCTGTTCGGCTGTGTGCAGTGCGGCAAATGCACGGCCGGCTGTCCGATCAACTACGTGACCACGCAGGAGGAGCCGTTCAATATCCGCCGCCTGGTCTACGATGTCCTGAACGCTCCCGGCGAAGAGCTCGCCAGCGAGAAGCATTTCCTGTGGCAGTGCACGACCTGCGGGACCTGCAGCCTGCGCTGCCCCAAGGACATCAAGCCCCGTGACGTGGTCATGAACCTGCGCAGCATTCTGGTTGAAGACGGGACCCTGCCGCCGGCTATCCGCGATGTGCTGAAAAGCATCTCCATTAATTACAATCCCTGGAGCCTGGGTAAAGAGAAGCGGGCCGAGTGGTACAAGGGCCTGGAGCTCAAAGATGCTTCCGAGGCTGAGCTGTGCCTGTACGTGGGCTGCACCCCGGCCTTTGACAGCCGTTTGCAGAAACTGGCCCGCTCGGCAGTTGCGATTCTGCAGAAGCTGGGCATTGATTTCGGTATTTTCGGAACCGAGGAGATCTGCTGCGGCAATGAAATCAGGCGCCTGGGCGACACCTGGAGCTTTGATGCCCTGCGGGAGGCCAACACCGAGCTCTTTAACGGCTGTGAAAACATCAGGCAGGTCATGACCCTTTCGCCGCACTGCTGGAACACGTTCCGCAATGAGTATCCGGGCCTGAAGGCGGAAGTTCTGCACTACTCGATTTTTCTGGCCCGCCAGCTTGCAAGCGGCGCGCTCAAACCGGCGAAGGAATTCGCCAAACGGGTGGTCTATCATGATCCCTGTTTCCTTGGCAAGCAAAACGAGATCTACGATGAGCCCCGCGCGCTTTTGAAAAGTATTCCGGGCATTGATTTTGTCGAGTTCGACCGCAACCGTGAAAACAGCCTGTGCTGCGAGGGCGGCGGCGGCCGGATGTGGATCGAGATCGAACATGCACCCGAACGGCTGGCCAATATCCGCGTGCGCGACGCCGTGGAGATGGGCGCCGACGTGATCGCGGTCGCCTGCCCCTTCTGCCTGCTGACGCTGGAGGATGCCGTGAAAGCCATGGACCTCGAAGGCAAGGTGCAGGTCATGGATATTCTTGAAATTATTAATACAACCATCTAACGCACACACGGGTTGCTACGTATGGCTTCAAAAAGAATCGGCGTATATATCTGTCACTGCGGCGTCAATATCGCCCAGAACGTCCGCATCGATGATCTCAGGGCTTTTGCCGCAGGACTTCCGGGCGTGCGCGTGGCGCAGAATTACATGTACATGTGCTCCGAGCCCGGCCAGGAAATGATCCGCAAGGACATTGCCGAGAACCGCCTTGACCGGATCGTGGTCGTGGCCTGCTCGCCGCGCATGCACGAGCCCACCTTCCGCAATGCCATGAAAAGCGCGGGCCTCAATCCCTACTGCCTCGAGATGGCCAATATCCGCGAGCAGTGCGCCTGGGTGCACAAGGACGCTGACGTTGCAACGGCCAAGGCCAAGAGCCTGCTGGCGGCCGCGGTCACCAAGGTGAGCCTGCTGGAACCGCTGGAGGAGCGCGAAGTGCCGGTTACCAAAACCGCCATGGTCATCGGCGGCGGCATTGCCGGCATACAGGCAGCCCTCGATATCGCCGACAGCGGGTTCAAGACCTACCTGGTCGAAAAGGACGCCTCAATCGGCGGCCACATGATGCAGCTTGATAAAACATTCCCCACGCTGGACTGCTCGGCCTGTATCCTGACCCCGAAAATGGCCGATATTAAAAATCACCCCAACATCGAGCTGCTGGCCTACAGCGAGGTGACCGATGTGAAGGGCTTCGTGGGCAACTTCAAGGTCACGGTCAAGCGCAAGCCGCGCTACATTGACGAAAACATCTGCAATGCCTGCGGATCGTGCGCCAAATACTGCGCGATCGCCATCAAAGACAGCTTTAACGCCGGCCTGTCCAAGCTGCAGGCCCTGCACATCCCCTTTCCGCAGGCCATTCCGGCCGCGTACGTGATCGACCCGCTGGCCTGCCGCTACACGCGCGAGGGCACCTGCCGTCAGTGCGAACAGGTCTGCAAGGACTTAAACGCAATCAACCTTGATATGCAGGAGCACAGCATCGAGCTGGATGTCGGCACCATGATCATGGCAACCGGCTTTGAGCCCTTTGACGCCAACCGCAAGCCCGAGCTGGGGTACGGCCGCTATGAAAACGTCATTACGGGCATGGAGTTCGAGCGCATCGTGTCCGCCTCGGGCCCCAATCAGGGCCAGCTCCTGATCAACGGCAAAAAACCCAAAGAGGTTGTTTTCATCCAGTGCGTGGGCTCACGCGACAAAACCGTGGGCAATGAATACTGCTCGCGCGTATGCTGCATGTACACGGCCAAGCACGCGCACCTGGTGCGCGAAAAATTGCCCGACGCGAAAATCACGATTTTCTACATTGACGTGCGCGCCTTCGGCAAGGGCTATGAAGAGTTCTACGACCGCGTCAAGGGCGAGGAAGTCTATTACCGACGGGGCAATGTCAGCGAGGTCTACCGCAAGGGCGACAAGCTGATCTGCCGCGGCGAGGATACGCTGCTGGGACAGGCGCTGGAAGTGCCGGCCGATTTGGTGGTGCTGGCGGTAGGACTTGAGCCTTCTCCCGGCGCCCGCGAACTCGGCCAATTGCTGAAGCTGTCTAAATCGCCGGACGGCTTTTTCCTTGAAGGACACCCCAAGCTGCGGCCTGTTGAAACGGGCAGTGACGGCGTATTCCTGGCAGGCTGCTGCCAGGGTCCCAAGGACATTCCCGACACGGTCGCGCAGGCGGGCGCAGCCGCGGCCAAGGCCATAATTCCGCTGGCGCAGGGCATGGTCAAAACCGAGACCATGGTGGCGCGCGTGCGGGCGGAAGCCTGCCGGGCCTGCGGCTACTGCGTGGATGCCTGCCCCTATGACGCTATCGCGCTGGGCGAAGTGCGCCTGGGCCGCGCTACAAAAACCGCCGCAGTCGTTAATGAAGTGCTGTGCAAAAGCTGCGGCGCCTGCTCGGCCGTGTGCCTGTCAGGCGCGATTCAGCAGTCCGGATTTACCGACGATCAGCTGCTGGCCGTGATCGGCGCGATCGGAAAAGAATATTAAGAAGGGACGCATATGTCTTCATTTGAACCAAAAATCGTAGCCTTCCTGTGCAACTGGTGCACCTACGCGGGCGCTGACCTTGCAGGCACCAGCCGCTATCAGTATCCGCCCAACGTGCGCGTGATCCGGGTTATGTGCTCGAGCCGCATAAATCCGGCTTTTATCATCAACGCCCTGCTCGAGGGTGCTGACGGTGTGCTGGTCTCGGGCTGTCACCCGGGCGAGTGCCATTACACCAGCGGCAATTACATGGCCAGGAGGCGCCTGGTGCTGATGCACCGCATGCTTGAATACCTCGGCATTCATCCCGACCGTTTCAGGATGAGCTGGGTATCGGCCTCTGAGGGCGCCAAGTGGGCTGAAGTGGTCACCGAAGTAACCGAGGCTGTTAAAGTATTAGGGCCTAATGTCATTAAGAGAGAACAGGTATGGATGCAACAAAGTCTCTAAGAGCCATTGCGAGGGAAGTGCTTGGTCGTGAAGATATCGCCTGCCTGATCGGCTACGAGAAGGGCAGCTACGGCTTTCGCGCGCAGCCCTGCGTGCTGACCGAACCCGATCAGGCTGACCGGCTGATTTTCTCACCGCTGTGCGTGCACAATCTTACCAACTACCTGACCCTTGAGCAGATCGGGCCCCTGTCAAAAGCAGACATCGGCAAGGGTAAAATCGCGGTCGTGGTCAAGGGCTGCGACAGCCGCGCGATCACGGTGCTGTGCGCTGAAAACGGCATCAAGCGCGAAAACCTGTATGTGATCGGCGTGCATTCACCCGGCGTCGTTGACCTGAAAAAAATCGAGCGGCGCTTTCCCAACGCGGTTGAGCCGGCCGAGGTCAGCCTTGAAGGCGACAGCTTCACGATTACCTGCGAAGGTGAAACCGCCAGTGTTCCCCGCTCCGAGCTGGTAAACGCCAAATGCCTGCGCTGCAAAAACAATGTGCCCCAGGGCTGCGACGTTGTCGTTGAAGGCCCGGAGCACAGCATGGAGGATGACTTCGCCGACATTGCCGCGCTTGAGGCCAAACCGCTTGAAGAGCGCGCTCATATGTGGCAGGAGCAGTTTTCAAGCTGCATCCGCTGCTATGCCTGCCGCAACAGCTGCCCGCTGTGCTACTGCAGCGAGTGCATTCTTGATAAGCTGCGGCCGCAGTTTGTGCGCCGCTCGGTTGATTTTCCTGAAAACCTGCTGTTTCACTCGGCGCGCGCGTTTCACCTGGCCGGGCGCTGTATCGAATGCGGCGAGTGCGAGCGCGTATGCCCGCAGGACATCCCGCTGATGGTGCTCAACCGCAAGCTGGCCAGGGACGTCAAGGAACTGTTCGGCTACGAAGCCGGAGCCGACCCTGAACAGAAGGCTCTGTTTGTCACCTTCAAGCCGGATGATCCGAATGAAGGCATTCTCTAGAAAAAGCGGTAACGATGCAGGCCGCTGGTTTTAAAAAAAGTTTGTTACAGACCTTTTTAAGAAGGCAACTATGGAAACACTCGTGCTGCACAAAGACAAACTGAAGGATTTTTTGAAGGCCCTGGGTGATGTCCGTCTGGTCGCGCCGGTGACCGTTGCCGGAAAGACGCAGTTCTGTGAGGTGGCAGATATTGACGCGGTCGAGCTTGACCTGAACAACTACACCGCTACCACCAAAAAGGTCATGTTCCCCCAGACCGAGACCATGTTCGCGTTCCGCAGCACTCCCGACGGGGTGAAGGTTGAGGAAGGCGGCCCTGCTCCGAAAACCGTGGTGTTCGGCATCAGGCCCTGCGACGCCCGAAGCTTTGTGACGCTTGATCCGCTGTTCACCAAAGATTTTAACGATCCCTACTATATGAAACGCCGCGCGGCAACCGTGCTGATAGGGCACGCCTGCGCCGAGCCCACCAACCGCTGCTTCTGCCCGTCGGTGAGCGGCAGCCCTGCAGGCACCGAAGGGCTTGACGTGCTGCTGACCGATATCGATGATGGCTTTCATGTGCAGGTTGTAACTGATCGCGGCAAAGAGGCCATCTCAGGCGCGAAGTCCCTTTTGACAAAGGCAACAGAGGCTCACAACAAACAAAAACAGGCTGCGGATAAGGCCTCGGCTGCAAAGATCAAACGCTCGGTCAATTTGAAAAAAATGCATGAGATCCTGCCGAAAGCCTTCGGCCTTCCCGAGTGGAAGGAAACGGGCAGCAAGTGCATCGGCTGCGGAATCTGCACCTACAACTGCCCCACCTGCCACTGCTTCGATATCCAGGATGAAGGCACGCCCTATCAGGGCCGCCGCCTGCGCACCTGGGATGCCTGCATGTTTTCTGAGTTCACCATGCATGCCTCGGGCGAAAACCCCCGGCACGACCGCTCCGAGCGGCTGCGCAACCGCATGCTGCATAAATTTTCCTATTATCCCCGGAACCTGGGTTTTATTTCGTGCGTCGGCTGCGGCCGCTGCATTGAGCTGTGCCCGGTCAATGAGGACTTAATTCAAATTCTCAACACGGTAAGGGAAGTGTGCAATGAGTAATAATCCATACATACCATTTGAAGCCGAAGTTAAAAAGGTGCACCAGGAAACCGAGGGCGCGCGCGCGATAAAGACCTTCACGATGCAGTTCAAGGACAAAAACGTCCAGAAAGAATTCAAACAGCAGCCGGGCCAGTGCGCCATGATCGGCATTCCGGGCGTGGGCGAGAGCATGATCTCCATCTGCTCGTCCCCGACCCAGAAGGGCTCGCTGCAGTTCAGCATCATGAAAATGGGCAAGGTCACAAGCGCCATGCATGAGCTCGAAGAGGGCGACACGGCCATGATCCGCGGCCCTTACGGCAAGGCGTTCCCAATTGATGCGTGGAAGGGCAAAAAAATTCTGTGCATCGGCGGCGGCATCGGCCTGGCCCCCTTGCGGCCCATCATCAATTACGTGCGCGACAACCGCGACGACTATGCCGGGCTCGACATCATCTACGGCGCCCGCACCCCGGCCGACCTCGTTTTCGTGGATGAGCTCAAAGAGCTGCAGAAGAAAAAAACCGCAAAGGTGCATCTGACCGTCGACGTTGAGTCAGAAGGCTGGAAGGGCAATGTGGGCTTTGTGCCGCAGTATCTGCTTGATTTGAAACCCGCACCCAAAGACACGATCGCCATCACCTGCGGCCCGCCCATCATGATCAAGTTCGTTCTGGAGAATTTGGTGAAGCTGAAATTCAAGGACGACCAGATTTTCACCACGCTTGAGAACCGCATGAAATGCGGCATCGGCAAATGCGGCAAGTGCAATGTCGGCGAGGTGTATGTGTGCAAGGACGGGCCCGTGTTCTCCTGCGCCCAGTACAAACTTCTTCTGCCGGATATGTAATAAATCAGATAATACAACGCGAATCTCACAGCCCGCCTGAACAGGCGGGCTTTTTTGTTTTAGGCGCCCTTAACAACCCGTAGGGTGGACCTGCGCAGCATGTCCACCAATTGTATTGCATGCGGTGGACGCACTTCGTGAGTCCACCCTACAACTGATTATACAAAACCTAGAGCATTTTTCTTTTTATTGTAGCCCTTTTAAAAAGCAAACCCGTTCGTGGTGAGCTTGTCGAACCATGAACGGGCCCTCGTACGACAGATAATCCGTTCGGCCCTTCGACAGGCTCAGGGCGAACGGTTGGCGGTCTTGCGGCTATGAAATTTAGGAAAATGCTCTAAATAAAAAAACTGGACTCCGGCCTTCGAGACTGTGTCGCAATTGTTTTACAAAACGTTCTTTGACAATTAAATAACAGGTTTTTAAAAAAGGATGTTCGGTGGCGTGAAGAAACCGGCACGGTGCCTGTATTCTTCTGCGCACTGCCTGACTA
>Ga0194126_10003469_pt1 | contig 24867 bp, 27 predicted proteins | sample TA2KigC150mmetaG_FD_148641 | JGI IMG/M metagenome (GOLD analysis project Ga0194126, IMG submission 148641) | Freshwater microbial communities from Lake Tanganyika, Tanzania - TA2015035 Kigoma Deep Cast 150m | ecosystem: Environmental > Aquatic > Freshwater > Lake | place: Tanzania: Lake... | reverse complement strand
ATGTTCTCGTGTCAAAGAGCAAATTAGCGGACTGGGAACCGCGATCATCGATTTTTTGATCCCGGATGCCGATTACAACCCAGTCGAGTTGAAAATGGCTGCCTGAACTTTTTACTAGTTCATCAAGTTTCGAGTTTCGAGTTTCGAGATTATTGAGGAATACTCAAAACTCGAAACCCGCCTGATTATAAGCACAACTGCGCCGGCAATGCCAGGGTAAAGGCGAATCGCCCTGAATTGAGCCCCGCCAGGCCCCCTCCAGGGCGATTCGGTTAAGCTGCAGGTCCACCAACCTGCGCTTTATTTCTTGAAGATATCTGTCCGAGTGATGTTCATAAACCGCAGGGCCTTGCCCGGCTCTTTGTAATAAATCCGGACCTCGTCCCCCGCGTCCCAGGTGTCATCGGGCATGGCAAAGTATTCCTCGGGCACGGTGAAAGTGGTCAGGATTTTCTGCCGGGCGGAGTAGATGGTGATTGCCTTTTTGGTTTTGTCCACCATGGGGAACTTCTTGCCGGCCACCAAGGGATTGTTTTTGTCCACCCCTTCTTTTTGGTCAATAAGGGTATAGGCAATATTCTTGAAGTTCTGGGTGGCGGGGTCGAAAATTACGATCTCCCGGGCCTTGACGTCCAGCTTCATCCTCTTGCCGACCTTGGGCACCGGCCCCATTTCGCTGGGGTCCTTGGGCAGGGAATAGGTATGGGGCGGCAGGGTATTATAATCCGGGTTTCCGGGCTCCGCCTTCTTGTCCTGGATTAAAGTGACGGTCCTCTTCTGCTCGTCAAAAGCAACAACCCGCCCCTGATCCACCTTTCCAAGTTCCCCGCAGCCCAGGGCCAGAGCCAGGGGCAAGAACGCCAACAGTATCAACCAGCCAAGTCGCTTATCCATATCGTTTCTCCTTCTCCCGAAAATCGGCGCTGCCGCTCAGCTTGCCACGGAGACCTGAGCTTTGGCGGCTTTTTTGGCCGCCACCTCTGCCTTGGCCCCGATTATCATCCTGATGGCGATGTACAGACTCATGGTGCTCACCATTCCCAGGATGAGCACGGTGGCGGAGCCGTCGAAGAGGCCTCCCCAGGCGGGAATCCACTTGGCCATCATCTTCAGGAGGATGGACAGGAAGCAGCCCACCACGCACAGGCCGAAGGCGATGCGGATGCCGTAGCCCTTGATGTACTTGGTGGCCACGGTGCCCATCTGGGCGCCGATGGAAGCTCCCACCAGCATGATCATGGCCGCAAACAGCTCCGTCCGTCCTTTATAGGTGTAGGTGCCGGCGCCGTAGAGGCCGGAAATCATCACCTCAAAGAGGTCGGTGCCCACGGCCACGTGGGTGGGGCAGCCCACGAAGTAGATGAGGGCCGGCATGCGGATGAGGCCGCCGCCGATGCCCAGGATGCCCGCCAGCCAGCCGGTGGCGAAGCTGATAAAGATGGGCAGCCAGGCGGAGCAGTAAATCTGGGCCTCTTTGAAATGCATCATGGGCGGGATCTTGATCTTGTGCAGGGTCTTGGACCACTCCAGGCCGGTGGCCAGCTTGTCCAGCTCTCTCCCCGCGGCCAGGGCTTCCCGGTCTTTGCGCTTCCGCTTGGCCACGTCGGCGAAGACCATCCAGGCGATAAGGGCCAGGAGGACCAGGTACATGTAGCGCACGTACAGGTCCACCTTGCCGATGCGCTCAAACCACATGATCATCTGGGCCCCAATTTCGAAGCCGCCCACGGTGCCGATGATCATGATGACCCCCAGCTTGTAATCCACGTTGCCGAACTTGCCGTGGCGCATGGTGGACACCAGGGATTTGCCCGCCATGTGGGCGATGTCGGTGCCGATGGCAAAAGCCATGGGGAACCCGAGAATGTTGAGGCCGGGGGTGATCATCCAGGCCCCGCCCATGCCGAAAAAGCCGCCGATAACGCCTACCCCCAGGCCCAGGATGACGAGGCCGGGCCAGAATATTTTGACTCCCGCAATGGGCATGAGAATATAAAAGAATTCCATGATTTTCCTCCCAAACTTTTATGGATCTGAGACGGCCTTTTAATGCTCGGCCAGTTCCCGGGATTTCAGGTCAATGCCGATGCGGCTCATGACTATGTCCGCCAGAACGCCCAGGATTACCCCCACAATGGGGATGGTGACCACGGTGACGACGGCAAACCAAATATGGCTTTCGTTATAAAGGTTGGTCCACCAGGCTTCCCAGCCGGTGAACTTCCGGGTGTCGGCCACGATGACTAAGAGCTCGGCCTTGCCCGCCGCGGCCATGACCATTTCCGGCAGCAGCAGGACCGCCATGACTCCCAAGCCCATGATTTTGGTCCACAGCTTTCGCATTTCCTTGACCTCCCTAATTTTTTCCTGAGTATTATCTGACTACGGTTACTTCGCAGGGGGCCTGGGCCACCACCTTGGCTGCGGTGCTGCCCATGAGCGCCCTTTTTAAGCCGGTGATGCCGGTGGAGCCCATGACGATGCGGTCAAATTTCCCCTCTTCCGCCTTGCGGATGATGTTGTTGGCCGGCACCAGACCGGCTTCCAGCACCATTTCCACCTTCACTCCCTTGCCGTTGCAATAGGCCCCGGCCTTTTTCAGGGCCGCGGCGGCCTCCGCCTCCAGCTTGTCCTGGACGTAGGGAGGCATGTCGTCAAAGTCGTCCTTGGCGTAATACGCCACGGACATCAGGGTGATTTCCGCTCCCATTCTCTCGGCCAGTTCCAGGGCCCGGTCCACCGCCTTCATGGACTGGTCCGAGCCGTCCGTTGGCACCAGCACTTTCATAGAGACCTCCTGGCAATTTCTTGAGATTAACTGACTTTAATTAGTTAAAAATGAGGCCATAAAAATCCTCTATCTTTTTTGAAGCAATGCTTGTGCCAGAAGTAACAAGGAGAAATCTGAAAGGTAACTAGCAGAAAAATCAGGTAATTAGATTTAGAGGAGAGATCTTTGGCCCCAGCCGGGATACCGGAGCCTGTCAGTATTTTTTACAGACTGTAAAAGGGGAAAACGGAGCCAATTCCGGTTATCTGCGGATTTGCCCCTAGTTTTATTAACAAACGCACTAAATTAAGTTACTTGCTTATCAAACAAAGCGGGGCGGCCTAGGGCTACCCCACCTTCGATCCCTAGGGCGGACTTAAGGCAGGTCAAGACGGGATAATTTTGCCGTTTTGCATGAGGAGCAGGTCATCGCCCAGCCGCCGAGCCTGGGCCGGATCGTGGGTGATCATGAGGATGGTGGCCTGCCACTCCTTTTTTATTCTTAAGATAACCTCCTCAATGATCTCAGTATTTACCGGGTCGATATTGGCGGTGGGTTCATCGAGAAAAAGGATCTCCGGGGTGATGACCATGGCCCGGGCGATTCCCAGGCGCTTGCTCTCGCCGCTGGATAGCTCCAGGGCCCGGTGAAATCTTTTATGAGCCAGTCCCACGGCCGCCAGCACGTCACTGACCCGGTCCTCGATGGCCGCGTTGCTGAAGCCCCTGATCTTTAACCCATAGGCCACGTTATTAAAAACCGTGGTATTGAAGATGCCGGTGCCGGGAAGCACCAGGGTGATTCGCCGCCGCAGGGCCAGATTATTTTCCAGGACGCGGCCATTGTCATGGTAGCTGATCTTGCCGCGGTCAGGTGGTTCTAAGAGGGCGAGGATACGGAACAAGGTGGATTTGCCGCTGCCATTGGGACCCTGCAAGACATAACTGCGCCCCCTGGCAAAGACAAAGGAGCAATCCCGGAGAATGGGGTTACCGTTGTAATTCTTGGAGACGTGGGAGATTTCCAACTCTAAGCCCATGAATTTACCGTAGTCCCGGACCGCCCCAGCCTTTGAAAAAAGCGAAGCCCCGTGGTGATGGCCAAAGAAATGGCTAACAGAATGACGCCCAGGGCAATGGCCAGTTCAAAATTGCCTTTGTCGGTCTCCAGCGCGATGGTGGTGGTCATGACCCGGGTATATCCGGCGATATTTCCCCCCACGATAATGATGGCTCCCACTTCGGCCATCACCCTACCCAATCCGGCCATGATTCCTGCCATGATGGAGTATCGGGCCTCCTTGATGATGGCCACACTCTCTTGGAAGGGGGTGGCTCCCAGGGTGATGGCCGCTTGCCGGATCACCGGGTCCACGTTGGCAATGGCGGCATGGGCCAGGGAGGCCACGATGGGGAACGCCAGGATAGACTGGGCGATAATCATGGCCCCGGGGGTATAAAGCAGGCCCAGGAACCCCAAGGGGCCGCTGCGGGACAGCAACAGGTAGAGGAACAGGCCCGCGGCCACCGGGGGCAGGCCCATGCCGGTATTCAGCAAGCTGATCACCACCCCCCTGAGGGGCATCCGGCGCAAAGCCAGGAAAGCCCCCACCGGCAGGCCCAGGAGAGTGGCCAACACCAGGGCGGTGCCCGAAATTTGCAAGGATAACAGAATAATGCCCAATAGTTCCGGATTCAGGGTGAAAATGAGCCGAAACGCCGCGGCAAACCCATCGATGATGGCATGCATAAGAATTACTCAGGGCAGGCACCCGTGGCCTGCCCCCTCCGCCTCAATTATTTGGCATTGGGAATGAAAAGTTGATTCCCCTGCTTGTCTTTAAAAGCACCAAGGGCCTGCTGGCCCTCCGGGGAGATGAGCCAATCGACGAATACCACGGCCTCTCGGTATTTCACCTGTTTATGCTTCTCGGGATTCACCGCCATTATCCCGTATTGATTGAACAAAACGGGGTCGCCTTCCACACCACGATCATCTCCAGCTTATCCTTGTCCTTGGTGGCCAGCCAGGTGCCCCGGTCGGTCAGAGTATAGGCCCCCTTCTCATGGGCAATCCTTTGGGCCTTTTCCATGCCCTGGCCCACTTCCAGATACCATTTACGGCCCTGGGGTTCGAGGCCCGCGGCCTTCCAGATGGCCAGTTCTTTGGTGTGGGTGCCGGATTTATCCCCCCGGGACACAAAGGGGCCGCCTGCCGCGGCGATTTTCTTGAAGGCCTCCACCGCGGACTTCATCCCCTTGATCTTCATGGGGTCATCCGGGGGGCCGATAATCAAAAAATCATTATACATAACATCGTGGCGGCTGACGAAAGCGCCCTCCCGCACCGCTTTCAATTCCAGCTCCTTGGCATGCACCAGAACTACATCGGCGTCGCCCCGCTTGCCGATTTCGATGGCCGCGCCGGTGCCCACCGCCACCACGTCCACGTGAATGCCGGTTTTTTTCTCAAAGATGGGCAGTAGATAATCGAACAGTCCCGAATTCTGAGTGCTGGTGGTGGAAGCGCACTTGATCCGGGTTTCCGCGGCAATGTTGGCGGTAACCAAAATCGCGGCTATTAATGCCATAACCAACAGCACCCTGGCCATTACTCTTTCAAGATTCATTTTCCGGGTGTCCCTCCTATTTGCCTTAACCCCTGGCGGTATTCATTTAATAGAATAGCGGAGGGCCAAAAAAATTACCGATTGTTACCTTGGCTCCGTAAAGGGCCCCTGAAGATCGGCAGCGTCTTGTTGAAATGAAAAACAAAATACAATGACATAAGTGGCACATCGCGGCCTAAGGCCGCAACTAAACTCAAAAAATGATCTGATTACTTAATCAGATCAATGGGATACATGCAAAATCTTTGTCAAAAAACAAGAAATGAAGATTAGTGGCACAGGCTTCCAGCCTGTGGGAAGGTTTCTTGGCAGGACAGACGGCGCCCACCGGCCAGAGGCCTGTGCCACTAATATTTTTCTGGTTGGTTCTCTCTCTCGAAATAGGGAGATTTTTTCTAGGACGCCTCCCTGAATTGCCTTTCTGGAGCAAAAGCAATAATCGAAAAAAATCTTGCGGAATTTTTGTCTTGCCTGGAAAACCCCCAATCGCAGCCAGGTGGGCCGGATCGCGCCGGTGAGGGCCAGACCCGGAGCACTGGGGGCCGCAGTGGCGGCAGGCGTTTCAGGCGTCTTGATTCTTGAGCCATTCCTGGAAGTTGCCCGCCAATTCCCAAAATTGGGCCACTGCCGCCTCCCCTGCGGGGGTAAGCCACGCACGGCCTCCGTTGCGGCCTCCTAAGGTTCGGGCCACCAACTCTTCCCCGGCCAAACGGTTCATGTTGGCCACCAGGGACCAGGCATGGCTGTAAGCCATTTCCATGGAGCGAGCCGCGGCGGCGATGGAGCCGGTTTCCCGGATGCGTTCCAGCAGCACCACCCGGCCCCAGCTTAAGAAGGTCTCGCCATTCTTATCCAGCCAGAGGCGGCCTTTTATCTGCACCCCATGGGATTCAGGGCTCTCCGCCAGGGCGGTCCCCCGACCGTGATTCGGTTTCTTCCCTTTCATGACGCTATCTTTAGAAAAGAATAGCCAAACATTTCATAAAATACAAGATAATTTTTGCCGGGAATTTCTTATACAGTTTTTGGTTTAAGGTTTTAGATTAAAAGATTATTAATTATCAATAAGTTAGTAATTAGATTTGTTGTAGCAGAAACCGAACTTGGTATTGAGATTGAAGTATGAATGGGACTGATGTGGGGAATGGTTTGGGCGGGTAAGGCAAAAGGGCTTAGATTTTCATCTAAGCCCTTATTTTTACTTGGTAGCGGGGGTAGGATTTGAACCTACGACCTTCGGGTTATGAGAACTAAAGGAAGCATTTCCCTCAGCATACTTTCCATTAATAAAACCCCTTGAAATAAAAAGTTTTCTGGATTGCACTCTTCCCTTGACTTCCTCATTTATCCCCGTATATTGCTTTCAGGTGTGGGGAATAGTGTGGGGAATAAGCCACCTGGGAGGAACAGGCCATGCCGATTCTTAAGAGAATCAAGACAAATTATCCAGGGGTCTTCTATATCGAGGGGACCTCCACCACCGGCAAGCCGGAAAAGATTTTCTACATCCGCTACCGTAAGGCCGGGAAAATGATCGAAGAAAAGGCCGGGCGGCAATTCCAGGACGATATGACGCCGGCTAGGGCCTCCAGAATCCGAGCGGAAAGAATTGAAGGAAAAAGCCTCTCCCGCAAAGAGGAGCGGACGGCCAGGGAAGCAGAAAAGCAGGCCGCGGCTAATCGCTGGACCTTCAACCGACTGTGGGAGGAATACAAGGCCCGCAGGCCCGGCCTCAAGGGACTGGTGACTGATGAAAACCGCTATTTGAATCATATCGCGCCGGTTTTCGGGGACAAGGAACCTCAGGAGCTTGCTCCTTTTGACGTGGACCGGCTACGGTTGAAATTAAGTAAGACCCGCCAGGCAGGGACCGTTAAAAATGTCCTGGAACTTCTCCGGCGCCTTATCAACTTCGCAGCCAAAAAACACCTTTGTCCCACCCCCTCTTTCATCATCGAAATGCCCAAGGTGAACAATCTCAAGACCGAAGATTTAACCCCTGACCAGCTTGCCGCCCTCTTGGAGGCCATTGACCGGGACCCTAATATCCAGGCCGCCAATTTCATGAAAATGGCCCTGTTCACCGGCATGAGAAGGGGAGAACTTTTCCGGCTGCAATGGCACGACGTGGATTTTGACCGGGGCTTTATCCATATCCGGGACCCCAAGGGCGGCCAGGATCAGAAGATTCCCCTGAACCCCGCGGCCCGGGATCTCCTGCAGAAGCACCCCAGGGGCGACAGCCCTTATGTTTTCCCAGGACGTGGAGGATACCGGCGCGTTGACATCAATAAGCAGGTGACACGCATAAAGAAAACCGCAGGTTTGCCGCCGGACTTCCGGGCGCTCCACGGCTTGCGGCACGTTTACGCGTCCATGCTGGCCTCATCGGGGCAGGTTGATTTGCTCACAATTCAAAAGCTTTTATGTCATAAAAGTCCACAAATGACTTTGAGATATAGTCATCTGAGAGACGAAGCCCTACGCCGGGCATCTGACCTGGCCGGGGACCTGATCACCCAAGCCATTAACGGCGGCAAACTGCCCCAGGCAGCGAACCTGGGCCAAGAATAGGAGCATGACCATGACCGAGATAGAGCAACTGTGCGCCAAGGTGAAGGCCATTGCCCAGGGGCCCAACGCCGATCTGCTCAAGAAGTTTATCGACTTGCTGTACCAGGAGGAAGAACCGGAATATTTCTCCCCGGAGGACTTAGCAGCCATTGAGGAGGGCATGAAGGCAAGCCTTAGCGGGGACCGATCGCAATTCATCCCCTGGGAAGAATACAAGGCCAAGCGGGGCTTATGAGTTACCGGATAGTGCTTTACCGGGAATCTGAAAAGACCCTGGACGGCCTGGACCGAACCACGGCCCGGCGCATTGAGACCAGAATAGAGACCTTGGCGCAAAACCCCTTTGACCCGCGGCTGTCAAAGAAGATGGAAACCGCCAAGGACCGGCGCTATTCGAGAGTGGGGGATTGGCGGATTATTTACCGGGTGAATGAAGCAGAGGGAATTTTAGACATTGTGGCTATCAGACCCCGGAGCCGGGCCTATGCATAGCGGGCCGGGCCAGGGGTATGTCCACCGAAACCGGGTCGGACCACTGCATACTCCAATGAACAAAAATTTCCGGGGATAGGGGGCGGCTGATCCCCGATCCCGACACGGCGGCAATCCTGGGCCGCCTTCCCCGGAACCCCTCCCAGGAACGGACCGCGACAGGAGGCGGAGCATGAAAACCTATCCCAGAGAAACAAGTCTTAGAGAATTCGGCGAATGGGAACTAATAGAGCATGCGTGGAAAACCATCATACCCTACCTAAAAAAAGCCGCCTTTCGACTACGTTTGAATCCATTGGCCCCCGGGACTCTAAAAAATTACTCGGACGAATTCTTGAAACAAATTTTCGGTCCCCCTGCCAGCCCTATTGAGGAGAAAAAACAACAATTGGCTGGGATGATTTTTGCTTTACTCTTTCCTGAGAAAGAAATTGACTTCATTATCTCCAGGGCACTACCGGAGATTGAAGAAGCCTATAAGGTGATTTTGAACAAAGGGGGTGGTTGGAGTTCACATACGGACCGGGGCGCAGATAAGAGAATGAAATCTGTATTGGACTGGTACAGACATTCGCAAGACCGGCTTTCTTATTTAAAAACTAAGTATCTACAACAAACAAACCTTTATAACCCTGGAGGCATTGGTAGCCAAACAAAACGCAACTTCGTTGGACAACTGTTAATAGAAATTATTAAAGATGTAGTGGGCATAAAAATAACCTTCCAACAAGTAAATAGCCACCTTAGAAATCTCAAGAAATTTAAACAATCTCTTTACCGTAAAGACGTGTAAAGCCATACATAACTTGCCATAATTCCTTTCACCGTTTAAGGCCGGTCTATGACTGGCTTTTCTTTTGATTTCGACATATAAAAATGTCGAAATCGACATGAAGTCATGTCGAAAAAAGGAAGTAATTTAATGTTATTGGAAAAGCATCTTAAGTAAAAAAGGAGCTTTTCCTATGGAACAGGTAAGAGACCGCTATGTGAATGACGTTGAGGCCGCCAAAATCATTTCTTCTTCGCCTCAGACCTTGCGAAACTGGCGACACCTGGGCCGCGGTCCGGCATACCACAAGCGGGGCCGGATGGTCAGGTACAATGTGAAGGATTTATTAGATTTTATGGCTGCGGGCCGCATTGACCCCGAACAGCGGGGGGCATGATGGACCGGGAAGAAATTTTGGCCCTGGGGGAAGCCAGGATCGCCGAGGAGCAGGAGGCCGTTGAAAAGAAAAAGGCCAAGGCTAAAGCCACGAAAACAGCCTCCGGGCAAGGGAAAAAGGACAAGGAGCCGACCCAATTGGAAATCTTGCTCGAGATAGCTGATGCGGCTGAACTCTTCCGTACTGCCGATGGCGATTGCTTTGCCCGCATCCCTGTGAACGACCATTGGGAGACCTGGCTAATAAGGAGTAAGGGGTTTAGGAGGTGGTTGTCCCACGGGTATTATCGGGCAACAGGGACCGGCCCAAATTCTGAGGCTATGCAAGCCGCCCTGAACACCCTGGAGGCCATGGCTCAGTTCGACGGTGCTGAACGTCCGATTTGGGTGCGCCTGGCCGAACATGAGGGGAAAATCTTCATCGACTTGGCTAATCCTGCCTGGGAAGCCATTGAAATTACCCCCGATGGCTGGCAAGTGGTGGCCAATCCCCCTGTGTGTTTCCGACGTTCTCGCGGCATGTTGCCTCTGCCCTACCCCGAGAAGGGCGGGAGCATCAATGAGCTACGCCCATTTCAGAATTTAGCATCAGATGCAGATTTCCACCTGGCGGTGGCCTGTTTGTTGGCGGCCATGCGGCCCCGCGGCCCCTACCCGATTATGGTGCTAACTGGGGAACAAGGATCAGCGAAGTCAACGGCGGCCCGTATTGTGCGTTTGCTTACCGATCCCAACACTTCTGCTCTGCGTTCTATTCCCCGGGAAGAGCGCAACTTAATGATCACCGCTACCAACTCATGGGTGCTCCCATATGATAATCTTTCTGGAATCCCGATCTGGCTTTCAGACGCATTCTGTAGGTTGTCAACCGGTGGGGGTATCTCTAACCGCGAGCTTTATACTAACGGCGAGGAATTCATACTGGACGCACAGCGCCCTGTCATCCTAAACGGCATTGATTCTCTCACGGAGCGTTCGGACTTGGCGGATCGGGCTTTGATTTTCAACCTTCCCCAGATTCCCAAAGGCACTAGACAGTCCGAAAAGAAATTTTTTGCCGCTTTCGATAAAGTCAGGCCAAAAATTCTAGGGGCACTGCTGGAGGCCGTGAGCACCGGGTTGAAGAACTTGGAAAGCGTAAAACTGCCTGACCTGCCAAGAATGGCCGACTTCGCCATGTGGATTGTAGCTTGTGAGCCTGCCCTCCCCTGGCCACCCGGCGCCTTCTTGGCCGCCTATACCGGCAATCGACAAGAAGCCGTTGAACTGTCGCTAGAGGCGGACGTAGTGGCCGTGGCGGTGCGGGCGCACATGGCGGATAAGGAGGAATGGAGCGGGAAACCATCAAAGCTCTATGAGGCTCTGAAAAATCATGTGACCGAAGACACCCAAAAAAGCAAGGCATGGCCCAAGGCCCCCCATGTGCTCACCGGTCGCCTTAAGCGAGCGGCAACATTCTTGAGGGCAGTGGGGGTGGAAATTGATTTTGGTAAATCGGGTGACCGCCAAACTACTATCACCCGCAAGGGTATGCAGAATAGCGTCCGAAGCGTCCAAAGCGTCCAACCCCAGGAAAACCAAGGGGTTTCGCCGGACGCTTCTAAAAATAGTAGCGTCCAGCCGGGGGCCGGAAGCGTCCAAAAGGGCAACGGCGGCGAAATTACGGACGCTTCAATGGATGCTCTGGACGCTTCACAAAAAGAAGCGCCCAACGGAAAAGTTGATAACCATGCAACTTTGGACGCTATGGACGCTTGGGACGCTTCCTTGCATACCCTCGGAGAGGACATCGTGGAGGTTGAACTATGAAACCGAGTCCTGGCATAGAGGCAGCTCGTAAGCTGGCCCACTTGGGCTATCGGTTCACGGTGAACGGTGAAAGCATTAAGGCCCGGTATGAAGGTCCTGGCGATCCTGATCCCGCCCAAGTGCGCCCCCTGCTGGTTTTGGTAATGAAATATAAGCCCCAGGTAATAAGTTATCTGGCCCAAAAACCAGAAGCACAGGAGCGGGTCCTTACCTGCTATGACTGCGGTCACTTCCAGCCCGCGGCCAGTTCTCCGAATCAGAGCCAGGCATGGGGATACTGCCAGAAGCGGAATAAGGGCCGCTTCGGTGTCGCCACGGCTTGCGGGGCCGTGCTTGATGGTTCAGGGCTGGGAGTGCGTTAAGGAGGCGGTGCAGGTGAACGTATTGGAACTATATCAGGACGATGGCTTTCAACCCCGGCGCGTGGCCTCCACCAACGGCGGCGAATGGGCCGGGCCATGCCCTCTTTGTGGTGGGGGGGACAGGTTCTTGGTATGGCCCAACCGGGGTAAAGAAGGGGGAAGCTACTGGTGCCGTCAGTGCAACATCGGGGGAGATGTAATTCAATACTGCCGGGACGTCCGTAAAATGTCCTTCCCGGAAGCTTGCCTGCGTGTTGGGCGTGAATTACCCGGACCGTCTTATCGGCGGTCAGTTAAAAAGACTCAGGCTTCCACCATGCAGTACCACGCAACGCCGGCCCTGCAACAAGAGACATCGGTTGTTGACCCCGGCCTCTGGCAAGCCAGGGCGCGGACATTGGTTGATGAGACGACTTACAACCTCTGGCACTATCAGCAAGATCGTTGGCTCAAATGGCTCACGTCTCACCGCGGCCTGCATGAAGAAACAGTCAAGGAAGCCTCTCTTGGTGTAATGCTCCTAGACCGTTGGCCTGAACCCCAAACCTGGGGGTTGGCCCCTGAGTTTAAAGAGGATGGGCGGGTCAAAAGGGTGTGGCTTGCCCAAGGGCACACCATCCCTTTGTTAGAGGGGAGCGAAGTCCTGCGGATCAAATTTCGCCGGCCCAAGTCGGCGGGGGACCCACGTTATCTTTTCCTGCGCGGCTCAAGCCCGCAGGTCAGAGTGATAAACCCGCATAGTCTTTCCTTTGTCATTGTCGAAAACGAACTGGACGGCCTGCTTGTTGCCCAGGAAGGAAGCAGCTTGGGGATCGGGGTGATTGCCCTGGGAAGTGCTTCGGTCAAACCAGGTTCTCTGGCGCCAGAGGTCCAGGCTGCTCTCAAGAACAGCTCCTATATCCTCATCAGCTTAGATTTCGATCCACCGAAGGACGCAGAAGATAAGGATGCCTGGGCAGGGGGCAAGGCCGCTCGGGCATGGTTAAAAAAATTCCCCCAGGCCCACCGCTGGCTGCCTGTCAAGGGGAAAGATGTCACCGAAATGTGGCAGGCAGGCGTCAGCATCAAGGCCTGGCTTGAAGCAGGAATCGAGAGAGCAATAAAAGCGAAGGAGGCAAAGTAACCATGCGGATTCCCGAATTTTGTGGTGTAGCCGAATTTAGGCGCTCATTGCTCATAACTGGGAAAAGATTGATGAAGTCTTGGCAAAGTTTAACTCCGGCTGCTTCAATGAGAGAGATTTGAACAACCTCGTCATGGCCGCCCGACGCACAGTCTATGTTTGCAGCGAATTAGTTAAGTGGCGAAACGTGAAAATGTTGGTGGAATCAGCATCCCAAGATGATGGACTTGATGGATTTTTCTGGGAGTAGCTCTTCGCTCTCGCTGGGCAAAGATGAAATTCTACATGTAAGGAGACGGCCCATGACCTTTGATGACGTGCTCAAGCGTATGGCGGCCATACACAGGGCCAAGAACGCCGACTACGGCAACTCCTACGAACTGGCGGCGGAGTTCTTGCACCGACCCGTGGTGGAAGTACTGTTGTCCCGCATGGCTGACAAACTGGCAAGAGCCTGTCGGCTGGCCCAGGGGAAGGCCCCACAGGTAGAGGGGGAAGCCCTTGAGGACACGCTGTTAGATTTGGCCAATTATGCAGTGCTGGGGGTCCTGACTTTAAAGGGAGATAAAGACAGAGAGCATTGCGGATGCAGGTGTGCTTGTGGGGGAAAATGAGGGCCACGGCGAGCGATGTCCCCTCCCGATGCGCTGAAATGCATCGCGAAGTCCCCTCTCTTTACGTCCGAAATGTACCGCGGTCCTTGGGCTGCTTCGGAAGCGGAGCAACCCCGCTACAGCCGCTACCGGCCAAAGGCCCGCGTTAGCAAGTGCGCCTGAAGAAATGGCGGGTCAGGGCACTCCCACCGCACGGGCAAGGCAATAAAATTTTACCATACTCCAGTTCGCAAAAGGAGAGTGATGTGCCGTATAAAGATATTCAAAAGCGGAGGCGTTGCAGCCGGGAATCCAAGAGAAGGGCGCGGGCGCGGCAGGCTCAACCGGAATTTAGGGCTTATATTTTCCCCGAACAGCCTTTCTACCGGATAGGCCCTAATGCGGCATTTGAACATGGTTTGCTTATTCTATCCGATTCAAAATTGCAGGAAATGGTTGAGGCCCACCGTGAATATGGCCGTCACATTTTTCGCGTGGCCTTGGTAATGGACTTCAGTGAGGAGTAAGTATTCCCTGTTTTCAGAATTTTTTAGGCCAGGTTTTATTATCATTTCGAATACTTAGATTTTCGGAATTATTTTTCGAAATAGATTCCGGGCCTTTTCCGCCTTTTTGCCATGTCCTCCACACCTTTTTCTTTACGTCAACCCCTTCTGCTTTCTGGCAGATTAACCAGCAGCAGAGCGACATTTAGGGGTTTCTCCACAATGGGATTTCCGTTAAAAAAAATCTAAATAAATTCAATCCCCAACAGTCCGATAATAAAAATTTCGCAATAAGCTGCCGATTATTCAGTTTTATCCAGGTGTTGCCTTAAATTCAGTGAAATTCTTCGGAAGAAAATCGGGGTTGACCGGGGTTGACCTCCATGGGCTTCGCCATGCTCACTGCCGGTGTTTCAATCCTCGCCCAGCCCTAAAGCTGGGCGCTACGGGGCGGGGGCCTGGCGGTGATTTTGGTGTTCATCGTTTCAATCCTCGCCCAGCCCTAAAGCTGGGCGCTACGGGGGCGATGATGGTACGAGGACCTTCGATCACAGTTTCAATCCTCGCCCAGCCCTAAAGCTGGGCGCTACCCCCGGCGGTCAGGGGTAGGGGGTTGGAACCTGCCGTTTCAATCCTCGCCCAGCCCTAAAGCTGGGCGCTACCGGTGCAGCAGATCATCATCCAGGAGATAGGAGCGGTTTCAATCCTCGCCCAGCCCTAAAGCTGGGCGCTACGCAGATGATCCTGCTCAAACGAGGGGGCGAAATCTGTTTCAATCCTCGCCCAGCCCTAAAGCTGGGCGCTACGGGCCAGCAGGACGGGGCAAGTTTCCCTATGAGAGTTTCAATCCTCGCCCAGCCCTAAAGCTGGGCGCTACAGGCGGAGTTGCGGCAGCAAATCGGGTTGATTTTGTTTCAATCCTCGCCCAGCCCTAAAGCTGGGCGCTACGTGGAGGAGGCGGAAAAGGTTTCGGAGGAGTCCTGGTTTCAATCCTCGCCCAGCCCTAAAGCTGGGCGCTACGGCCCCCTTCGCGGCTTTAATCCTGGCCCTCTCCTGGTTTCAATCCTCGCCCAGCCCTAAAGCTGGGCGCTACTGTTTGTGAGGATCGTAATGGGGCCGCAACAGCAGTTTCAATCCTCGCCCAGCCCTAAAGCTGGGCGCTACTCAGCCCTTCCAATATCAGGCCCTCGTTTTTTATTGTTTCAATCCTCGCCCAGCCCTAAAGCTGGGCGCTACGATGACCCGGAGATCGCCGCGGCCCTGGCCCTGATTGTTTCAATCCTCGCCCAGCCCTAAAGCTGGGCGCTACGACGCGGGAGGCGGCGGTCAATGCGGCCTTGGAAGTTTCAATCCTCGCCCAGCCCTAAAGCTGGGCGCTACCTGCCGCCTGAACAATGGTCTGCCAGGCATCGTAGTTTCAATCCTCGCCCAGCCCTAAAGCTGGGCGCTACTCCCGGCCCGGATGGGTTTCCAGCATTTTCAAAATGTTTCAATCCTCGCCCAGCCCTAAAGCTGGGCGCTACTTTCCACTTACGGGCGGCAGCGCTGGTAGATTCAAGTTTCAATCCTCGCCCAGCCCTAAAGCTGGGCGCTACGTTATGCAATCTTCAAAGGCGTGGCTTTCCTCATCTGTTTCAATCCTCGCCCAGCCCTAAAGCTGGGCGCTACTTGAGGGCCTCGTCAACTGTTAATCCCGCATATCGTTTCAATCCTCGCCCAGCCCTAAAGCTGGGCGCTACCTAATGATAATAAAACTATTGATGTATTATCTGGGTTTCAATCCTCGCCCAGCCCTAAAGCTGGGCGCTACGCCTTTTATGGCACGCACGGCGGATGGGGCGGTAATGTTTCAATCCTCGCCCAGCCCTAAAGCTGGGCGCTACGCGTCTGCCACAATATTGACAAATCGTTTCTATCGGTTTCAATCCTCGCCCAGCCCTAAAGCTGGGCGCTACTCGCCAGGACGTGTTGAAACGCCACCCCAACCCGGTTTCAATCCTCGCCCAGCCCTAAAGCTGGGCGCTACACCCCGTCCGGGCAGTGCCGGATGGCGATCACCGGTTTCAATCCTCGCCCAGCCCTAAAGCTGGGCGCTACCGGCGTAGCGGGCCGGATTCTTGGTGAGGAAAATGTTTCAATCCTCGCCCAGCCCTAAAGCTGGGCGCTACTCTGCCAGTACGTGGATCCCGTGCGGACCAGCGCCGGTTTCAATCCTCGCCCAGCCCTAAAGCTGGGCGCTACCCGGGCTTCCCCTGGCCTTACTCCCATGTGAACCAGGTTTCAATCCTCGCCCAGCCCTAAAGCTGGGCGCTACTTTCGAGACAACCATCTTGTAGATTCCAATGTCCAGTTTCAATCCTCGCCCAGCCCTAAAGCTGGGCGCTACGTTCGGAGTAAAGCGGATTGCCGTCCCGATCAGAGTTTCAATCCTCGCCCAGCCCTAAAGCTGGGCGCTACTTAAAGGTTTTGATCTGGCCATTGCCTATCTCTTAGTTTCAATCCTCGCCCAGCCCTAAAGCTGGGCGCTACAAGGCACTGGAATGGAGGGCGGATAGGGGTAAAGTTTCAATCCTCGCCCAGCCCTAAAGCTGGGCGCTACTTACCAATTTGTTGAAAGGCGGGGGCATTTCCCTGGTTTCAATCCTCGCCCAGCCCTAAAGCTGGGCGCTACCCCGGCCCCCAGGGGCCGGAATTTCTCTGGGTAACCCCCGGTTTTTGGCGAACCCTGCTTTTCTTTGCCCTTTCCAGGGCGTCAGTTCGGTTCGCCAAGAGGTATGTCCCCCAGAAAATTAATAAATCTTCGACTGCGACCCCCCGTTCTTTTTGCCAGCGCTGGGGGTTCGCTCACACCATGAGGGGTTGGCCGAAGTCCACCTTCTTGTCCCAGCCATAGACCCGCACATGTTTCTCCAACGGCTCCATGAGCCGGTAGATGCGTAAGCTGTCCTCCTCTTTATGGATAGTTTTCACCAGGCCTCGAATAAGGCGCTCCAAATCCATCTCATTCACCAGGCACTCAAATACGCTCTTCTGGACGCGCTGTCCATAGTTAGTGCACTGTTGCGCCACCCGCCGGAGGCGCCGGCGTCCTTCCGGGGAATCCGTGGCCACATCGTAAGTGACCAAAACCGTCTGCATGATGCTGCCTCCTACTTATGGACATAAGGAGGGTAAGCCGCCAGGTCGCCCCGCAGGTGGCGGGCCAGCAAGCGGGCCTGGACATGGGGTACCAGTCCCAACGGCATCCGCTGCTGCGCCACCCCATGGAAAATTTCCTCCTGTTTGCGTTCCTGGTAGGCAACCACCACTTTTTTCCGAGCGGTTTCTTTAAGAAAGACCGCACCTCCAGGGCGTTCTTCGAAATCCTGGGCGGTCACCTGGCGGCGGTTAATAAGAGTCAGAGTAAGGCGATCCGCCAATATCGGCCTTAATTCCTCCATGAGATCAAGTCCCAGGGCCGGCCGTCCCGGTCGGAGGGCGTGGAGAAAGCCCACCTGGGGATCCAAACCGGCGCCCTGGGCCCCGGCCAGGCAATCGCTGAGAAGCAAGGCGTAGAGAAAGGACAGCATGGCGTTGGTGGGGTCCAGGGGTGGCCGACGGGTGCGGCCGGTGACCGCGAAGGTGTCGCGGTCCCCTAAAATCATGTGAGTAAAAGAGGCGAAATAGCTCCGGGCCGCTTCCCCCTCCAGGCCCAAGAGGGAATCCAAATCCTGGGCCTGGGGCACTTCAAACAAGATGCTCGTCAGCAGGCGAGCGGTATCTTCCAGGGGTTGCCGGTCCTCTTCCTTTTCGGTCTCCCGGGCGCTGCGCATCACCACCTGGCGCTGGTTTTTGATCTTACCGGCCACCAGGTGGCGGGCCAACTCCAGGGTAGGGCCGGAGTGGTCCAGGAATTGGTGTTGGGCCCGGCGCAGCAGGACATTACCGGACACCGGCCCTTCCAGGCGGCCCAGGAAACGGCCGGTGCGGCTCAGCCAGGTGACGGCCCGGCCATCCTGGGCGCACCTCCCCAGCAGAAAGGGGGAAATCATCACCTCTCCGAACACCACCAGGGCTCCCAGATGGTGCAAGGGCACCTGGAGCTTCAATTCCTTCTCCACTTCCACCCGCACGGTTTCGTGATCCAGCCGCAGATAGGCTCCCTGGGTTTGTACATAAAGAGTGTTAAGCAAAGTTCTCATGGGTCGTCCTCCACCCGGTAGAGGCCGGAGAGCCACCGGGCCATGCGGCGTTGATCCGCCACCACTTCGGGCAGGCAGGAAGGCCGCAAGGAACATTGGCGGCAACGCTTGTCATTGGGCGCCGGGGGCAGGTCGGCAGTCGCCAATACCCGGCGCAATTGGGTCACCACCTCCAGAAGGCGACAGCGCAAGGGGGCATCAAACTTCACTTCCTGGCGGCGGTGGGAAGTGGCATGGAAGAGCGCGCCCCGGGGCACCGGCATTCCCGTCATCTCTTCCAGGCACACGGCCTGGGCGCAGAGTTGCAAGGCGTCATGTTCCTGCCGTCGGCGGGGGCCGTGCTTGTAGTCCACCGGATAGGGGGTATTCCCGTGAAATTCCACCACATCCGCCTTGCCGATGAGCCCCCAGCGCCGGGACCACAAGGGCAGGCTGCGTTCCACCCGGATGCCGTCCCGGGTTTCGGCGCCGGGCTGATCCACCAACTCATGGACAAACCGCCCCCTCAGGGTATAGAGATTTTCCTCCCACACCAGGTCCACATGAATGAGGGCCGCCTGCCGGGGGCAGTAGCTATAGTGCTGGACGGCGGAGATGGGAATAAGCTCGTCATCTCCCCAACCATCCGGCGATGCGTCGTCGGCATCCATAACTCACCCCTCCAGGACGGTGAGGGTGACGCCGGGGGGGAGGCGCAAATCCGGCAAGAGGGTCACATTCTCTGAGAGGGTAGCGCCTTCCGCTAAGGTGACGCCCTCTGGAAGCGTCACCTGGTAATCCAGGAACTGGCGAGGCGGTGTCTCGTAATTTTTCTCCGACACCTTTATCATTTCGAAGAGTTTATGGGCTGAGGCGTTGCCCTTGGGATTGTCGTGGGAAAAGATGTAAAGGCCCCGGCAAGCCATCTCGCCCCGGGCGGCGGAGCGGTCGTAGTTAAACATGTTGAGGAGGGCCTCCCAGAAAATTTCCAGGTCATTTTTGGTCACCCCGGTGCCATTTTTCTCTTTATCGGCGAGGTAGGGACTGAAGAAACCATTGGTTCGATAAAGTCCATAATGAACCAGGGCCTTGCGGGCCATTTCGGTCTCTTTCCTCTTTCTATCGGCTTCCCGAGTCACAGCTACCCGGGTAATACTGATATCCCGGGGAAAGATCTGGCTGATGGAGCGGGCGAAAGAAAGCTGCATAGGGCCGCGGACTTGCCCAGCGTTCAAGCCGGTGGATAAAACCGCTCCAAACATGCGGATGTCGTAAAATTTTTCCATAAGCTTAGATCGAGCCTGGCCGCGTTCTTCAGGAGAGGGCTTGCGGGCCGATTTGGCAATTTGAGAGCTAAGCTCTTTCAGCGCCTTCTCCAAATGCTTCTGGTCATCGGATAAAACTTCAATCAAGGCGTTCTGGATATCTTTGGCCGAGGTCCCCTGACTTCCATCGTAGGTGAGGGTAAAGGCTTCGTCTGCTTCATCCCAATCAAACCCATCGGGTTGGACTTCCTGAAACCAGGCGATAATATCCGCGTCCTTGACGGGTAATTGAGTGAGTTTGATATTAGCGGAGTTATAACCTTCCACGATCAGTCGATTAAGGGCCACCTGGCTTTGTATAAAAATAGGCTCTTCTTTGATGAGGGCTACATAATCCCGCACCTTGCGCTTCAGACAGACGTCGGTGACCAGGCCGTGCAGGGTGTCCGGGTCAAAGCGGGGCTGGTTACCGGAATCAGGGTCACCATTAGGATTGCCATTTACTACATCAAAGAGATATACAAAGTCGTGGCGTTTTTGGGGATCGGTATGGCTGGACATGATCAAACCTCCTCTTTAGTTGGGGAATTTTCCGGGGCGACCGGGGCGGGCGCCGGGCGCAGGTCAGCCCGCTGTTGGTAAAACCCCAGGGCAAATTCAGCCTGCTGGGGCAGGGTCAAAGTGGTAGGAAAGCCTCCGGCGAGATTTAGAGCAGACAAAATTTCCTCAAGCAGCAAGCGCATCTTTTTATGCCCTTTCTTGTCCCGCCGTAGCTTGGGAAGATATGCCTTTTCGGCCAGGTTTATGAGACTTCCGCCCAGGGTGGCCTTGGGGGTAAGAGAAGCGCCGCCATAGTAACGGTCCACAATGGTGGTGTTGAGATTTTTGGAAGCCGACCGGCGCTGGGTTTCTTCCAACACGGCCAGGAGACGGCCGCACAAATAAGCCGGCTCGGTTCGATAGGAAAGAAGTGTCACCATGGTTTGGGCCTCCTCTTTTTTAAAGGTCAGGGCCAGTTTGATGATGGACGCCAATATCCAGAAGTTTGAGTCTTCCCGTCCCCTGGGAGTTCTGAGCCGTCCTACTGCGGTTTCCAACAGGCCTGAAGGCGGCGGCTCGCCCAGGTAGGCGCAGCGTAACAACCCGCGCACCAGGTTGGGGCTAAGGTCCAGGCTACCTTTCGTTTTACCCGGCTTCCCGCGGTCAGGGATGTTCTTCAGCACTCCTAGCATGCGGGGGATGGGAAAGATACGGGGGTCTTCTCCTTGCGGTCCGGCTATTTTTAATCCCTGAAGGTAATTTCTCAACCGGTCTCGTAAGGATGCCAAAGAGACCGCCAACCATTCCCTTACCACCAGTCTTCCTTTGTTGGCTGAGAGGATAGCCAGGTAAAAAGCATTGTCGGGCAGGTTTACGGAGCCGGCAGCGCCCCCCCAAGGCATCTTCAGAAACTGATCCAGCAAAGCCAGGGTGGCTACTGCTTCGGGGGCACCGCGATCATCGGGGATGGGGGCCGTCAGAATCGCCAGCAGGTCAAGGGATTCATCGGCGACGGTGACTTTCTCCGGTTCTTTTAGCCAAAACACCGCCACCTGGTTACGAAGAGGATTTGACCCAGCACCCTGCCGGTCATCTCGGGCAAGGACCCGATTGTGCCGCTCATCCTTCAACAGGTGGTCCAAGGCTTGAGCGCCACCCAAACCGCAGTGCTTGCACAGGCTGGCATTAGTGGTTTGTGGTTTGCCGAAGGAGTTAAAGGCGGTTTTGTTAAACGAGGTGATCTGGCATTTCTGACCTAGAATCACCACCTCGAGGGGGAGGGTCTGAAGAATTTCCCCGCGATTACCACAGATAGAACAATTTCCAGGATGGATGAAGCCACATTCCTGAAACAAGAAATCCCGCCAGAATTCCTGAATTATTTGACGTTCAAAAGGACAAGGCGGGGAGCCTACGATAAAAGTGACAACATCTTTGGGTTTTATGGGGTTAAGAATCTCGGCCAGTTCTGAGTGTAAAGGTAATGCCTCCAGGAATTGCAGAATAGTTGTCAGATCCTTGTCATTGGTTTCTTGGCAGCACTTTTCCAGCAACTGACGGAAAGCCTGGTGGATTAATCTCGTTTCAGGTTCGCTGTCTGGTTCGGAAATACCGAGAGCGTATCGAGCTTCATCCACCAACAGATAGGGCTTAAGTTTCTTGGCCTTGTGCTCATCAAGACCGATTTTCCCAGAACGGTATCGTCCCGGCCTGAGTTTGTCAGCAATATCCTTCGGCCCTTCCAGAATCGGTTTTCCTCCTCCGGGGTCCAGGTGAAGTATCCACCGGATAGGGCTTTGCCGGGAAAATACCTTGTAGCCCAAGGGTGCCAATTCCCCTTCTTCTTGCAGTTTCTTGGCCAGTTGCGTCAGTTCCCTAAGCATGGCGCCGCTCCAAGTTATAAAGCTCCTGGTATTTTTCCCCGGGGACTTTCAGGACACCGGCCTCCAACCGGGCAGAAAAAAACAAAGGCTCCGAGTAGCCCTTTGCCTTACGAGGACGGGTATCTTGAGAGCCGTGTCTATGGAAAGATAGTTCTTGGCGTCCGTGGTCCTCTATATAGGCCAGATCAAACAGCATGACGCCGATTTCCCGGTCAATCTCATCCGGCGTCTCATCGCCCGCCACTTCTTCAAACCAAGCTGGAAATTCACGGGTACCCAGATAAGGGGTGTGATAGCACTGCCCTCGCCCCAATCTGCGTTCGAATTGGGAAAGATATTTGGCCAGATGGTCCGTGGCATGAGGCATTAGTTTTAAGTCGGCGCCGATCACATAAGCCACGTTTTGCAGGACCAAACTGACCCGCTGTTGCCTTTGGTTTTCGATAAATACCGGATGCCCCCCCTGGCGTTCGGCCAGTTCGTTCCTCATAATGGTGACTTCCTTGATGGGATTGAGCACCCATATTTCTCGTATTTCCCAGCGAAACTCCGGTTTCCAGAAGATGGCCTCCAATAGTCCCCGGGCGGCGCTGGGGGTCATCACCGGATAGCTCACCCGCTCTACCTTAAATTCCGGCCGGGAAAAACAGGCAAAATCACCCCTCACTTTGAGTATGACATGAGCCTTCATCGCCGTCCTCCAGGTTGTCAAATCACCAAATCACAGGGGTCATGATAGGCCCCCACCAAGCCGAGTCGCTTATCATACCCTCCTTTCCATTGAAAAATCCCCGGCATAATCTCTTCAATCCAATAATTTCCATCCTTTTTAAATTTTTGCACCTCCCAGTCATAGAGATTCACCAGATATGGTTGCAGGCGCCGCCAAGTTTCCCGGGATGGGTAGGCCTTCCATTCCTCTAAAAGGTTGCCGGCCTCTTGATAAGGAACGACCACCGGTGAGGTGAGCTTGGGAATCAATTTATACTTCTCAGCAACCTTGGGATAATTCAAATCCTTCCGAAATGCCTGGATATTCTCCTTATCCAGATTTAGGTCGTGAAACAGCCTCTGGAAATAATCCTGGTAAAACTCTGGCTTGTGAAGTGCTTCAACCGGATTTTGATGGAGCAGTGTCTGCGCCTTTGCCAGTCCTTCTTGATAAGGCCCTCCGGGCGCTTTCCCGTCTGCCAATTCGATAATTAACACTTTTCCTTTTTCTTTTAGTTTTCCCTCCCGGTTACACCGTCCGGCAGCCTGAACGATGCGATCCAGAGGGCCGATCACCCGGTAAACCACCGGAAAATCGAGATCCACGCCAGCTTCCACTACTTGGGTGCTTATTATACGGACCGGTTGCTTGGCCTTCAGCCGCTCTTTGACTTCTGCCAAGATGTGTTTGCGGTGCGCGCCGCAGAGCAGGGTGGAAAGGTGGTAATGGGCCTCGTTCTTTTCCAGCTCCTGGAAAAGAGTCATGGCGTCTTTGCGAGTATTGAGGATCACCATAACCTGGGCCTGATCCTCTATTTCCCTAGCCAAATCTGAAAAGGTTAGAGGCGCCGGGTGCATTTCATAATCCACCCGCCGGAGTGCTGCAAAATGGCGGGGATACTCCAACACAATCTCCGGGACCTCCACCTGAAACTCTTTAAGATATGGGGTGTTTTCCCAGGCGGGTTGGGTGGCCGTGGACAGAACCACGGTAACTTTATAATCCTCCGCGAGGGTGCGCAGGACATCCACGGTGGGGCGCAAAAGCTCGGGCGGCAGCGTCTGCACTTCGTCCAGCAGGATGACGCTCTGGGCCAGGTTGTGGAGTTTGCGGCAACGCCCGGGCTTATTGCTAAAGAGGCTTTCAAAAAGCTGTACGGTGGTGGTGACAATCACCGGGAAATCCCAATTCTCGGCTGCGAGCCGGAGACGCAAAGACTGCTGGTCTTCGCACTCCGAAAGAGATTCATACTTTTCATCATTCACCTGGCTGTGATGCTCCAGCACCGCCCCGTTACCCAAAAAATCCCGGTAAACCTGCGCCGTTTGGTCGATGATGCTGGTGTAAGGAATAGCAGTTATAATTCTCTTAAGCCCGTTTTTGAGAGAATGTTTTAAAGCAAAGGCCAGGCCGCTAAGGGTCTTTCCGCCCCCCGTGGGCACCGTGAGGCGATATACTCCCTGCGGGCCTTGGGCTTTCTTGAGACACGCTTCATATACCTCCTTCCGGATTTGATTTACCGTGGTGGCTTTCGGTGAGCCCAAGCGTTTTTCATGTTCCTTGGCAAATCTCTCCCACAATTCAGAGAGGACCGGCCCGGCTTGGCGCATTTCTGATTTATGAGGATTATCATGCCTTTCCGTGTTTAGACGATCTGCATCCACAAGGGCAGAAAATATCATACGGATGCGTAATTCCATTTTTAATTCTGTCAGAGATGATGCGTTGATTTTTGAGACTTGGGGGCATTGATGCAACAAGGGAATCAGGTATTGCTGAAGTTCTTTTATAAACTCTGGCTTTTTGCGGTTGTATTCCACTAACCTCTCAGACATCAGCCCTGGCTCCCAAAGTCCAGCATGATGTCCATACACGGGTAAGATCACTTGCGGCCAGAAATTTTTGGACTTCAATAAGCTATAGGCCAGCGCCGCCCCCCACGGGGAATGGGGGGTAGAAGGATAAGGTTTCCCTACTGCCTGGGCCTGGAGGTATGCTTGAAAAGCCGGATTGATTTTCCCAAGGTCATGCAACAATCCCGCCAGACAGGCCATGCCTTCCGCACCAAATGGCCGGGCAAAACTTGCCGCCAGGCTTGCCACTTCTAGGAGATGCTCGTTCAGTTCATGCCAGTTGCCATCCGGCCCCGGAGTATGGGCATAATAAGGTTGATGCGCCATTTTTTTCTCCTTTTAATACTACTCCGACAGATAAATGATCAAATCAGCATCCTCATCAAGCATTTTGCCAATTGATGGCGGATATCGGGCAATGAAGGCA